>Ga0137397_10001316_pt1 | contig 17381 bp, 14 predicted proteins | sample czorhiz116metaG_FD_106658 | JGI IMG/M metagenome (GOLD analysis project Ga0137397, IMG submission 106658) | Vadose zone soil microbial communities from Angelo Coast Range Reserve, California, USA - czorhiz1.16 metaG | ecosystem: Environmental > Terrestrial > Soil > Vadose zone | place: USA... | reverse complement strand
TGCGAGCCAATCGAGGACCGCGCGGCGCGGCGCAGGGGGACAGTGTACACAAGGAGGGGTGGTAGAGGTTTAGGAGTTTGTCGAGAACAGACGTGTCGTCGGACCAGTTTTCGACGCGAAGGACCGTGATGGCTGGCCCGCCGCGCAGTATGGATACCTTCTCGTCCCTAAGGACGACAAAAGGTTTGCTATCGTGCTGGTACGATGACGATGATGGACGCGAGTAGCAAGCTAAATCGAGTATTGTCAGACCAGGAAGCAAAGAAATTGCATGAGCAAAAGAGCGAGGCTGGAGGCAGCCAGGTTGCACATGGCACGCAAGGTTCTTTCTGCGTGACCCATTGGAGGATATGGAATCGCAAAAGCCGCTTGTGAGCGAGGCGATGCGTCGAAGTAGCAGCACCTGCGCAGGTCGCGACCAGCTCCTGCAAACGAGAGAGGCGATCGGGAGAAAATGTGTATCCTGCTGGGAGTCATGAGTGTAGTAACCCGCTTCGAGATTGGCGAAGATGATGTCGATTGGGAAAGGGACTGCACTGTGCACGGACTCGGAGAAGACTGGGTAAGTGTTAAAGGACACCAGAAGCGAATAGCACAAACGGCAGTACTGGTCCTTATGTGCTATTATAAAAAATCCTAGCGGGTGAGTACACTGTGATAGCTTCCGATGAGCAGGTTCTTTGACGGTCATATATACAGCAATTTCTTGCGCCATCTTGGCTAGATTGTTAGTCTGCCGAAGTCCATGAGGTACTCGAGCGCTGTCTTTCATGGCGCTTCTCCGTACCTTCAGCGCGGATGTTTTACCGAAACTAGCATCCTTGTTCCGGTAGCACGCCATGACAGTTGAGCGAGAAGACGCTCAGGGCGAAAGAGACCGATGAGATATGAAAATTTAATCTCGCATATCTGAGAGCAGTAACGCCCGAAAAGAGCAAAACTAGGTAACTCACTGTCGAGTCTGATGAGTACAGTGTCTCCCATCCCGCCCGATAAGGGCCTTAGACGCGGCAACGAGAGTCACAAGGCGTGTGGAATGCGGACTTTTAGGGACGCGGAGAATACACGATGAGCAGCAAGTCACTCGGAGAATCCTTCCGAACGTGCCATTAATCGAGCAGAGTGGAGTACACCCGAAGCAGGGTGTTCTGGTTCTGGGCCGGACTGTTTTATGCGTGTGTTGCTGAGCAGAGCTGTGTAACGATCCGCAGCTCCGATCGGAGGTGCTCCATCTGAAACACGTGACCAAGGCAATACATTTTACTGTACAGTAGTTACCGCAGTCGTTTCAAGTTGTGCCCAGTGATGCCAGCCACACGCAGCACAGTGCGAAACGCTGTGTGAGCATTGGCGCTTAGGATGGCCATCGCGGTTCACTTGTTCTAAAAGAAAGTGTGTGCCAGTGGTGTATGGCGGACAACGTCGTTCACAGTTTGTCATTTCGGAGGCTCGCTATGATTTGTCTGATTGCCGGTTGCAAGGGTGGGTTGGCGGTCGTGGGGCTTACGAGAGGAAATACAGCTCCGCTCCACTCGATGACCGCGCAAGGCTGTGCCTTGGAGTGTCGGACCTGACCTCAGTTCCCCGTTTCCGACGCGAAAACGCCGGATCGCACTCTTTATAAAGAGGCAGAGTGGAGACCCTCGATAGCCATTCTGATCTTTTTTTCGTTCCCGTCTTTCTCTCGTTAAACTCTTGATTCGTTCATACCATGAAGTTCATGGGCATTTTCGCTGCTGTTTCCGTGGCTGCACTTGCGCTCGCCGCACCAGAACCCCGCGCTGCGGAAAAACGTCAAAGTGCGTGTCACGTGGCTGTTGGTGTTCGCTGACTCGGGGAACTGAAGCTACTTACCCATAGTCCTGTCGGAAGTTGCGTCTGTCGCGAATGAAGCTACCTCGGCTGGTGCGGCTCCTTTTCCCCCTTTTCCATGTCGCATTCTAACTCTGTCGGACAGCGGGGTCCCTCTTCACACAGGCGACATCCGTTGGTGGGTCCTTGGTAACCGACGCAACGTCGCTCGCTGGTGCGGTCGAAACAAAGGTCACTTGTACGCCCTTTCCCATGTCAATTCCACGAGCTCTGGTCAGTTGTTGACGGTGTCATACTGTAGCAATCGGCGGCCAAGTCTACACCGAGATAACTTCGGTCGGTGGCCAGGCTATCACTCTCGCGGGAAGTGCGGCAGGCGTCGCCACTAGTTTTGCGGGATCTGTTTACACTGTCGCGACCTCAGTTGCGGCGAGTGCGGCGACGTCATCTCAGTCCGGGTACGCACTAAAGCGAACAGGCGTATAACAGGCAAAAGCTAACCATCTCTGTTTTGTCTAGAAATGCGGCTGCGGCAAATTTACGCCCGTTACATATCTCAGCACCTGTTATCGCAGCACTCGCCACAACGGTTGGTGGTGTGTTATTCGGTGCTTGGGTGGCGGTTTGAGTACACGTAGACGATCTTTCAGTGAGCGACGATACTCATATCTACCTATCTATATCCAATATGTTCATTCACTACATGTATCATAGCCTTCTATATTTACACCATCGGACTAGTTCAGATGTTTCGTACGCCGCCCATTATTACCTTCAGAAAAACGTGAGCTATCGAGAAAGAAAGTCCGACGAGAGTTCTTTGCCAGAGAAGGTTTCGTACGAATGGAACGTCTCTAGGAAAATGTTCCGTCTAAATGTTTAGCGCCCTGGCCCAATCTGGCTGGGCTTTATCTACCCGTGGATGCATGGGGCGGGGAATCGATGATGCCCCTCTTCTCCCTCGCGATCCATAGCTCCTCTGTGGTCCCATCCTGCTGCCGGTGTTTCTGATCCGCCCGCAGTCGTCCGGTGCTGTCCATTATCGCATGCGATCGCGGCTTCCAACGTTCTCTTGCCCGGAGGACATCTTGCAGACACATTTCGGTATTGTAATTGCTGGTATGATATTTACTTCCTTCGGCGGTCTCCATCTTATCTGCGGTTCATACACGCAGTCAACAGCGACACTTACGTCTATCTCATTGCTTCTTATTGCCTCGTAAACGTGACGGGTCATGGTGGACATGGCGCCATATAAAGCTGGCGCGTCCCACACACTATTGCCCCCAGGTGCCAGCCTTCTGAGTACTCCGCCACGATGCCCACTCCCCCTGGATATGACATTCTCGGAGCTTCGACGCTCTTGTTCTGTTTGGGATGGTTCCTGTGGTCTCTGTGCAGGAAACGCTTGCCGTACCCTCCTGGACCCAAGCGTCTCCCCATCGTAGGCAATCTCCTCAGCATGCCTTCGCGTGAGGAGTGGGTTACCTACAGGAAGTGGTCTGAAGAATGTGGTATGCCCCGGATGCTATCACGCTGTGCGTCCCCACCTGAGCCTCTGTCAGGTTCAGACGTCATACATGCCGATGTAATGGGGTCCCATATCATCATCCTCAACTCCATGAAGGCCGCGCACGAGCTACTCGACAAACGCTCCTTGTTCTATTCGGACAGGCATGCCCCTAGATAGCGCTTCTTTGTCGGCTACTATAACTGATTCAACATCCTTCCCCTGCTGACAGACCTCCATTGGTGGCACTGCGAAAGCTGTACGTCAAACAGGGGCCTCACCCTATCACTCTCGTGTTGTTTCTTACCAACTCACCTGTCCAAAAGGGTCGGGATGGACAACACAGTTGGCTTTGTACCATACGGGCCCACCTGGCGGCACCTGCGCCGCGAATTCCACGTCAACTTTCTTCCCAAGAAACTGGAGGCGTTCCGGCCCGTCGAACAACGAGCGGTAAACGGCCTTCTCCGAAATCTGCTGGCTTCGCCGGAAAAGTTTTCGGAGCATCTCAGGCAGTGAGTCATATCTACAGCCGTGAGTGATGGCTGAGGCTGCAGTATTTGTTTTTATTGACTGACCGCGCGGGAGAAAAGCATGGCTGGACAAGTCATCCTATCCGTCGCTTATGGGATCGACGTGCAGCCGCAAGGGGACCCGTTCGTAGAAGACGGGGAAAACATGCTGCACGCGATGGCGTTTGCATCGACCAAGGAAGCCTCGTTATTTGACACCATCACATGGCGTATTTCTTGCCCCTCCTTTTCTGAATCTACCTGATACAATCGACCCACTGGTAGTCATCCACATTCCGGAATGGTTCCCCGGAGCACACTACAAACGGGCCGCACGCAAGTGGTATCGCATCGTCGACAGCGCTCTGCAGGCACCGTACGATAAAGTAAAACGTGAACTGGTGAGTGTCTCCAGACGCCTCGCCCGTCATCAGATCCGAGTCACTGTGTGTTTCATTCAGGCTTCCGGAACGGCCGCTCCGTCCGTCACCGCGAACATATTATCAAAACTCGACGAGAATTCGTCCGACCTTGAAGTGATGGCCTCGAAGACGGTCCCGGGGTCGATGTATCTCGCCGGCTCCGACACCGTGAGTAAGCTGTTGAGCAGTTGAGGCGTTGAGGGTTTATCTCGCGCAGACGGTCACTGCCCTCGAGTCGTTCATCCTCGCAATGACGATGTATCCGGAAGTCCAACGCAAAGCACAGGCCGAGATCGATCACGTGATCGGAAAATCCCGTCTCCCAGTACATTCAGACGAGAATTCGCTCCCGTACCTTCAGGCGGTACTCAAGGAGGTTTTGCGCTGGCACCCTGTCACTCCGCTCAGTGTGTACTCGTCATCATCATATCTCCCATAACACCGGCAGAAACCACCTTGCAGGTGTACCACACCGAGTCACAAAGAGCGATGTCTACGAAGGCTATTTCATCCCCGCAGGTTCGATAGTTATACCGAATGTGTGGTATGCCCCTCCATGTACACCATCCGTCAGATGTCGTTTTGAACCGAGTGTTCCCAGGGGAATGCTGCACGACCCCGACATTTTCCCCGAGCCCGATCGGTTCTACCCGGAAAGGTGGTTTTCTCCGGGCGTTCCCGCATTTCCCAGCCAGGCGTTCGGCTTTGGAGCGAGGATTTGTCCCGGCATGCTCTTCGCTCGCAGGAGCATCTGGGCGAATATGGCTGGAATATTGGCCGCGTTCGACATCACACCTACGGAGGACGGTCCTCCAGAGAGGGTATACACCTCAGGGATCATATCGTGCGTCGACTTTGCTAAGAACTGGACTTACCTCGCCAAATGGCTAACCGAGTGTCGGTGGAAGGTACGTGAAACCGTTCCGGTGCTATATACGACCACGTTCGGAAGCGGCAGCTTCGTTGGTACGCGACACCGAGATCGAATCGTAGAGTTCGTTGCGCTGTAGTTGTTGACCGGCCAGACCGTGGCAAAGTTAGATCTGTCATCACATCTTTCTTGAGAAGGAATAGACTTAGCCATCACTGTGATGTTCTCACCGCCGCATCGCTCACGAGAGCCTAGACTTGTGACGACACTTCGCAATACTGTCCACGTCATTGGAGGCTCAGATTCAGACTCGGGCATCGAATCCCGCGTACGCAACCCGTCGAACAAACCAAGTCTAGGATTAGGTAGAAGATATCCAGAGAACATCCAGGTGCAATATATAGAAGTCGTCAAGCTGTACCTGTGAAAGTTTCCGGCATCTTCGATAGAGTCTCCACACTTAATGGGCTACCGTCCAGAATTTGCCCCATATGCGTTCTATGGTAACCAAAGCCTTTCTGTCGTAACTCTATCAGTTTCTTCAATATAGGTATTTTGCTCCTCGTGAACGGAGAGTCCTTCCCTGTACGATCCGCGGGTGGCACAAACCCATCAATTTCGTTGTATTTTGCCCCTGGATGCGCCATCGTCAGCGCGAGCAGCTCGCAGACCTTCTTATATTCTGTTCTACTGTCGAAGTAGAGCTGACCAGCGAATAGATTCAGCTCCATCCTGATGTGCGCAGGTGCCGACCACGGTCCATCTGGTGAGTCCGGGATCGAGTAGAACGTGAGGTCGGAGAAGGAACGCATAGAGGACTTGACTCGTGGTGCGTATATATGTAGCCTGACTTTGTCGCTTTTGCGGATGATAGGAAGCAGCTCGTTTGCTTCATACGGGCTGATCACAACGACAATGCTGTCCTTCCCTGAGCCACTCGAAAGAATCCAGTTGACAGGCCGGAGGTATTGTGTCAAGCCGAAGCCGACGGAGTCGAGGGTGGTGGTGATGAAATCTGCCGTGGCAAGTGGAGAAGGAGACCATTCGGTTGTCGAATCCAATGCCCTGGCCATATTCATAGGCACCAAGAGAGGGGAGATGTGCGTCAAGGACTGGGGGAGATTCCCTGTCTCGATAAATTCGAGGATCTCGTTGCGAATTTTATGGGTCGCTGGTTTGACCTTGGGAGGGCGGTGGCGCTCCGAAAAATGCTCCAACTCCACTTCGTGGTTCACCTCGCGTTCCTGCTCTTCTGCCATCCTGACATGGCGCAGCTTCGTAATGCCAAGTCCGAGCCGTTTGATCCGTTCACTTAAGAACGGAAAACAATCGATCTCAGGACTCATCTTGGCGCTCGATGCGATCCAGTACATTTCTTCCAACTTTCGAGACTCGGATTGCAGCCAGGCACTTTTCAGACTTTGCAGACCCCCACCCAGAGTACATTCTTTGTATGCCGCGAAGCGTTTATGGTGGTCGAGGCCCTGCAGAACCCAGTGTGGGAGGTGTCGAAAAATGTCTTCACATGTTTCGTGTATGGCCCAGCGAACGATGTCTAGCACCCGGATTCGACTCCCGGAGGCTGTTTCGTTGCTTGGAATAAGGCCGTGAATACGACGATCAACTTCTCCGGGTGCAAAAAACATCACAGAGTGTCCTTTCCCCAGCCGACGCATCCGCATACAACCTGCGTCCTCGTCAATTTTTTCTTAGTCTTAGGCAGGACTGCGCTCACCCTGTACCAAATTGTCTTTTGTGACCTTCGGGCCAAGCGTAACCGCCGCGCGTATTCCTTTAGGAAGTTTGAGATCAATTCCCCTCGTATGAGCATCGTCGAGGTATACCACGCATTTTTCGATTTGCCGGTTAAATGGAGACGAAATGAATGGCTCAATTGTTCCATCCGGAGTGACCACCGTGAGATTGTCCGAGTCGTCGACGAAGATAGCTGCAGAGACATCCGGGCGAAGGGAGAGCCAGTGTTGTGCTAGCTCTTTGTTTTGAAGGTCTAGCATCTGGGCCCCTACATCCAGTAGCACCCGAATTTCCGGATTTTGCTTGACTAGACGTTTCAAGAAAGCAGACACAGATTCTCGTGTGCCATTCTCGCCTTCGGTACACTCGTAGTGGTCGTTCTCAGGCCGAAGGAGATTCTGTAAAACGAGTGCATTTGTACTGAGCACGAAATCAGGATCCTCCTGAGTTATCGACGTGGGCAAGAGGTAGCGATTGTCGTTCGTGCCACTAAAGCCTGTTGCAACATTCTCCTTGTCTTCCATTAGGTCCCAGGCGGACGTCGGCAGTTTATGTGAAAACTCTCTGGCCGCGCGAGGAAAAACGATTTGTGATAAGTAGAAATCGACCGCTCGTTTATTCCTCGAGAATAACGGCACAAGAAATTCATCCACTTGCGTTTCGTCCTCCATGTTCACGCCCTTTAGATGGCGCAACTCCACAGGGAGATCTTGTCCCGTCTCCACCCAGTGATTGAATTCCATCTCCGGATTATCAAGCTTAGCTAAGAAGTCAAAGCACAAAAGGACCTGCCCCTTTGTTAGACCCCCATAATAATAGCTAAGGCAAGTTAATGAGATGGCAATATCTGGGTGAGCGAACTCGGCCCTCAGACTTGGTACATCCTACAATCATAGTCAGCAATCTTCCACTATCTGATCAATACAACAGACCTTGGCACGATATGGCACAGCTAAAAAAGTCCTGCTGGAATCGAGGCCATAGTCTACTCTCCAGCGTCGCTCTCTCAAAACGTAACTAAGAATTCCCTCGCCGTCCATCAGGAGCCCACGAAATAAGAGAATTCCGTTGAACAAGGTCGTTCCTGCGCAGTACGAGTGAATCAGCGTGTGGTCTACATCTGAGACCTCCGTCTGAGTCATGAAGCGGCGAGCAGCTTCCCGAATCGGTAATGGGAGAGAATCAAGTGTGAGATTAGGTATTGCCCCCCTGAGAGCATCGTCGATGATGAGTGTTGTTATCTGTTGAAAAATGGCAGGATCGAGTATGCGAATGATCGGGAAGCCGCCCAGAGTCATGTCAATTTCGAGCATTTTCGGAAAACTAGCTTGCAATTTCACAGCGTGTTTTTGCAGCAGGCTGAATACGTGTTGTATTGTTGTCCATCGATTGGAGTGATCATCGACGGGTATCTGCTCTCCTGCAGCGTAGACAAGCTGATACCGCGGATGGAGAATTTCGTCGCTTTCGTCGAGCACGTCGCGCGATACCGTTGTTAGCCAGTTTTGTAATTCCCCTAGTTTATAGGCTATCCAACCACAATTGTGTTTCGTCGCGACCCCCTTGCGTGATGGCTCGGCTACTTGGCCCCGTGATACTCCCAGTTCACTGGTTACAAAACGCTCTCCTTGTGACTTTAAAAGAGTATCGATGTACACGAGTTTCAGAGAAAGAATATGTTCGGGCTGAACAACCAGAACCCCCCCTTGCACGACACATTTTTCATAGAGTTCGTTGATCGTGTTGACCAGGTCGAATAAAGTCTTCCAGCCAGTGCTGAGACGGCGAGAGATCGGAACATAGAAAATGGGTCGATCAGCCAGACCTGAGAGCCGGCTAACGAGTAGATGGAACATTTGGTTTGAGAGAGACTGGGGCGTCACGATCCTTAGAAGGTTTGACCCATTTGCCAGAGACGAAGAGATGAGAGGTACAATAACCGACGATTTGCCCTCCCCCATATTGAGTTGAAGAGATATGTTCCGCTCAGAGCTTGGAGAAATCATTTCGCGCGCAACAGCCGCCTGTACTGGACGAACCATGAAATTTCCTTCAATCTGAACACAGTAATCATTTTAGTCTGATCAAACTGCTTTTCAGCAGGGAAACGGCCCACCTGGACTAACAACCAATCAGGCGTCCATTCTGTCATCACATCACGACAGATGCTCTCGGTTTCTCGGAGCAGTTCCTCATGTTCTTGTCTCGACGAAAGTTCTAACAGACGGATAGATCGTTGGTATTCGAGGAAGGAGACTGCGTAGCGCACAATCACGGATTTCCACCGACAGGGAAGCGTGCTGATGTGATTACGGGCCAATTGACGGAGTATCGTCCGAGGGGTTATCCGAGGCCAGAGGCCTGCAATGCCGCAGATTTCCTCCACGTTTCCGGAAGGTGCCAGACTGGCCAAAATTTCAGAAAAAATTCTGTCCTTCCTGTAAGAACCCTCGTCATGATAAAGGAGCAGGACCTCCTGCGAAGGAATGCCACTTCGGGCAAATTGAGAAGCCATTTGTCCCAGTAATGCGCGACGACTGTTGTTCAATTCATTTCCGCAGAGCTTTAGCAAGGGCTGCTGAGAACGCTGGAGCTCTTCGATAAGGATTTCAAGGCGGTCTATTCCAGCAGGTGGTGGGTCGCGATCCGTTGGTAGGGCAGAAGGGAGGGCGCTAACTTGGAAAGGTGTTCCCACCGCAGGACGTGCTGGTACATTACTACGGGCTTCCAGGACCTCGCGAAGTGAGTACGAAGGTGTGATTGTATCGCTGGGGACGAATCGAGGTGAAAAGAGGTATTCCTCGACGGCGGGCGCCACGACATTGTCAAAATCCCGTAGGGTGCTCTGTAACTGCAGAACATGGTTTCTGAGTCGGACATTCCGAGAGACCGACCAAGCGTATTCCTTGATGCATTGCATGCACGCGGACTTGCTGAGCCACTGTTCGGGGAAATTCGCGAGTTGAAAGTCCGGCCACTGATGATATAACAATTCCGCGACAACTGCCGATTCTCTCTCAATGGCTACATCATATTGCTCCTGCTGCAACATTTCGATACTCTGAACCGTCTCTCCTGCCACGTTCATGGAATGTGCTGGGGTTGAGGATAGGGGTAGGGCAGATTTGGATACCAAGTCCTCCAGATAGCTGAGTTCTGGGCCAAGTCCGTCCGAAAGCGTATAGGAACGGTCTGGTGGAGGATCCAGATAGTGATAACGTTCATCCAGAGCGATGATGAAAAAAGGGAAAATGTTGGAATGTGTAGTTTGGCTGTAAGCTGCAGCTGAAAGAGAGAACAACAACTCGACTTTCAGGTGTCGAAGATTTTCGTTTGCCGCCTTACGGCAGAGGTCGTAGATCACGAACCAGTCACGTGAGGCATCAAATTCAAGCCAGTATCGACTGTATCGCAGCGAGATCCCGCTGGCAGCAGGGCCAAGCGAACCCCATGAATTCATGATATCCCAAAGTTGCGGAAAGTCGTGGTTGAGAGAGGGCTGACCATTCCATATAGACCACGACGTGCGGAAAAGCACGCGTTCAAGGGTTCCAAAATCGGAAACGTCTCTTGACATGTAAATGACGTCGCCCAGGAACGATGACTGCCTCGAGATGTGCAAGTCTGATGGATAATGTAACCTGTTACGCGAGGCCACCCGATTCAATAACGATTGATCGGGATGAATGTAAAAAATGTCCCAGGGACTTGGTTTCTCATTCAGGGTCGCCAATGCACGCGCATGGTCATAAACGAGGTATGTAGTCGAGAGGAAGTCGTAGTGCTGTGACAGCGCCGGAAGATCGTTCCATGCCACCGAAATTACTTTCGAGTTCTTTAGTGGACGACAGCCTCTGGGTGGCGTCAATATTCTGATCAATTCGAGCAAAGTTTTTTCCTGGACGTCAAGCCTTTGGAAGGATCTGCAACCAGCGCTCCGCAATATATACAAAGCCTCTTCTGTTCCCGTGTGACCGAGCAATGGATCAGGAAGGCAGTGGCTGGTGAGTGCGTGCAAATAGCACTGGTACAGTTTGCTGCCCAAACTTGTATCACCTGTGAGGCATCCAAGGTTGGTGTCAATCGTATATTCGTACCAACGAACATGCTCTGTGTCATCATTTTTAATGGAAACGCTGGTGAAGTTTCCACGTGTGTTGAATGAAACCTTCCCTTGTGGGATTATGACCCGACGTAGCGGCAGAGGCTTTTCTGAGCTGGTAGTGCTGGGACACAAGATAAGTTTATTTATAAGGCCGAACAGCGCCCCACACGACTGGGTCTTGTCCAGAACGTAACCAGGCATGCTTCGACACTCAACCTCCCAGTTCGTGTTGACAAAGAATGACAGGCGGAGTCGAGGGAGGGAAATTTCTAACACCTGGGCGGTGCGCGTAACAATGATGTGGTCCTGGAGTTCTAGTGGTGATAACAGGCGTGACAACACACGGAAGGTTCTTGAACGAAAGTCGATGAGTTGTATTGGGGGGATGTCTTGGCCAGGCTTTTGAAGCATAAGGCAGTAGTAATTGTCTCGGCGCCTCCCTCTTTTTCGAACACTGGATAATTGAAAGTAGAGCCGCCAGTTAGAAGGTTTAGAAATCCACGGGGATCCAGTCGGACGGAACTCGAGTTCTCCAGTGCTCAGGTCAAGCCAGTGAATGTATTCATCAACAAAATGTCGAGGGAATTGATCGACGAGTATGGACCGTGGAATGAACTGTAAGATTTGCGCGTTTTCCGGCTTTCGTGCTTGCAAAATCAAACCCTCCTTTTGCCACGAAAAGAGTATCTTTGTCGACCTTAATCATCATCCAATTCTGAACAAGCGTAGTGTCTTACCTGATATCCAAATGCGGTAGATCGTGTCATATAGTCCATTCCGGATACGTCGGCGGGAACTACGTCGAATATTCTCTAAGAGTACATCAGGAAAGGTCAGAAACCGCTGGAGAACATTGACTACAAATTTGACCACTCACCGCACCGAATACGCTCTTGTATGTGGCATGGTCAACTATTCTTTGTGGAAGTCTTCCTGATGGTTTTCCGCCAACGAGCAATTCGCCTGCTAGGATATCGTAGTGCACCTCCTGCCCTCCGCTTGTAACGCAGGATATCCACCGAGAATTCTGTTTACGAAGCACACGCCAATTCGAGGAGTTGCCCTGATGATTGCCCGGCCACAACCGCGCGAGTGCATGGTCGTAGGCGTCTGCATGTAACAACCTAGCTCGACCACGAACCAGCGGCGAGGATTCGCTTAAAATGGGTTCCAGATGATGCAGCAACCGGCGATGGCGACTAAGCATCCGGGTGAGATAAAGCGAGTCGTCGCCGGAGGAAGATGTTAGCGTGTTGTCATGGACAATCACTGCGCATTGCAAGGCGATGGAAAAGTCTTCCTCACTGACAAGGGTAGCGAGGATGTGCTCCGGGCATATATCGAAAGTGGAAAGGCAAGTCGCAGCAAGCATACACAACCGGTGTTGCAAGTGTGTCCGTGATCTTCTATCTGATGTATCTGATGAGTCTAACTTCATGCCCACTTCATTGACCCATCGGTATGTCAAGTTTCTGGCCTCCCGCAGCAGCGCACACGCCCGCAAAGAAATATTCTCGTCCGTTGTCGAGACCAAAAGGCGGCTGCAGATAAGAGCTGGCGAGGGATGAGACAAGAATTCTGGTCAGAGAAACTTTACGCACCGATGGTCCGCACCGTGACCTCCTCCTGCCAATTGGCCTTTATCTTTTCGAGGAGAGACCCCAGCTCACTTAAGAGGGCATTTCCAAAACTGGAAACGCCAAGATCTACATGCCACTCACGAATCTCATTTGATAAAGGTCCGAGCTGCCAAGCAGCCTGGGTAATCAAGGTGTGTACCTCCTCGCGACAGAACGAGAGGGAAAGTGCCGGAAGTTCCCTTGCGATGTTTAACCACTGCAAACGTGGGCCACTGCGCAAACCGTAAAATGAAATGAATTCATGTAAGTTGATTTCCTCAGGGCAATCGGCCTGAGCAGCGATGAAATCATTTGGTGTGTGTTGAGTGCCTGACACGAATTGGTGGATGTGACGGTACGCGCTTGAGTTGGGTATGGGCGGGTTACAAAGCTCTGCAGCACTGGACTGCGACAAAGAGGACGATTCTATAACCCAGGATTGTTTTTTGCGGTCATATAACTTGAACGATACCCGATTATCAACCAACACCGAAGACTCTTCCGCGGGAATCCCAACCATGTCCTCATCAGCCTCGTCAGAAGATGACTTAACTGAACAAATTGTTATTCGACGGTGTGGCTGACGTTTCGGTGCCCAACGGCGGAGGTCAGGAAAGGAATCCAAGATATTACCGATTGACGGCTGACTCCAATCGAGGTCGTGATGCCGGCCCATGTCGCGGAGAATCGTGTAGGTTGTATCACGCCATGCAGAAAACGCGCCCGGGGGAGACAATTCAAACACCACAAGTTGTGCGTGCATTGCCGAAGGGGGAAGTGGCCACTCATGGATGCGGATTTTCATGTCTATGGTTCGACGTCCCAGTTTGCACTTCTTGCAACTTGCGCTGTGGACTCTGCGCCCGAAGCGATCCTTGGTTTGCTCATGATCCATTTTTGAGGCCTTGGCTATGAGTGATTTCGATTTCTTGTTTAAGGCAACTAGTTTTGCACGTTTTGCCGCCCGCTCTCGTTGAGCTTGCGCGCTTATCTCGTCACGAAGGCGTTGAAGAGTCTCGGAAGTACGAAAGTACTTCAAAGCGAAACAAGAGTCACCAACGGTGTTTGAAAAGATAGACGCAGCCTCGAACACTTCTTTGTGTCGCTGGCACAGATACTCTTCAATACGCAACGCACGTGTCAAGGCGTGCGACCGATGAAGGAGTAAGCAATGGAGGAAGTTGGAAGGAATTTCGGGAGAATATTGCTTCAGTAAGGGACACGCCTGGATTGCGGATCTATCCAGCGCCACCCAAAGATCCATGATGGTCAGAATCATGATTGAGTTATCTTCAGGGTTCCCTTCATAAAGATCTTTGGCACGAGAATGATATTGCTCGAAGCACGAAGCCATCACATCTAAGGAATTGTCGTTGTTTGTGGACGCAGAGACCCAGGTTTCCAAATGCTTCTCCACAGCTAACTCAAAATCCGCGATTGGGATGTACGGATCCTCGGCAATAGCCTTTGCGAGGCGGCCGTTCGCAAGCTGAGCGAAGTCGGTCACGTTATAAAGACGTGAACCCTGAGAGGGGGTAAAGCGCTTCTTTGAAAACCGGGGTGAGGTCGAGCGAAGCACCTTCGTAAGATGCGTGTCTAATTTGCCAAGGGAGATGTGGGAATCTGCGACCAAATCGAGCCCCTTGAGTTCGAATGTTGGAGTGATGGACCCGTTATCCTGGAACGTAGTCCATCTCTTTGAGAGAAGTGCCTCTGTCTCCTCCGCAGTATCGCGAACGAATCGATAGACAAGATGTGATACGTCAAGCCCTAATTTTGAAAGACGACGAGCCATCTTGGCCCTCATCGTGTAGAGCAGCTCGCTTGGGAAATCTTGGAGGAAACAACTACGCAGAAGATGGGCGTGAAAGAAGAGGAGGAAAGGCTTGTAAAGGTTGTCGAAATGGAGGGAGGATTGAAGGGAAACTCTGAGGACAAGCCATAATGCAGATCTTCGCCACGGCTTGGGCTGCGATCGCTCGGCCCCAGCACGCCAGTGCTCATGATACAATAGGACTTCATCTCCTATGCGTTTTGTGATGCGGTCTACAACTGCAGGCCGACCGCACCCCCTGAGAATTCCAACCAATAACTCCGATATGTACCTGGGATTGACGCTTTCGTGAACAAATTCTTCCTTAGAAGTGGCTGAGGTGGAGGAATTCAAGTGATCAACATCCATTTGGACGAGGAACGAGGAGAGCTCGCGGAGAAAGTATTCGTCCCTAAAAGTATCCACGGGTACTTGGACAGCAGGTCCTGGATATGAGCACAGCAACTTTCCCTCGGCCTTGGTTACGGCGCTTATCGAGGGCAAGACCTCGAAGACCTCGAACTGAACGAAGTCGACGAGGGCAAGCCTGCGGACTATGACAGCAGCGTTCTGTGCACGGATATGCATGCAAAATACATCTGATGGAGAATACCAGAATGATCAAATCAAACGCAGGGCCCACTGTGAACTACCTGTACGTACCTCCGATAGCCATGTCCAATAACACACGCTGGAGCTCAACAACCGCCAATGGAGCTTCTGCAGCGCGACGAGCCAGCTCCATCATTTTGATCATTTGCATCCACAAAGGATGTTGGGAAGAGGGGAGGACTTGGAGGAAGTCTTGCGCAGCTTTTATGAGGCTGTCACATAGTACCACGTTTAATTCATGCTCTTCTCCTTCGCTCGGGTATAACTGGGGAAGTTTCGGAGGCATGAAAACATGCTCGATGACTGAATGCAGGGATTTAGTATTGGTACGGTTGGCAGCGGGCATGGACGTGACTGTCGGGGACAAGTTTGAGGATGAGGCAGTGATGCGGTACAGGTGCAGACCTGAAGTTCCTGTGAGTGAGGCTGTGACTGCCGGCCAGTTTTCTGATAAGACGGCGAGGTGTCCGAGGCCGGGCGGCCGGGCCTCCGGGTCAGTCACGTGTATGGACTGATTATGTAAATTTAGTTTATCCAAGTTTGACCGATGATAAGAACCAAGCCACGAACGTCTTCTGAGGATCTAAAAGCTCTGGTGCTGCCAACTCTTACTATTGCTCGGATGGCAGTGGCTTTCGACAATTTGAGTGTTCGTCCCCACTAAAATCATTTACCGGACATGGAAATGATGGAATTGAGCCATACTACCTTTTTGTTTGTTCTGGTCTACCACTGGAGAAAATATCTTCGATTGTCATGGCATATCCATGGTGAGCTCATATTGTAGGAATGTGACTTCCTTCCAGTGCTCTGCTCCCCACAACTTTTCACAAACTCAACACAGAGACGGGGATGTTACGATTGTGGACCCCAATCTGCCGGCCGGTGTACGGAGACCCCGAGTCACGAGTTCCGGTTCTTGCGCATACAGTATCTCGAAGTCCTCGTTCAACAGATCTCATGCATGTGTACCTCCGTCCCTATCTACTTACGTCTTGTCTACAGTCGCTACTGTGACCCAAAGCGAATCATCCAGCAGCCTATCAACACCACCTACGACTAGGCTACGAATCCCCATCATGATTCTTCGATCACCATTCCGACTCCCAGCAAAGCCATGCTATCGGGCTCAGCAGACCGCACCGGCGGCACTGAAACAAGCTATACAAACACAACCTCGACGTGGGGTCCGTTCGGGGGTATATGGTCTAGTAACGGCTTCGCCTTCCCTTCGTTCCCCGCGCTATCGCCGTTGGTGGAGAGGGAAAGGAACGAGAACGAGAAATACCTCTCCAGTGCACGCTGCTCGGTCCTGCGCGCGGTGCTCCTCGACCTGTGCGAGGATAAAGGCCACGCGACCAAGTGCCTCGACTAGGTTGATATTGATGCGCAGGGAAGGCGCAGGCGGCACTTGCATGGCAGAGGGTTCGGATGCAGTGCGTGTGGCAGACAAAGGCGTTGACAGCTAACACTAACAGTCATCCAGGGAAGGGTATGATAAGCGTCTCGAAGGAAACAAGAACGCCGGAACATGGAGTTAGTGGGAAGCAGAGCATGTCGTGTTTGTCCCTCGCCAAACTCAGGCTTTCCGTTGTGCGCATGGCCATAGTCATGCGATGTAAGCACACGCACACATGAATAGGGGGACCTGCCGACGCACCACCCGAAGACGAATGGTCTCGACGGACTCGACCTGGGCCATCGAGTCCGGAGAAAAAGCGACTGGATTACGCGAGTCTATCGATGACATCGAAACAAATACGAGACAAATAGGCAGAGTGTGCCGCCAGATGTGATACTTGAACCGGAACGTGGGAGCACCCAAGATGGGAGACCCCAGAATACACCCCCCCAACGTACACCACCTTATCATACCCAGCTCCCCGCACGCTGCTCCATGAGTGATATTGTTCAGGACTCTTCTTTCAGAGTTGTGCGTTCTCGATCAACTTTTTACTAACCGATAGGTTTTCTGCGCTTCTCGTGACTACCAGCTAAACTCTTCAGGACCTCTGCAGTTTCCGGCCTCCTTTTACTCCGAATGCTCTGCCCTGGTTGATAGCTTTTCATGGCCTTCTAATCATCTGTACTCAGCTTTTATTGTTCGAGGTCGGGGCCTCACCACCGATTGCCAGCTCCACCTCGTAATCTCCCACCCCTCAGTTCGCTTCTTTCAGGATCGAACGATCTGTCGTAGTTACTAAGCACACATATGTATTGAACCCCATGTACCTGCTTGAATGGGACAATAACTTCTATCCGCATGCGACTCCTCGACGCCGTGCTGCCCCGCGTCCTGACTTCGAAGCCTTCGCTCTGCCCCAAAGTATGATCCATCCACTTTGTCCTT
>Ga0137397_10001313_pt1 | contig 17408 bp, 15 predicted proteins | sample czorhiz116metaG_FD_106658 | JGI IMG/M metagenome (GOLD analysis project Ga0137397, IMG submission 106658) | Vadose zone soil microbial communities from Angelo Coast Range Reserve, California, USA - czorhiz1.16 metaG | ecosystem: Environmental > Terrestrial > Soil > Vadose zone | place: USA... | reverse complement strand
CACGCCCTAAGATATCGCGCCGGGCTCACGCTGCCGCCCCGCGCCGTTTAGATTCCCTGCCGCTCATCGCCCGAATCGACGACCCACATGCAAGCCATTGTTAAGCCGAGCCGCGCCCCTGGGCTGAAGGTTACGACCGTGCCGAAGCCAACCCCGGGCCCCGGCGAAGTATTGATCGCTGTGCGCCACGCGGGCGTCTGCGGCACGGACCTGCACATTGCCGATTGGAACCCGTGGGCCCAGGGGCGCATCAAACCGCCGATCGTCGTGGGCCACGAATTCGCCGGCGAGATCGAGTCGGTCGGGGACGGTGTCACAGGGCTCCGGGCGGGTCACCTCGTCACCGCCGAAGGCCACATCGTCTGTGGTCACTGCCTCCAATGCCGCACCGGCAACAGCCACATCTGCCAGAACACGCGCATCATCGGGGTCGATCGCGACGGCGCATTCGCCGAATACATCACGATGCCCGCGAGCAACGTGCTGACGCTCGATGGGGGCACCATCCCCACCGAGGTCGGGGCGATTATGGACCCGATGGGGAACGCGTTCCACACGGTGCTGACCGCGGAGATTCCCGGCAGCACCGTTTTCATCGTGGGGTGCGGGCCGATCGGGTGCTTCGCGGTAGGCATCGCGCGGGCGGCCGGCGCGACCAAGGTCATCGCGTCGGACGTGAATCCCAAACGTCTCGCGCTCGCCGCCACGATGGGCGCGCACGTCACGATCAATGCCAGGACCGACGACGTCGTGAAGACGGTCCTCGCCGAGACGGGCGGGGAAGGTGCGGACGTCGTGTGCGAGATGTCGGGCGTCCCGTCGGCGCTGCACCAGGCGTTCGCGGCCGTTCGGATGGGCGGGCGCGTGCAGCTGCTGGGGATCCCGGACGGTGACGTCCCGATGGACTTTGCCAATGAGATCATCTTCAAGGGGATCACGGTGTATGGCGTCATTGGCCGCAAGATGTACCAGACGTGGCACCAGATGCGGCGCTTTCTCATCGGTGGGCAGTTCGATCCCCGACCCGTCATCACTCACAAGTTCCCGCTCGCCAAAATCGACGAGGCCCTCGCGGCGATTCGCTCGGGCGATGCCGGCAAGGTCATTCTGGAGATCGTATGAGCTTCATGGGGCAGCTGCAGGACGAGCTCGCGGACTTCAAGAAACAAGGCGTCTACAAACGGCTCAATTACCTCGACTCACCCCAGGGGCCGCGCGTGAGGATGGAAGGCCGCGGCGAAGTCGTCATCCTCTCATCCAATAACTACCTGGGCCTGTGTGCCGTCCCCGAAGTCGTGCAGGCCGGTAAGGTCGCGCTCGATCGCTGGGGCGCCGGCACCGCGTCGGTGCGCTTCATCTGCGGGACGTTCACCGTGCATCGCGAGCTCGAGGACGCGCTCGCGCGATTCGTCGGCTGCGAGTCATCGCTTACGTACGTCAGCTGCTGGAACGCGAACGAAGGGCTCTGCCCGACGGTCTTGAGCGAGCCGGACATCGTTATCTCCGACCAGTTGAACCACGCGTCGATCATCGATTCGATTCGGCTCGCCAAGACGATCACCAAGTGCCAGACCGCGGTCTACAAGCACTCCGACATGGCCGACCTGGAGGACAAGCTGCGTGCTGCGGGCAAGGCGCGACGCAAGCTGATCTTCACCGACGGCATCTTCTCGATGGAGGGCGACATCGCGAAGCTGCCCGACCTGGTCGACCTGGCCCGGAAGTACGACGCGGTGCTCGCCGTCGATGACTCGCACGCGACCGGCGTACTCGGGAAGGGCGGCCGCGGCACCGCCGAGCATTACGGCATGCTGGGCCAGATCGACGTGATCACCTCGACGCTGGGAAAAGCGTTGGGCGGCGCGGCGGGCGGCTTTACCGCCGGGCCGCTCGCGCTTACCGACTATCTCACCCAGCGCTCCCGGCCCCAGCTGTTCAGCAACGCACTCCCGCCGACCGTCGCTGCCAGTGCGCTGGCGGCGGTGCGCTACGTCGAGGCGCACCCCCAGCTCGTCACCGGGCTCCATCAAAACGCGCGCTACTTCCGCGAGCAGCTGCTGTCGCTCGGCTTCAAGCCGCTGGCCGGGGAGACGCCGATCGTCCCGGTGATCCTGGGCGAGACGGCGAAGGCGATTCACATGAGCGAGCTGCTGCTCGCCGAGGGAGTCTTCGTGACCGGGTTCGGCTATCCCGTTGTGCCGCAAGGACATGCGCGGGTCCGCTGCCAGCTCTCGGCGGCGCACACGCGTGACGATATGGACTTTGCGCTCCGCGCTTTCAAGAAGGTCGGCTCCAAACTCGGATTGATCTAAATGAACGCACTGCTTTTGATGGCCGTCCTGCAGGCCGTCGGGCCGTCAGGCCGTCCGGCCGACGTTCTCGGTTTCGAACCCGGCACCGACTCGATACTCGCTGATTGGAAACAAGTCAGCGGCTACATGAACGGCCTCGCGCAGCGCAACCGCTACGTCCGTGTCGACACGCTGGGTCGCACGACGGAAGGCCGTCCGTTCCTGCTGATGACGATCACGTCACCCGCCAATCAGCAGCGCCTCGCCGAGATTAAACGGGCGCAGGCGCTGCTCGCGGATCCGCGGCGGCTCACCGACACCACGCTCGCAGACATCCGCAGCAGGCAACCCGCCGTCATCCTGATCAGCAACAACATCCATTCGACGGAAGTGGCGTCGAGCCAGATGGGCATGACACTCGCCTATCGCCTGGCGACCGATCCAGAATTGCGCCGCCTGCTCGACTCGGTGGTCGTCCTGATGATCCCGTCGATGAATCCCGACGGCCTCGACACGGTCGTCAGCTGGTACCGCCGTTACAAGGGCACGCGGTACGAAGGCGGTCCTTTGCCGTGGCTGTACCACAAGTACATCGGCCACGACAACAACCGCGACTGGTTCATGTTGACGCAAGTCGAGACTCGCCTCGTGACGCGCATGTTGTACAAGGACTGGTTTCCGGAAATCGTGTACGACGTGCATCAGATGGGCGCGAACGGCGTCCGCCTCTTCGTGCCCCCGTTTCAGGATCCGGTCAATCCCAACCTCGATCCCGCGATTGTCGCGGGGATCAATCTCGTCGGCGCGCAGATGGCGGCGGCGCTTTACGACGCCGGCATGACCGGGATCGCGCATCAACAAACCTACGATCTCTGGTGGCACGGCGGCTTTCGCTCGACCCCCACGCGGCACAACATGATTGGTATTCTCACCGAGGCCGCGAGCACGCGACTCGGCTCGCCGATCACACTCTCCGTCGACTCGGTTCGCCAACCGGGCCGCGGCGTGAACTACCCCGCGCCGTGGCCGGGAGGCACGTGGCACTTGGGCGATATCGTGCGCTACGAGCTCATTACGTCCGAGGCGTTGGTACGCCTGGCGGCCCGCGACCGCGTCAACGTGATCGACCGCTTTGTCGGATTGGGACGGCGCGCCGTCGAGGCCGGTCTCGCCGGTAATCCATTCGCATACGTGTTGCCGGCCGAGCAACGAGACCCGGAGAGCTGGACCGCGTTGGCCAATGTGCTCGCGGCCGGCGGCGTCGAGGTGTGGCGCGCCGCCGAGCCGTTCTCCATAGACGGCCAGACGTATTCGGCCGGGTCGCTCGTCGTGCCGATGGGCCAGCCCTATCGCGCGCACGCGAAAGACCTGCTCGAGGCGCAGCACTACACGCCCGTCAACGATCGTCCGCCGTACGACGTCGCCGGCTGGACGTTGCCGTTCACGATGGGTGTCCGCGCCGATGTCGTGAACACGCCATTTACCGCGAATCTGGTGAAGGTGGACAGCGCGATCCCGGCGCCAGGCCGAATCGAGGGGAGCGGTGACGTCTTTTTCCTGAAGAACCGCACCAATGCTGAATCGCGCGCCGTGGCGGCGCTGCTCGCGGCCGGTCAGGCGGTCACGATTGTCGGTGACAGCCTGATGGTACGCGGTCCCCGCGCGCGGACGATTCTCAGCGAGCAGGCAGCGCGCCACGGATTCACGGTGACAGCGGCGCGCACCGCTCCGCCCACCGACGTGGGCCGCACCCGCCAACGCTTACCGCGCATCGGGTTGTACCAGCCGTGGACGGGCAACATCGATGAGGGATGGACGCGCTGGTTGTTCGAGCAGTATGGGATCAGCTATACGACAGTTCACGACAATGATCTCAAGAAAGGAGGGTTGCGGCAGCGGTTCGATGTGATCGTCCTGCCCGACACGGACGGTTCTACGATCGTGCGCGGCGTCGACTCGACTCGCATTCCATTGCAGTACGCAGGCGGAATCGGGGAGTCTGGTGCCAACGCCGTTTCGGAGTTTGTTCGGGGTGGCGGGACGCTCGTGTGCCTCGATGGTTCAAGTAATTTCGCGATTACACGCCTTAACCTCCCGGTGGCCAACGTTCTAGCCGGCGAAGCATCGGGTCCTCAAGTTTTGCGATTTTACGCCCCAGGCTCTATTTTCGGTGTGCTTTTGGGAGGGGTGGAGAGGCCGGGCAGCCCGGTTACCCTCGGGGTGACTGACTCCCTCGACATCTACTTCGAGAATAGCGCCGCCTTCACCGTTTCGGGCCCAGCTAGGGCCCTGGCGACGTATCCCGCGCAGCCCCTGCGGTCCGGCTATGCCCGGTACCAGGAGCGGCTGGCAGGCAAAGCGGCGCTGGTGGAGGCACCGGTAGGCAGCGGACGGGTGATCCTGTTCGGGTTCCGGCCTCAGTTCCGGGGCCAGACGCACGGCACCTTCAAGCTGCTCTTCAACGCGGTTCTGTTGGCGGCTCCCTAGCGGGGCCGTGGGAGGAGTCCCGATGAAGCGGCTGGTTCTCCTGGTGGGATTCGTAACCTTGGTGGCGGGTCCCGCAGCGGCGCAAAGAGCGCAAAACATTGAGTTCGGCGGCTTCGGGTCGTGGTGGCGGTTCGACCGCTCGTTCCTCATCAAGAATAGTTTTGGTGGTGGCGCGCGCATCGGCTACAACCTGAGCGATCGCGTCGGCCTCGAGGTGACGGGCGACTACATTCCGACCACGAACGTGGACGCGACGCAGGACATCACCGTCTCCACCGTCAGTGCCGGCCTCGTTCTGAACTTCCCGGTGGGGGACCAGTCGTCGATCCTAGCCTCGGGCGGCTACTCGCGCATGATCTTCGGGAAGGCCCCCCCCTACGATTTCACGCAGCACCTGCTCTATGGCGGCCTGGGCTTCCGCCTCTTCATCTCACATCACGTGGCGCTCCGCGGCGACGTCCGCGCGCAATACCGCTGGGACAATCCCTACTACACCAACGCCTCCACGGAGGAAGTCCAGGGGTCAGTTGGCGCGTCCTACTTCTTTATTCCGCCTCAGCAGGGTCGCGGCTTCAACACGAATTTCCAGTGGTACTGGGGCGCGCAGGGTGGCTTCTTCCTTTCCAAGACGAACACGCAGCCCTATGTGTACGACCCGATCGTCGGCGGCCACTGGCTGATCACGTCGCGCCGCACCGCGCTGTACGTTGCCTATGAGCAGTCGTTTTTCCTGACCGACGCGCAGGCCGTGATCTTCGACCCGGCCTCGTCGAACTCATCAGTCGGTCCGGGCTTCCGCGACGTGACATTCAAGGATGTGCGCCGACTCATGTTCGGCGTGCTCGCCTACCCGACCCAGAAGGTGATCGAGCCGTTCGGCGGCGGCGGATTCGCTTTGATGCAGGTCCTGAATCCGACCGTGGACTGCTCGAGCTGCACCACACTGGGTGAAGCGGTCGAAGCGTCGGACCGCGTCCATGATCACTCGAGCAAGGCGTTTTTCTGGGTGATGGGCGGGCTGCAGATCAACTACTCCAGCAAGCTGAACGTGTTCGCGCACTACTTACTGACGTCGAGCGCCGCCAACTTCCTGCTCGAGAGCAACACGCACACGCTCCAAGGAGGCATTCGCCTGAGCCTCGGCACTTCCAAGGAAGGTATTACCGAGCGGCACTGATAACTGGCTGGGGGTTAGGGGTTAGGGGTTAGGAAGTTCCTAGCTCGCGGTTAAAAGCGGATCCCTATCTCGATATCCACGGCGAATCCTTCAGACAAAACCGCAGCGGCCAGTCAGCCGCCTGGGTGATACCGATGCGCGGACCGGTAGCGATCTCCCCGCGCTTCGGTGCCGTGCCCTGAACGATTCTGAGTAATCCTCGCTGCAGTGAGACGCCATTCAACGCCCCGGTGACCCCCAGCGCTTCGCAGAGCCGGGCAGGACCGGAACACAGCGGTTCTTTGCCGCGCCGCTTCTGCATCGTCGCGAAGCCGGCGAGCGGCTCGAGCGCCCGGATGAGGACGGCGGCGGGATAATCTTGTAGCTCGGTCACCGCGTTGAGACACCAATGCATGCCGTACGTGAAGTACACGTAGGCCGTTCCGGGTGGCCCGTAAAGCGGCTCGGTGCGGGCAGTACGCCGATGGCCATAGGCATGACACGCCGGATCGTGGGGGCCGACGTACGCCTCTACCTCCACGATCCGGCCGACGGTTTGTTGTCGCCGGCCGCCGACATCGCTGACGAGGATTTGGCCCAATAGCCCACGCGCGACCGCTTCTGTCGGTCGCGCGTAGAACTTCGCCTGCACAACGCTGCCTCGCACCGTTAGGCCGCGCCCCCGCTCCCGCCGCTCCCGCTCCCGCTCCCGCTCCCGCCGGTCAGGCCGCGTTTCACCCTCGACCAGAACGATTCTCCTGGTTCTGCGGCGGCTGGTGCCGCCGGAGGCGGTGGAGGAGCTGGACGTTCTGGAGGTGCTGGAGGAGGCGCTTGCTCCGACATCGGACGCGCGCTGGGAGTCGACACGTCGGAAGACTCCGACTCAAAACGACGTGGTCCTCGACCCCGCCCGCCACGTCCACCGCGGCGGCCGCGCCCTCCTCGTTCACCCCGCTCGCTACGCTCGCCGTTCTCACCGCGGGGTCCGCGATCCTTTGCACCGTGACCGCCACGACCACCTGCACGACCGCCACGCTCACCACGCTCCTGGCCGGATCCGGACGAGGGGGAGGGGGCTGTGGGGCTCGATTGACCGACCGGGGGCTTGGGGGGGGGAGGCGACACGTCGCCGCGCGGCCGGAAGTTGGGATCTACTTCGACGACGCCGATCTTCGGGATCTCGGGAGCGCCCCCGGCCGCGCCGGGACGACGAGCACCACCGCGCGAGCCGCGGCGGAAGCGCGCGCTGCGCATCGGAATGCCGCCCGGGGTCGACCCCGGCGTGCTGTAGGGCGGTGGCGGCGCGGACGACGTCGGCATCGGAATGTCGTCTTCTTCTTCTATATCGGGCGTCGGAGCAGAAAAGACCGGACGCGGAACCTCCGCCTCGTCGGTCGCCTGCTTTTCCTCTTCCTGGGGCGCCGGCTCTTCGTCCGTACCGATACGGCCGACGGCCTGCTTGATCAACCCGAACGCGTCCCCGAAAAACCCGGACTTCGCAGCCGGTGCTTCCGGCTCCTCGGTCGCTGCGGGCTCAGCGGGGGGGGGGACCGTCGGCTGTTCTTCACGATCGCGGGCGGCGCGTCCCCGTCCCCGGCCGCCTCGCCCTCCCCGGCTGCGCGGTTTCTCGGTGGCTTCGCTCATCGCAGCGAGTGCGGGCTGGGCCGCCGCGCCTTGGACCTGTGGTCCGAGAGCAATCTCGTATTGCCCGTTGTCGAGTCGGGTCAGCGTGATGAGGCCGCGGCGGGCGGCTTCGATCACGAATTTGCTGAAGCGCGAGAACCCGGCGTCCTTCTCGTCGAAGTTGGGATCGATCTCCTGCATCACCTGCTTCAGGCGGTCGGAGCGCATGACGTCGTTGTGCGCCGTCATCTGCTTGACCGCTTCGACGACCAATTCCCAGGGATCGCGCTTTACATATTCGACGTCGCTGGTCTTGGTGAAGCCGGCCAGCTCGTTGTAGGAGTAGTACTCGTCGCAGTTCTGAATGAGGAGATCGCTGGAGGACTCGCGGATTCCCACGCCGATCACGTACTTGCCGTACTCCTTGAGCTTCAGCACCAACGACGAAAAATCCGAATCACCCGACAACAGAATGAAGGTGCCGATCTCGGGCCGCGTGAAGACGAGCTCCAGCGCGTCGATCGCCAGGCGGATGTCGGTGGCGTTCTTCTTATTTGCGCCATGCGCCGGCGCGAAGATGAGATCGATGGATGATTCGGAGAGCGGGACGATGTATTGCGGGTACCGGCGCCAGTCGGCGTAGGCGCGCTGCACGGCGACTTTGCCTCGGATCATTTCCGACTGGAGGAGGCGTTTCAGCTCGGTTTGGAGGTCCGAGCGGATCGCCATCGTCACGTTGTCGAAGTCGATCATCAGCGCCGCATTCGGCGCGTGAGCGGGGGGTTCTTTGTGTGCAGGGCGTGGCAAATGATTGTGAGCTTGCTGCGGTGTCATAACGGACTCTGTTCCTGCCCTGCGGCCGGACAAGCTCGTAGCACGTCCCCCAAAGTGGGGGAGTGTACGACGCTGTCGTGCCGCGTCGGGCTCTTGGTCAAGGCGTATTGCGCCGTAGTTAAGGCTGGCTGGTGCGTGGGGAGGGTCGCCGAGGTCACCGCGGCGCGCCCGTGCGCGTTACCTCGACCCGATGCCGAGGCCCGCAGGCGCCGCCTGATGGTTCGACCCCTCTGCCGAGGGCACTGCCAGACGAATGAACGACTCAACATAAACGACTGCCACTTCAGAAGCTAGGGTTTGGGCTAAGATCTCGGCTTTTCGTGATCAGTCAGCACAGGTAAGAACGGCACCCACGGCCCAACGTCGGCGCGGTACTGCTTGGCCATTACGCGAGCGACCTGCGCAATATGTCCCAGGTCGTGGACCACCCAGGCCGCGAGGAGCTGCCGCAAGGTCACTGCGCCGAGGCTCGGGTGCTCGCCGGGCAAATCGAGCTGCACGTCGGTCAGGTGCCAGGACTCGAGAACCCGGAGGTTCTCCGCCCTGAGGCGCGAGAACTCGTCGAGCAGAGCGTCGAGCGTGCGCTGTGCATTCCGCGTGCGGTGGCGGAACCGATCGTACGGCTCGAACCGGCGGTTAGTACCCTGCGCGAGAATGATGCGGGCGCGCGGCATCCAATCGGTTTCTTCGCCATCGATCAGATGGCCGATGTTGTCGAAGGGACTGAAGGTATCCGGGCCTTCGGTTCCCCGGGTCAACTCGGGGCCGAGGTTCCGGAGCAGCGTGCGCAGGGTGCCGGGCGTGCGTCCGAGAACCTCGGTCGCCAGCCGGAGTTCGAACTCCACGTCAGCGCGGCCGCTCGTCGAAGTGCAACCGATGCGCGATCCGGTGAAGCACTGGCACGAGCAAGAGGCCCGCCACAACCAGGAAGACCAAGCCCGAGTACAGGGCAAAGATCCCGGCAAACACCTTACCGCCGTTACTGCGCAGCGGATCGACCGGCCCCATCCCGCCCAGCAGCATCGCGGTGTTCACAAACGCGTCGCGCCAGTGGAGGTGTTCGTAGTGCTCGTAGCCCCACATCCCAACCAGCAGCGACACGCCAACCAACGCACCCGCCATGGCGACGTGATCGGCCATACGCCGCGCAAAACGTCTCCGGGAAAGCGGTGGCGTGTAGCGGTCTTCGTACATCTACTGTCCTGGTGGCTTGGGAGGTTCGGGATCCCGCGGGATTCGCGCGGGCTCCCACGGTTCGGGCGGCCGGGGCTTGGGCGGTTGAGGGAGTTTGACTGGGCCTGGTTCCTTTTGTAGTGGGGGCAGTGCCATCGTTGCTCCTTGTCGTTCACCGGTCCGTTGCGGCCATACGCGCTTTGACCAGTTTCTTGACGAGCCCCACCGGTATTGGTTTCGCGAGCGGCAGCCGGACTGTCCCCTTCGACATTTCGTATCCCTTGAGGCTGGTGGCCAACTTGCGCCGGATCGCGCCGGTCATCGGGAACAGGCTGCAGTGGTTCTTGAACGCGGCGTACCAGACGAGTGGGCGGCCCCGAAGCTTGAAAGCGGGGATTCGATAACTGAACGCCTCCTCAGCGCGAGGCGCGACGGAGCGAATGGCGGCCCGAATCTTCTTGAGGGCTGCCCGTGCCTTGGGGGGCTGTGCGGTAAAATAGGCACGCACCTTGGGGATCATGCGGGGAATTCTACCTCCATAGTCGCGCCCACCGATAGCGCGTGCCAGCGCGCCTCCAACCTGCTCCGCAACTCACGCACCTGGGAGACCTGAGCATCGCTGAGCTGTTTGAAGGCATCGCACTGGGCCGGCGGCAGGCTCGCGACAACCGTCTCATTGAACTCGGCAACGGTCAGCGGCGCCGGTAGCGTGCGCTCCCGATCGAACACAGCTACGACGTGCTCTGCTACGATCGCCTGGAACGGCATTCTCCTGCTCGCACCCGGTCTCGCGAAATCGTCGATCGCCCACCCCTTGGCGATCAGGCCAAAGAAGGCTTGATCGAAGCCCAGCACGCTTTCGACGGCGCAGTGAGTCAGATCGTGCACCGGAAAAAACGGATGCTCCTTGCCCCACGTTCGGGTGCCGTCCGCTCGGACGCAGGCGAGTGTCGCTGGACCGTCGCGACCTTTCTTCAGCTGAATAAGCATCCCAACCCCCATCACGGCAGACTGAAGGCCACATAGGCGTCACTGGACTTCGATCCCAATTTACCTCCGCCCGCCGCGACGACCACAAACTGCTTGCCGCCCACGGCAAACGTGCTGGGGGTAGCGTAGCCGGGCGCGGGGAGCATCGCCTCCCACAGCACACGGCCCGAGCTCTTGTCCAGCGCGCGAAGCCTCGCGTCCTGCGTCGCCGCAATGAATATGAGCCCGCCACGCGTGACGATCGGCCCGCCGTACTGTTCCGTCCCTGTCACGGGGATCCCACGCGCCGACAGCGCGGCGAATTCGCCGAGCGGAATCCGCCAGCGGTATTCGCCGCTGTTGAGATCGATCGCACTGAGCGTACCCCACGGCGGTTTGACGGCCGGGAAGCCGCTCGAGTCTCGCCAGCGCTCGTAACCGACGAATTCGTACGGTGGCGCTGCCGGCACCGGGTGCGGTCGAGTGACATGACCGCTATAGTTCCCGCCTGTCACGCACTCTTTCCCGATCATGTAGACAATCACGGTGCACTTGTCTTGCTCCGACAACCGGGCGAACGAAGGCATGAAGCCGCGCCCGCGCTCGAACAGCTGCCGCAGTTCTCCAACGGACATTCGTCCTGCGATGCCCACCAGGGACGGCGCACGATCGCGACCACGGCGGTCGGCGCCGTGGCAGCTCGCACAGGCCGCCGTGTAGATGGCAACCCCCGTATGCGGTTCACGCTCCGGCGCAGACGCGCGACCCGTTTCTCGCATCGCGGCGATCCACGGCACGTCACTCGCGTTGACGTAGAGCGTGGCAGTCTCGGGGTCGACCGCCGCTCCGCCCCACTCGCCGCCACCATCGAACCCCGGCAACACGACGCTGCCCGGTCGGCTCGGCGGTGTAAACAGGCCGTTGTGACGCAGCGAACGAAACCGCCGCCGCTCGGACGCGGTGACGTCGGCTTCACGAATCGTTTGCCGCGCGAACGGAGCGGGCTTCAGCGGGAACGGCTGCGTGGGCCAGGCCTGTTCGCCACGCAGATCCGATGCGGGCACGGCGCGCTCTTGGATATCGAAGAGCGGTTGTCCCGAAGCGCGATCGAACACGAATACGAACCCGCTCTTCGTGATCTGCGCGACGGCGTCCACGCGTGACCCGTCGCGTGTGACGGTGACGAGATTCGGGGCCGCCGGGAGATCGCGGTCCCACAGATCGTGATGCACGGTCTGGAAATGCCAGAGCCGCTTGCCGGTCGCCGCGTCGAGCGCGAGCAGCGAGTTGGCGAACAGGTTCGCGCCGACGCGATCGCCCCCGTAGAAGTCCGGCGTCGCCGAGCCGGTCGGGATGTAGACGATGCCGCGCGCGGTATCGACCGTCATGCCGGCCCAAGAGTTGGCGCCGCCGGCAGTCTGGAAGGCCTCGGGAGGCCAGGTGTCGTATCCGAATTCGGCCGGCCAGGGGATTGTGTGGAACGTCCAACGGATCTTGCCGGTGCGCGCGTCGTATGCGCGGATGTGCCCCGGCGCGGAGCCTGCTTCCTCTCCGACGCGGGTTCCCCAGATCAAGACGTCCTGGTACGCCACGCCGGGTGACGTCGAGACGAGATACCTATCTCCGACGTCCTGGCCGAGTCCCTCGCCGAGATCTACCCAACCTGAATTGCCGAGGCTGCGAATTGGTTCGCCCGTCCGCGCGTCGAGCGCGTAGAGCCGGCGATCGACGGCGAAGAAGATCCGCCGATCGTGACCTCGTTCATCCGCCCAGTAGACGACGCCGCGGTTGACGTGCGGTTGGGTCGGGCGATTGGGGGACGCGTCAAATCTCCACAGCAGCGTGCCCGCGGCGGCGCGCAGCGCAATCACGGCCACTTTGGGAGTCGTTGCGTACAACACCCCATCTACGACAATCGGTGTCGCCTGAATCTCGCCGTGCCCGTCCGGCGCGAGATCGCCGGTATGGTAGACCCACGCCACTTGCAGCTGCGCGACGTTCGTGACGTTGATCTGATCGAGTGGAGAGAACCGCGTGTTGCCCGGCGCGCCGCCGGTCGTGCGCCAGTCAACCGCCGGGACGCTGGCGGCCTTGCAGCCTGCGAGGAGTCCGAGGAGCAGGAAGCTCGAGCGCACTCAGCGCGTTTTCCAGAGATCGATCGGCTTGGCCACGCCTTTGGGTCGGAACGGCAGCGTGATCTTGCGGCCTTGTCCCGCCGACGCGTACGCGGCGTAGAGAACTTCCTGCACCAGTCGCCCGGTCTCGCCGTCCGAGATCGGCGTTTCCTTGCCGCGCACGCAGCGGGCAAAGTGACGCATCTCCTGCGGGAATCCGTAATTCCAGTGCTCCTCGAACACGGGATAGGTCCATCCCTTGGTGGTCGCCGCCTTCTCGACGGCATAACCGAACCCCACCTCGGAATACGTCGGGAGCGCGTTGCCCATGAGCATGTCGGCGTAGGTCTGTCCCTTGTCGCCGAAGACCTCGATGCTGTCGTCCATGCCACCGGGGCGATTCCAGCTGCTTTCGATCATTCCCACCGCCCCGGTTTCGAACTCCACGATCGTGATGGCTTCGTCCTCGCCCTGGGTCCGATCGCCATGCACCTGCGTCGCCATGTGCGAGTACACACTCTTGACCTTCGGCTTGCCGAGGAACCACCAGCAGAAGGCGATGCCGTGACAGCCGAGGTCCATGACCGCGCCCCCGCCCGACTGTTCGACGTCCCAGAACCAGGGCGAGTGTGGGCCTGAGTGCTTCTCTCCCTGTTTCACCAGGTGGACCCGGCCAAATGCGCCTTCGTCCGCCATCTGCTTCGCTTTCACGTATTTCGGCGCGAAGAACAGCTCCTCGGCATACAGCAACAGGATGCCCGCCTGGCGGCAGGCATCAATCATTGCATCGGCCTCCTCGAGCGTCACACACAGCGGTTTTTCACAGACGACGTGCTTGCCGGCTTTGGCGGCGTCGATCGTGATCGGCGCGTGGAGACGATTAGGCGCAGTGATCGCAATCATCTCGACTTGCGGATCGCGCAGCAGGTCGTGGTAGTCGGTGTACGCCTGCGGGATGCCGTGGCGCTTGGCGAAATCGGCCGCGTGGCCTTTGGTCGGCGACGCGACCGCCACGAGCTCGGCCTCTTCCGGGATCGCTTTCACTGCGCTCGCTATGCAGTCGGCCTGAAACCGAGAGCCAACGATGCCGACTCTTACTTTGGACATAGCGTTCATCGCTGAGGATCCCACACCGCTACGCCCACACGCGAGTCGGCGGTGCCGTAATAGAGGTACCAGCGGCCTCGAAATGACACGAGTCCTTCGACGAACGTCGTCCCCGCGGCGTACTGCCCCGTTCGCTCGTAGCTCTCGGTTGGCTTGATGAAAGCGCTGTCCGACCGTGCGATCAGCTTCGTCGGATCACGCGCATCAAATAGCGCCTGCCCAGCTGAATACGTGCGTGACGGCAGACTCCCCGCATTGTACAGGACCAGTATTCCTCGGTCCGTACGGAGTGCTGGAGGGCCCGCCTCGACCAGCCAGGAATCGAAGTAGTTCGGGCGCGCGGACAACACTTTGACAGCCTGCCCATCCGCGCCTTCCAGCGGCGACCAGTCGAACAGGTTGTCGGAGGTCGCGATCCGAAGATCGGGAACGCCGAAGTACATCCAGTACTTGCCGTTCACGCGCGTCGCGATGATGCGATCGCCTTCGATCCGGCTGAGAATCGCTCCCGACTTCGATTCCGTACGCAAATACTTCCCACCGGCCGTGCCCGCGAAGGCTGGGCCGTGCTTGGTCCAATTGATGAGATCACGCGACGTCGCGACCGCCAGGCGCGGCACGTCGCGATTCCATTGTGTGTATGTGAGAATGTAGGTGCCGTCGTCCGACTCCACGATGCGAGGGTCCTCGACGCCGCCGGGCCACTCGTACTGCCGCTGCGCGTCGGTATCGGGATACAACACCGGGGTGGCTCGGCGCGTGAAGTGCAAGCCGTCGGTGCTCTCCGCGAGGCCGAGGCGCGAGGTATGCCCGCCGATCTGCCGCTCGCCGCTTGCGTCCTCGGCGCGGTAAAGAAGGAAGACCTTGCCGTCTTTCACGACGGCGGCGGGATTGAACGTGGCGTACGCTTCCCAGGCCAACGCGGGATTCGGTGTGATGACGGGATTGACCTCCGCCGGCTTGGCGAAGGGCCCGAACATCCACGACTGCTGGTGAGACGGAGGGGGCCCACCGAGGACGGCGAGCAGCGCGCAGCACGGGACGACGGATCTCAGGGGATTTGGACTGAGCGCGACCGGCGGCGCGAAATCAGCGCGGTGAGCGGGACACCGATGAGCATCAGCAGCCACGCACTGATCGGGACGGCAACAAACACGGCCGCGGCCTTCGCCGCCGGCGGCCTGAGCACATCCCGCGCATAGATCACCAGTGACGCGACCGCGACAAGGACAATGACGCCGTCGAGCACGGCTCGAGTCGATGCCGCCCAGCTTGCCGAGTACCTGCTGGCCAGCGTGTACCCCATGAACGGAGCGAGCACCCAGCCGGACATTAGTATCATGAGAAAGGGCAGATTGTTATTGCGGCCCGCGTAAAGCGTCAGCGCGACCGAACCCACGGCTCCAACCACTGCTGCAACCTGGGCGGTGCGGTGCAGGCGGTCGCTCATCACTGTACGCCGAGCACGCGAAGCGCGACGCCCGCGAGCGCGCCGCCGACGAGCGGCCCCAGCACCGGGATCGGCGCGTAGCGCCAGTCGGACGAAGTCTTTCCGGCGACTGGAAGCAGGGCATGCGCGATCCGCGGGCCCAGGTCGCGCGCCGGGTTGATCGCGTACCCGGTCGTGCCCCCGAGCGAGAGCCCGATACCCCAGACCAGGCTCCCCACGAGATAGGCGCCGAGCCCCGCGGCCGGCCCGGTGGCGGCCACGCTCTTCGAGAAGATCGCCCCGACGACGAAGACGAGTACGAAGGTGCCGATCACTTCGCTCACGAGATTCGGGATGAACCGGCGGATGGCCGGTGCGGTACAGAAGCACGCGCGCTTCAGGTAGGCGTCCGGTGTTTCCTTCCAATGCGGCAGGTAGTGCACCCACATCAGCGAGGCGCCGACAAACGCGCCCAACAGCTGGGCCACGAGGTAGGGACCGACTTTCGAGAAGTCGCCGGTGCGCGCCGCAAATCCCAGTGTCACGGCGGGATTCAAGTGCGCGTCGCTCGAGCCGCACGCAATCGCGGTAAAGACGCCGGCCATAACCGCAAAGGCCCACCCGGCGGTGATCACGATCCAGCCGCTGCCCTCGGCCTTCGATCCCTTTAAGAGCACCGCCGCGACCACGCCGTCGCCCAGCAGGATGAGGATCATCGTGCCGAGGAACTCCCCCAGCAGTGGTGATGTCATGGAGTCCCTTTCAGCGACATAATCTGAAGGCTCCGATCCGCGTTGAATAGCTCGACGCATCCTTCTTGAGATAATCGCCCACGTACCAAATCGTGCAGTCGTCGGTCGCGTCGACAGCGGTCTGCGTGTAATCCTCCCACCGCATCGAGTTGATCTGCGGGGCCTGGCCCTCCGCGAGCACCGCCTCGCGCAACGTGAGGACGCCGAGCGGGTCGCCCGCGAGCCGCGCGGCGAATCGTTGTCCCGCAAAATTGGGCGTGCCGCCGAACGAATAACCGATCCCGATATTGCCCTGGCTGTCGATGGCCGGACTCGCCATCCAGCGGTAGTAGCCGTCCGGTGCGTAGGTGCCCTGCTGCCGCAGGCGCAGACTGCGGTCCGACGCGATCGTGAACTCGTACCACCGCACTCCACCGCCGAACGCCGCCGTGTTCACCGAGTGCACCGCGACGACTGACTCACGCCCCTTGATGTTCCGGTACACCACCCGCGCCATGAGCTTGTCGCCTTGCGCGTCGAGATGCTGGTCGGTCCCCGGTTGGCGCACGCACGTCGTGAGCTGGCCGTCGCACAAATAATGGTAGGGAGCGACCGCGATCTTCTCCGGTCCGGTGAGCCGCGTGTTCGCGGGATCGGTCCAGTCGACGGTGAAGCGCCACGCGTAGATGCCGTCGTCATCGAAAATGCCGTGCAGCTGTGTGCCGCCGGCGGCCAAGACCACGTTAGGCGCGCCCGCGGGCGGCAACGCTTTGCCGTCGAGATCGGCGTTGTTCAGGAAGTTCACGCCGTCGACGATCATGCATTGTTCGGTCGCCGGCTCGCCGCGCAGCATATGGCGACGATCGACGGCGCAGGTGTGCTTCTGAATGACGTCGTCGCCGGTGCTGGTCGGCACGTAGTAACCGTCGGGCCACACCGCGGGACGCGGATAATCGGGGAACAGCGGCCGCAGGAATTCGTAGCGATAGTACGAGCCGAGCGGATCGGGGCTCGTGCTGATCGCATAGCACATCGAGTACGGCCCCTTCTCTTCAGGTGGGCGCGGTGGACGTGCTCGTGGCGTGGTGTCGGGGGGCGCGGGCGGGGCCGGCGGCACTGGTGGCGGCACGAAGAGCGGCACGGCCGGTCCGGGTTGATCCAGCACCCCAGGTGGACTGCTATAGGCGCGGTCCGAAGCCTTCCACGCCAGCGGTTGATCCGGTCGCTCATGACTGCGCGTAAACACCGGCATCACGATGAGCCAGCGGTCGGCCAGTTGATCGTAGCGGCCCACGGCGTCGCCGTTGTTGTGCGCTTCACACGCGCCGCCGAAGCCCTTGAACAGCGTGTTCGTCGGGACGGGACCGTAGACGATCTCGCCGTTCTTCCGGAAGATCGCCATGCGGGTGTTGACGATCTGGAAGACGTAGTCGCGTCCCACCGCAAGCGAGTTGTCGGACGGGTTTCGTGCTTCCCAGCGGCCGTGCGGGCCCT
>Ga0137397_10001311_pt1 | contig 17411 bp, 23 predicted proteins | sample czorhiz116metaG_FD_106658 | JGI IMG/M metagenome (GOLD analysis project Ga0137397, IMG submission 106658) | Vadose zone soil microbial communities from Angelo Coast Range Reserve, California, USA - czorhiz1.16 metaG | ecosystem: Environmental > Terrestrial > Soil > Vadose zone | place: USA... | reverse complement strand
TTCTCTAAACCCCCGGGGCGGGGCGCCAGGGGGGGTTTGAAAAAGGGGGAGAGGGGAGTGGGGGGGGGTGGGGGGGGCCAAGGGGTGACGAAAAGGCCACAGATCCAGAGAAGGATTATTCGTGGGTGAATCCTCCTCGGGATCAGCTCGGCAGACAGATCCCTAGGATAATTGATTGGCTACCCGAGCCACATGCTTCCTCATTGGCTGCGTCGGTGGTGGGTACGAGAGCCCTAAGAAGCGTGTTTTCAATAATTGCTGCATGTGCGCTCGGTTCACAAGTATTGGGGATTGGGTAGACACGCGCCATACGCACGCTCGCGGCCAGAGCTCCGAGTCCAGAGTCCAGAGTCCAGCGCTCGGGTGCAATGACGACCCATCCATCATCGGACATACAACTAGTCCACGGTGTCGGCCCCTGAGACTGCGCTCGCACACATCATCTGATCCCACTCCCGCCAGAACTTCGAGTTATACACGCGCGCTTCGATATGAAGGGCATGAGCATGAGAGCGACTCAATGGTGTTGCAAGGTGCTGCGAGCGGAAATAGAAAACCTTATGCATATGCATTTATCAGTTGTCTCGGTTAAGGTTGCACTGCACCGCACCGCTGCGGGGGCTTGATGGTCATGAACGTATGAACCCTCGCTTAGCACCCATCCCTGATCGATCAGCACAAAATCAAAGCGTTGGCGACTGACATAAGTCGGTGCCCATGCGTAATGGTGCGGTAAATCAACTCTTCCGGAGATGTCGGCAACAATAAACACAGCGACACGGAAGGAAACCAAAAAAAAAACGACGATTGCGATGAACGAGCTTGAAATGTATCAATTGACCATGTTACTGTACGACTGAGGTGTTGTGTGATCGTTGACGGGTCCGGTATCTTCCTCGGACTCCGGACACGCGACCGAGTCTGCCTCACCACTACCGCGTTGTGCGGCCGGTCATGATATCAGTTGTAAAGGGACGACAAGCACGAGGGTTGTGCGAGGGTCGAAGACTTCCCGAGAAATAGCCTTTCGCACGTCTCACAACCCACCCTTACGAGAGGATTCTTCCGCCATGACGTGAAGAAGGCGCCCAGTCGTCCAAGTCAAAATCACGAGAGGATCGCCCGAGGGTAGGGTACCTCGTCATTATGGCTGCACGACAACAACGTGGCTCTAATTGTGTGGGTGAGGATGTAGCGTATACATGAGGCGCACTATGATATGGAGGAATATTGAATTGCGAGCGGCAACACGGCAATGATCGCCGCGCTTGCACAGACTAAACCGACGGGTGAATCAGAATTGCGATGAGGTCAGAAGGGGTACGGTACTGCGATCTGGTTCGTTTGATTTCGTCATACAGGCAAGGATCCATCATACGTTTCAATGCCTTGTACTCGGATCACGGCGACAGCGAGGACTTGTGTTCGTCTGCGAGGCAAGAGACACCATTGAAGCCGACTGACTGGCCGTGTGAGGGAACTCTACCGCCAAGTGGCGATCATTCGGAGTAAAACTCTCTGCGAAATGTTGGAGGATTGGTCCTTTGAGCTCCCAAATGCTTCTTTCACAGCCTCCTCCACACGTCCACTCTGCAACATCTCCATCCAATCTCGGCTCTTGTTCTCAGCTGGAGTTTGATGTTGCAAAGTACCGTACGTCACGAGGAGATCGTATTTAATTGTGTTTGAGAGCGCGTCCGCGTTGGTTTGCATAGCGAGAAGGTGTAAAAGTTCCGATGCCGGGGGGAGGGCGTGTTGGTTTTGACTTGATAGTGGTGCAATCTCCGGCTTTGAATCCGATGTCATGAGCGGAGTCGGGTCTTGCCTGTTCGCATGTTTTCGCCTGGTAATAGGGCGAGGCTGTGCCCGGGGTCTACCTCTGAAACTTGACGGGTGAGCTCCAACGGAAGCACGACTTAGGTATCGTTGGCATAGTGCCACTTTGAATTTGCAGAGTGTCGGAGTGGAAGACATCCCCGAAAGTAGTTCACGTATTTCTGACACCCCTGAAGGCAAACGTGGAATGAGCAAATTCATGAAGAGCGGGAGATCGAAGAGGTTAGTTGAAGTCAGGTTGATGAGCTGGAAGCGATTCAGTGTACGCATAGAGTGAAAATCTCGTGGCACAGACGAGGTTGAGTAAGCGGCTGCCCATGGCGCGCCGCGATTCGTCCTGCTGCTTGAAGCAATGGAAGACAATCTCCAAAGGGTCATTGGCATCCCATTTGGACCCCGTGTCGCTCCTCGTCGGAGGTATTTGTGCCAGTAAGAGTGGCGAATATCGAGCTTCACGTGGAGCGGTCAGTGGGATTCACGGCACCAGGAATGCACGGTCAATGCTCACTCCTTTGTCGAAAAGTTTCTGTTATGGATTCATCCTTCTCGAAAAGAACCAACAACCAATCAAGCACTGGCCATGCATTTTCGCAAACCACCAATGGGGAGTCCTCTTCATCCACGGGACCATACTCTGCGGCCTTAGCATTACCACGCCGACGCTTTCGAGGACTCCCAGGCACAGCGGAGCTGTCTGCCAGGGATTTGATAAAACCTGACTTGAGAATATTCCAGCAATTCTTGCAATGTCTGAACCGCACGGCTTCTGAGGCAACGAAAGAGTCCATATCCGACGGCCCCGGGTCCGGTTCGAGGAGATGTGGAGGATCATCAGCATCACTTGGATCAGGATAATCGGGCAGAGCGCGGAGCAAGGATGCAGGTGAATTTACGTCCGCAAGTACACGAAGTGTGCGCTTTGCGAGCTCTGACGAGGTTGGAGAGGGTAACAACGTGGAGTACGCGTGTCGAGAAGAGAGTTTTGAGGGCGATTCTTGAGTAGTCTTGTGGTTGGTGGTGGCCGGACCCGGGGTGGGTGGTGGATAGAGAGCAATGTAGAGTAATTGACGGACGTGTGGACTGATGCAAGCACGAGGAGAGGAGAGTCGGTCGTACTGCCGTATTGCCAAGGTGGTGTGCACTCACCTGGATGGGTGTTCAGTTGGTGAACAGAGCTGTTCGAGCATCGCGATACCCGACTCATACTGGCCCTCCTCGAACGCACTGTCAACAAGGGCAGCCTGTCTGGTGGTCAGTTCCCTTTCTGCGTGATGCAAAGGTAGTGGTGGCGACGCCGGCGAATGCGATGAAAACATCGGCATCGACGAAAGGCCGAGACAAAAGTCGAGACGGGGCTTATCCTCGAACCTCGTAACCATCACAACAACAGAGAGCAGGACAAAGGCGCAGCAGCATTTCGATTGCACACATGCAACACATCATCGCTCGTCGAATGAGCTCGTCCCTCCTGTTTCACAACCGTCAATTCATCATGGCTACAGCAGGTGACTACGTCGACAAACCCATCGAACGCGCAGTTCGCAGCAAGGTATCATCAAATTGGCTCCACCTACCCAGCCCCTGATCCGCCTGTCATCTCAGCTCACCAGTATCCTTCAACCGTCAATCTTGACAATCACGAACGACTCGTGGCAGCACAGGCACCATGCCGCCATGCGCGAACAAGACGGTGGCAATGGGGAGACCCGTAAGCCTGGCTCCGAGTCATCCCGCCGAGACACCTGCCTCAGCCTCGTGTGATTCCGCAGATTTCTCTCTTCAAGTCGTCTCGGAGGCGTTTGTGGGCAAGGTGAGGTCATTGGATTACTCGGCGTGTGTTTCATTTCCGACGTCCCCCGAAAGACAACCATGCAGCGTCACCGAATGATCTATGCTGCGCTGTCGGAGGAGTTGAAAAATGGCTTACATGCCTTATCCTTGAATACGAAGACGCAGGCAGAAATCCTCAAGGCGGAAGCCCATGCGCCTCAGGGCAGTCGTTGACGGTCCGCGCAATGCGAGCTTATGCCCGAGTCGGCATCGGAGACGAACCCGTTGGCTCACCTGACACTTAGAGGATGTTCTTTATCGTCTTTTTCCTTATCTTTGACGCGAAAGAATACGTATTCCTTCGCGAATGGTTTTGTTCCTCAAGACAGAGCAAGTAATCCATGGGCCGCAAAAATACCGTGCGTCAGAAGCCATGCGCAAGCCGGCCAAAGTGAGGCCTTGCGGCGACAAGCCTCAGCACCATCACGTGGAAACATGACGTCCCGGAAAAGCGTGTCTCTTTCCCTTTCCCAGTCCCCGTTCCGTTCCGTTTCCCCTTTTTCCTGCAACCTGCTGTTGACTGTTTGTTCGTGGAGCCGCGGGCAAGAGCCGTTATCCATTAAAAAGTATTTTCGATGGCCATAGCGGCGGGCAGAACGCAACATACGCCGATCGGATGCACAAGTTGTCTTGGCGGTACCGGCTCACAAATTTCCAAAAACTGCCTCGGATCTAGATTGTCAGTGCTTACGGAGGTCGTAACGGAGCTGATTTAATGAATCGTGTACGTCCAACGGGCTCTCTTGACAAACTTGCCCGTAACACAGCCTCTCATTTTTTTTTCATTGCTCAGCATGGTGACCAACAAGTCACAGCAGGCCCTGCATCGTCGTTTAGTGATATTTGATGTGACTAACCGTCGCAATCGCAGTTCGCGGTTATTTGCACAGGCACGGGAAGGCAGTCGTCCTGCTGATCCACGGCCGATCATTTACTTCATACCAGTCGCGGAGGGCAATGCGGGATCCCAGATTTAGGTCAGGCAGGTAAGTCGCGTGCTTCAGGATTGGCGTCACGCCCATCTCCCCTGGGGAAACTTCTTGTCTACAATAGATTCGCTTAGATTTTCGCCTAACGCAGAACCATAAACGCTCTTGTTTGCTTCGATCCATGGATAATGACCGGGACGCCCCTCCGCGGGCCCTCTAAAACTCGGCAGTGACTGGCCCACTACTCTCTGTTCCGGTCCCCTTGATCTCCACTTACTGTTGCGCATTCCCCGGCTATCCTGGTGACCGTGTCCAGGCAGCCGTCATCTGGGCTACCTTAGTAACAGCACCCGTAATCCTCAACACCTCGCCTCTCGCTACACTCTGCTATGCACAGCGGCGCCGTACCTGTGGCCACCACATCTGGCTCTCCGTCAGCGTACGCTACCTATTTATTGGATGTGCGATCGCATTACCTGACTGCCGTCCCTTTCTCCCTCTTCCCAGTAGCGGTAACAGCAGCATTCCACCGACCAACAGCCCCTCTCAAGCCATGCGCCGCACGTCCTCTGACGACGAAACACGCCGTGGCGATGATCGCCCTACGCTTCCCCCTATCCGGGACCTTTTCGGAAGTACGTTTTTTCCTTGTCGACATGTCAACTGCTCCTCATTGACTTCCGACATCAGGAGAGTTGTCTCAACCTCCGCATCCTAGTACCACGTCGGGCACCCCTGCGCACTACTCTCCGTCCTCTCACTTCAGTCAACTAGCACTACCAGAGGAACCCTCATACCGTGGTGAACAGGGCCGAAGTAGCTATCCCCCAAGCCACGGACACGCTCAAGCTGGTGGTCATGGTCAGCTACGGCCGCTAACGACGCCATACAAGTCTCCGCAACGCGCTCAACCTGCTACTTATGTTACCCCCACGCCACCCGCACGGCCCTTCGTTCCCTTCCAGCCCGAGTTCCGCGATGCCATGCGACCTGCGCCTTCGACATCCAGCCGTCTCGCGTATGAGGCCAACCTCGGAACGGCGCAGTACTCGTACCCCCCTCCGCCACCACCTTTGCAACAAAATTTCAACCCTGGTCCTAGTCCGAGAGCACCACCGACGGGCTACCAGTATGCTCGACCGATTGCTCCCTCCTATTCGGGCTCCAGCTCTATCATTCCAACGGGGTTGGTGGCCCCGGAACAACAGTCTGCCAAGTACGAATGCCAATACTGCGGAAAGGGATTCACTCGCCCTAGCAGCCTCAAGGTGCGCCCCCTATCTTTGTTCATGCGTCAGGGAGAAAAGAATCGAACCGCACCGGCTGTTCCAGATCCACGTTCACAGCCACACAGGCGAGCGTCGTAAGTATTAATTCGATTTGTACGGTATCTGCCATCATCACCTCGGCGGCTAACGCGGCTACGCCACAGCGTTCCAATGCACCTTTGAAGGATGCAACCGCACGTTTAGCGTGCAGAGCAACATGCGTCGCCACGCACGCACGCATCTGCAGTCGGGAAACGAGGGACGCGAGAGCGAAGGCGAAGAAGAGAGCGAGGAGGGTTCTCCGCAGCCACAGGCAGCCAAACAGGAGCAGAGGGTGCTACCTCCTCGATGAACCTCGGTTGAGACCGGCAAACCCCGCGGAGACGGGGGATCATCATCATGATGCCAGCTCACTCTGTTCTCCACGCACGTTCTCTTTCAGGATTGGGCTGGACTGGAATACGAATATTTCGACCACTACTACGGCATAATAACGTTCTCATATCTTCTTGCAACGCACAGCATGGTTAACTTATTTACGGTATCCGGCACTCCGATTGTCACATCTGTATCGTTATTTATTCGGCTAACTTATTCGCTTGCCACCCCCGCGTGACGGGGGGTAAGCCCGTTCGTTAGTAAAAACCTGGACGTTTAATTGCTCCGTATCGTATCCGCGCTCATTGCCTTGTCATACATACAAAGGACTTCTTTTTGATCTCGCATGTGTACGGACCTCAAGCTATCCCATCTTCTGCATCGGTTTTGCAACCTTGAATGCCACGATATGTTCTCTCATCTCTCTCTCTCCGTACCACTGTTTCTAATACTCGTCGCAAGAGAGTGGGCGGGCGGGGCAGAACCGTACTGTTGTGGTGCCGAGGGCTTTTGGAATGAGCGCAGGTTAAAAGTTTTCACCTTATACTTCATTTCGGACTATGCCGTGAAGCATTCGTGCACAGGGGGTTCTCAGTGTATCAGGCAGAACATATTCATTGCGCGTGATACCACAGAAAAGATGGCCGCTCTTCGTTTGGTTGGTGGGTTAAACCTAGTCCGCCGCCCGAAACGAGAACGAGAAGTTGTAAGTGCGCCGCATCAGCGGGAGCCGTTTGACTCATCATGGGTGACAACTCGTCAGTCGGGACTTGTTTTTTTTTTACTTTTTTTCTTGATGTTGTTTCCTTCATCAGCCAGCTGGTGGTTACGGTGGGGTTCCGGGCATGGCTTACCACCGCACGCGCGCCGTCAACGATCGGATATACATATCGCCCCTCGGGACCTGAAATAGAGGACGACGACGACGACGACGGTGATAAAATGATCATGATGGGATGATCTTCCAACTAAATAACAGCAGGCACCGCCGGCCAAGAGTTTTATTATTATTTTGTTACTACAGTAGCCCTTCCGGAAAGTGCAAAACATCATTTAATGCGCTATTTGCACAAGGGGCGTGACAATACGGTAAGAATCGTCAGCTTGTGACACTAAATATGAAAAAGAAAACAATATAGAAAGGTGGTGTGGTGGCGTCAAGCTCTGCTTCCTTTCGCTCGGGGACGATGTGGGCGGTAGATATTCCGCGCGCCCGGCTAAAGAGAAGGGATGCCTCGAAGCATCGCAAATTGAGGGAATAAGATATATATTGAAACACCAAACAAACAACGTGAAGATTGGGAAATTGGATAACTTGTTTACGCGTTATGAGGAAGCAGCAAGGCAAAGGAAAAGGAAAGGAAGGGAAGGTGGGGTTCCAGGAAATGACATTAAAATTTTGAGTAAAATGAACAGGATCCGTTCATTATTGAAAGATAAATAGATGGAATGGGAAAGAAGAGCAGGGGGACCAAAGTGATCAGAACGAATCGACAAAAAATATGACGATTACCGTAATCGACATACGACAGCTACAGCGGCGGCGACAACGAACGATCCACTGGCAGCTGCACCTGTCCATCATTAGATTTCGACATGGACACCTCTTTTTTTTTTTGACTCTTTTTCATTTTCAATTTCGCGATCTCGTAAACGCCAATTTCTCTCGTCAAAAAAATAAGAGAGGGAGTACAAGGGAAACGAGGTCTCGGGGCCTTGATAAATCCGAACCCACCCGTCCGACTGACTCCCTTACCAGATTGACCAACATCCATCGATAAGTGGTAAAAAAAGTAAAAGCGCGGCTCTAAAATATTGGCCCCGTCCCGGGGCAGACGGGTCCAGAAGTTGGTGAAAAAAAACGCGAAGCACGTCCAAAAGCTCCCTCCGCTCTCTTCGAAAGAAAAAAGACACGACCCTTGTCCGTAGTCCCGCGGCTGATCAGCTCTTTACATTTTGGCATCATCTAGCCGACCATCGGCGTGCCGGTCGAGGAATATTCCGCGCTGCCCTTTGTTGACTTATACGCCATACAAATCGCCCCAATAATGCAATGTGCCAAGAGACAAAAAGAACGGGGGAGGGGAGGGGATGCAAAGTTGCCCGATTTGCACCCTTTGAAGAAAGCGAGAGAAAAATACAGTCGTCTGGAACGTAAGAGGAGGAAAGGGGTATTCGCGAGAGAACATTGGCCGGAACTAGTGATTAGTTACTACATACAAGTTTACTGTAAAGGGTGTGGTGAGACGTAAGGTACAAGCGAAGGATAACGAACAAGAGAGGCCAAGACGCGTACAGTAGATGAGATCAACGGCGTCTTTAGTGTCGTGGTTCTTGGGCAATTAGATACTATAAAACGGATGGCTCCAGAGCGGTCCAATTAACAATGTAAGTTTGGACCAACCCATCGGCGCAAACCACAAAAATCCGCAAAGGCAAACCAACTACAGAATGAAAAAAATAAATCCAAGAGATAATGACTTGCGCTCGGAACTCGGACGGAAATAATGTAAATAATCGTGCGTTGAGTCCGGATTTTTGCTTCACGCCTCAGCTGAGACCTCAGAGTCCCAGCCAGCCTCCACGAGGCCGGGAGGTGTCGAATGTACGTGGGAGGGAAAATCGGAGGTCGCCCCCGGGATGCTGAACTGCGCACCCTTCAAGAGTACCAGTGGAGGGACAGAAACTCCCCGGCGGCGCGGGGGACGGTGTCGTGGAAGCCGGCTCGACGGCATCCAGCTCGGATTGGGGAGCAGTAACGTTGTTTTTACTGGTGCTGCTGCTCCTTTCGCGCTGGCTCGTGTCGGAGCTTGGACGACGGTCTGGCATTCCCGGGAATAGAGCGTTCGCAAGCTTGAACTTTGTCGGGTCGGGCGATTTGATCACCACGACGTCCTGTAGACATAGCGAGTCGAGGGGAAGAGGTTATGATGAGACTGGGCGTCACAGACGAGAGAATGGATAGAGAAGAAAGGCTGAGAAGAGAACGGAGGGGGAGCAGGTGGAGGTGGAGGAACGAGGAGCGAAGAACGCGATCCCGGCAAGTTGAGGCGAGTGTCAATTAAGGACGGGACAGAGTCAACACACCTCTTCTGATGAGGACACCGAGTCGACTTCGTAAGTGTCCCATTTGCGAAATTCTGGAGCAGTCCCGTTTACTTGCATCCACTCTACGCGAGTGATGGCACCACCAGCATCACCGCCGCAAGCACCAGTGCCAGGAGCACGACTCGCATCGCCGAGACCAGTACTGACGTTGGTCGCGGTCCCAGTTCCCCAGCTCGCTGCTGGCCCTCGTTTCGGCGTCGAGAACGTCTGGTCGGTCCTGCTGTAGGCACGAAAAAACTGGCTGTGGTCTCGATCTTGCTCGTACTGACGGCCACCTTCATGGGATCCCCACCGCCTCGCTGCAAACGCAAACGGTGAGGGCTTCCACAGCGTCGGCAACGAATGCTTCGTTGAGCTACCTGACATTGGTAGCTCGTTGTCTTCTGACTCAAGTCCCGCGTCCCCGTCTTGCTGGGTGTTGGGTTCAGGCTCAGGCACATTCTCTGGTGTAACGGGCCAATCACCGTCATCCGACTCATCACCATCGGTCGCATCCTCTGGGTGCTCGCCCTCGGCTAGCAACGACGGAAGCGGTGGTGGCGATAGCTGTGATGACATGGGAGGCGCAGATGCAGAGGAAGACGGGGGAGCAAGGGCAGCTCGCACGTCCCGATCCACATGCAGCAGTGCACCGAGGGAGCGCAGGTGGTGAGTGGGTGGGGGTGGAGGTAGCGCCGGTGCCCATTTCTTGCGCGCAAACGACATTGGATTGGGCGTGAAGTATTTTGTTGGCGCATACCCCGAACCGCTGGAAATGCGCGAGCGTTTTGAGTGTTCGTCCAGCCCAAAGTCATCCTCGTCCTCGTGTTCATGGTTTCGTTCACGCTTTACCGCGGTCACTGCATCGTGCCCATGACTGGCATTGGCTGCTGCCGCAGCACGCCCCTCAGCTCGCTGCGCACGCGTCCGATAGGGCACAGGTGTAGGCCCGAGACGGCGCCGAAACTTGCCATTGGTGCTCTCTTTTTTCCCAAACCGTCCGTTGTTCTCGCGAGGTTGGTCGTCGATCGCGCGGCTCTTTGCATTGCGTAGGGGTGATACTGGTGCTATAGAAGCGCCGAAAGGCAATTCAGGCGGAGCAGACGCAGCGGCGGGGGGTGAAGGAGAGTATGAGGACGAGGATGAGGACGAGGATGAGGCAGCGTGAGTGGAGGATGCGGGAAGTGAGTGCAGTCGAGGTCTACCGCGCGCGCGTTTCTGCGCCTGTATCGGCTCGATTTCGCGTACCTTGGCGCTGGGGAGGTGCTTGCGGCCAGAGCGACTCCACCCTTTCCGTATTAGCTCGCGGGGATGAGCTGCGGGAAGTGGGATAGAGGAATGTGTCTTTCGTCGTTTGTGCTTAGGCGTTGCTGCGGCTGGCGGACTTTCTTGTCGCTTTCGCTTCTTGGGTATTGGAGCGGAAGTGGATGCGGCCGCTGCAGCAAGTTTCTTGCCAACGGCATGGAGGAATTTGTGCGTGTTCGGCCGTGGTGCCGGCTCCGCGGGTGTACTCTCGCGAGGTGTAGGCATACTAGTGACCTGAGCGGAACTACGATGTGGCCACGACACATCATAGATAGCATAATGTCTCAGGCACCTTGACGAAATGAGCAAGCCATCAGTGCTCTGGGCTTGAGACGAGCGAGCGACCGCCAAGAACGATGTACGCACCTCGGACACTCGCGCTTTTCCTTCCTTCCTTTCCTCGTGGTGTTATCAAAGTCGCCGTAGACGATGGTGTGGTCAAGCGAGATGATCGGCAACACATTTAGACACGTCACACACGTAGGAACGTCCAGATCAGACGTTTTACCCGTCTTGCCAGTGTCTGCATCTTCCAGAGTCGGAGCTTTGCCTTTGCCTTTATCTTTGTTTCGCATGCCCTCCTCCGTAGCCTTCGTTTTCTGTTTGGACATCGGGGTCGACGTGGATGCTGATAGAGCACCAACGGAGCCTCCGCGCAATGCGGGTCGCCCGCGGAGCACGCGGTCAGGCTCGCCAGTGGCTACGCCTTTGCCCTTTCCGCGTGATGCCGAACGAGTGGAGTGTGCCGGAGCACTCTCGGCGAGTGAAGCTGTATCTTCCGTTAGCGGTGGAGTCACCAGTTGCTGATGCTGCTGGAGCTCCCGTGCCTTCTTCTGCAGACGCGTGGTGATGATGGGTTCGAACACCGGGGTGGCCGATCGTGCAACGGAGGGCGCTGGGGATGCAGATGCGCTCGGCTCACCGGGTTTGATTGATCGATGTCGTGACGGTGCACTGCCTGATGCGACTGATGCGGAGTCCGGGTGAGTGGTAAGGCCAGGGAGAGGTAGAGGAGGGACCAGCGACGAGCGGGAAGGGGGTAGTGAGGTTGGGCCCAGGGACATGGCATCGGGCTCTGTCTCTGTCGCTTCGACCTCAAGCGCGAGATCGATTGCGCAGGGGGACTCGCCGCCGACCGTGGTAGACTCGGGTTCCACTTCGGTGTCTTCGGCTGATTCTGTATCCGATTCTTTGAGTACGGCATACACGCCACGACGTGTACGCCTCTCATTGATGTTCACAGCGGGCTCGTCGCCGTCTTTCTCGGGGAGTTCGACGTCAGAGGACTCGTCAGACCGGCCATCGTCAGATAGCTGGATGGGTGGACCATAACCGCCTATGCCGCGTTTTTCGCACGTTTCACATAGGCAATCGCGATTTCCTCGACCAACTGACAGTCATGGGAAAAGGAGGGTCACGCTCGAGGGGAGCGAAAAGGGGAACGGGAATGTACGTACAGTAGCCGTCACCGTAATGCGCCGTCACCTCCTCGCCTACTGCGATAGGCTTGACCACGCGGAAGGTGATGTAGCGTCCCTCGCGGAAAAGTTCGCAATTATTGTCACAGTCATGCTGTCGAGGGAAACCGAGGGACAGGGAAACGTCGCGTAAGTGATGAATAAATACGAATTGGGGAGACACTGGTGGGGAAGCGAAGGCGCAAAGGACGTTAGGCACTCACGTTGACGAATCGGGCCGGGCCCAGGAAAAGATGATTCTTCTTGAGCTGCTTTGAGTGAATAACGCTGAAATCTCGACGAATACCTCCCTGAGAATTGCGACGGTCGGTACGCTTGAGCTCGAACTCATCATTCTCGGTGAGGTCGGCCATGGAGCCCTTGAGCTCAGAGATGACAGAGCCGGGGGCGAGGGCACGGGTGGCAAGAATGCAGAGCTCAGATTTGCCTGTGCGATGAGAGTACCTTTCGGTGTGGGCAATCTCTATGGAGCCAGTTGGGAGGTAGAGCTCCATGTAACGGGAGGCGTGGCTGTATTGAGGAAGGGGTTGATTGAGCGGGGTAGGGAATAGAACGGTAAGGGAGGGACGAACGTCGCAAAAGAGTTTGTCTCTCGCTCATTGAAGCCCTTGGTGAAGTAACGAACGGAGGGGAGACTGAAAACTGGCATGAGCGCGTGTCCGGGAAGGGGAGGGGGAGGGGAGGGGAAAAAACGCGAGAAGACGCACTCGAGGAGCTGGTCGACAGCATCATGAATGGCGGTAGCAGGAGAACCCTTGGCCATAACGAGCTGTCAAGGAGGAAATAACGCGTCAATTAGCGCGATGGGGGGATGAGGAGGCCGTAAAAGGAGAATGACGGGACGTACGCGCTGGATGATAGCCATGAGGTCGTCCGGGTTGGTCTTTGGGAGGCGACGAGAGGGGTCCATTTTATGAACGAGGAGGGGGATATTGCCCGTTCCGAGCTTCTCGACGAGGAGATGGGAAAGAAAGTCGTCATCGCGCGCGAGGTCTTGCACTTTCATGACTTTGGTCGGGCGCCATTTTGTCCTGAGTGGCTTCTTGTGTCGAGAGGACGCAGAGGACGAGATTGCCATCGAGGATGGCTTTGGAGCGGGCTGGAGAAGGGGGATGGAGGGGGGAGGAGAGAAGTCGGAAATAAAATTTGTGGAGGAGAGGAGAGACGAGAAGAGAGGACTGACAGGCAAGACAAGGACCTTGTCACGGCACAGCCAACCGAACACCGAACCCGAACCCGGAACAGATTTCTTCTGTCGGTTACATCATTCTGCCTCTTCCCAGCCCTTTTTGCAGAAAAGAAAAACGAAAACATGTATCATTTTCATCAACAGGCAGACACAACAAGCAGTAGCAACACATCCCACGAGGCGTCCAAACGTGAGCAACCATCTTTTTCCTGTCCAAGGCACCAACACCGGCGTCACAGCCATGACTGAAATGGTCCACTCGCCCCGTGTATCAACTACGCGTGCTTCTGCTTCCCTGCCCGCAATTTCCTCAAGTAGAACTAGATAGTCAAGCATCGTCAATGCCTCTCCGATGAGCTCACCCCAACATCCAAATTTGAAAACCCACCTCGAGTTCTTTCCCTTCGAGGATATATCCATCTGACCGGCCGACTTGTCCCGGCCGGCTCGAGATCGAAGCATAAAGGCGACCAGCTCCGAACTGCGTTTCAAGTAGCGTATCGATCTTGGCGTCTGAACACCGGCAATACGTCAAATCAGCCCCGGTGACCAAACAAGCAAAAAAAACCGGTGCGTGCCCTTCTTCCGCTCAGCGAGGTTGCGCTGTGCGTGGTTTGATAACTTTTTCTCCTCTCCATCCTTCTTCTCTTCTGCAGCTGCCGCTTTTGCGCCCTTCTTTGTCACCGGTTGAGCATACTGTGGATCGAGTGTGAGCAACCCGGACTGTACCTTTCATCGAGATAAGACACGCACGTGGGACTCATACCACAATCGAAAAGGTGTCGCATCGACCTGGATGATGGCACCCTTGACGAGAGTGTTGGTTCGCACCAATTCGTTGTTAGAAGCATTGTACACCTTTCCAAACAAACAATATCTGTATCGCCACCAACATGTCTTGATGAACAGAGATACGCACGACACCGATTATGCGCGTCTTGCGTGTGACATGCTCTGAGCCCCAAGCAAAGTTACCGGAATCGAGGCGCAGCGCACGGTATTTGGCGTTCCCGCCCCGTACACGAACCGTGTGTATGCGTTTAGCTCCGAGCTTGGTATTCGCGGGTTGGCGGCCGAGCTCGAATTTTCGCTTTTTGCGGTAGTGAGCACGTTGGGCACCAGTTGCAGAGCGCTTATGCCGTGAAGAGCGAGAGATACCTGCAAGACGAGAGAAATCGGGTGAATATGTAGGGTTAGCGCACCGGTAATGATAATACATTACCTGAATCAAGCGAAGAAAAATACGATTTTTAACAGAATCTTCACTTGAGAGGACGATACTTACCCATGGCGAGGAGTCTTGAAGAACGAGTTTGTTTGTCGACGCCTTGAGCAAATCAAGGTTTGGATGATCAGTCACACAAAGTTTGCTAGTTCTTTCTATCTCCGCTTCGGCAATATCCGACGCTGCTGGCAAAATGGTCATCGCGCTGAAGAAGCAGATTAATATTGATCATGCGCACGTTGCATCGTCTAAATAGCTCCTTCCCCCATACCCGCTTCATAGTAAATGCAATCCGGATGGGTAGATGTCCCCACGATATGATGCGTTTTTATGGTCCCCACTGGTACTGCCAAGTAAATACAGTACGAAACGAATGTCAAACGGTTGATGATTGATCCTGACAAGTGGCCCCCAATGCGGACAAACCTCGCGTCAAGGAAGAGTAATGATATCGGTACAAGGAATGACACTGACGAAAACTCGGTAACACATGGTCGATTGCCGTGTCAGAGGGCCCTAGCGCCCTGACGGACGCCGTATACGTGTGACAATTTTACTCTCTCTCTCTTGAATAGGTTGGTACCTACAAATAGGCCAGGCCTATCTGGAACCCGGTGACCCCCCTTCAGTGCCTAGTACTGCCGATATATGCATGCACATTTGTCTTGGGAAATGCCGTCATTCGGGAACAGTTGTAGTGCGAATGAAGCCATTGGACGAGACAGCGGCGGGCGACGGTTGAGCGGAGGGGATGGAGGGGCTCAGATTCGGAACAAACGACGATCGATGTGCGAGCGCATAAACGAGGAGAAGGAGGATATCATTGAAATCAGTGGCCAACCCGACCAACTTTCTCCAACGACCCGCCTGGCCGACTTTGACCACCTTTCGATATATAAACGTCATCACCAACCTCGTCAAGCTCTCCCCCGTTCCTCCTCCTCCCCGAACCTTATCAATATCCTCCTCTCAGATCACCCAATATCTTTAGATCAGCTTCAAAACCATCCACCACCATCTCTCCCTCCACTCCAACCGCCGAAAAAAACACAAAGGACGAAGACAGCTCCACCAACAAAACAAATGGCTACCCTTCTCCCCCGCGCCGACTCCTTCAATGCCCGCACCCGCGGTGCTTCCCAGTTCGACTTCAGGACTGCTACTACCGGGGTGCAAGGCAAGGCTATGCGCAATGAGCTCTCCCAACTCGTCAACACCGTCCAAAACTCCCAGCAAAGGAAGGCAAGTTCATTATCGACGATCTATCCGCACAGTTATTGATCTTTATATCGCAAATTCAGACCTTTGACACAGAAATGCAGTCCTTTTTCTATCTCTTCACACGCTACCTTGCAGAGCGTGCCCAGGCTCAAGGACTGTCAGTTTTGCCCTCCTACTATCATAATATATGTACTGTCGCTTACTTTCGTTTACAGGGACTGGGATTGTATCAAATCCCCTGGCGATGACCAGATCGTTCCTTACAAAACCCTCCCGAAACCCAAGGATTCGTCCGCTCTCAGCAAGCTGGCCGTTCTCAAGGTCAATGGTGGTCTCGGTACCTCTATGGGTATGCCTCTACCCAGTCACGTCAAAACGCTCCGACTGAATTAGCTGTTCCTTTCTACAGGTATGACTGGTGCGAAGAGTGCGCTTGAGGTCAAAGACGACATGACTTTCCTCGACCTTACCGTGCGCCAGATCGAGCACCTCAACACCACCGAGCGTGTTGATGTCCCGCTCATCCTCATGACCTCTTTCAACACGCATGAGGACACGCTTCGCATCATCAAAAAATACGCTAATCAGCAGGTCCGAATCACTACCTTCAATCAGTCGCGGTATCCACGCATCTTCAAGGAGACACTACTCCCTTGTCCAAAGGCAGCTGAAGATGACAAGAAGTACTGGTACCCCCCGGGTCACGGTGACTTGTACAATGCGTTGCTTCATTCCGGTGTCCTCGATCAGTTGATCGCCGACGGCAAAGAGTACCTTTTCGTATCCAACTCGGACAATTTAGGAGCCGTGTACGTATATCTCTAACATTTGTTGGTGTGCGCATCGTCTTCACTATCCGTGCAGAGTCGATCAGAACATCTTGCAGCATATGATCGACACTCAGGCCGAATTCATCATGGAGGTCACCGATAAGACCAAGGCTGACATCAAGGTGACGTCTAAGGACTATGAACCTTTACAGTTTTATTTACGTTTTACGTTTTCATTCAGGGTGGTACCCTTGTCGATTATCAAGGCTCAATTCGCCTGCTTGAAGTCGCCCAGGTGCCGTCGGAACATTTGGAAGATTTCAAGTCGGTCCGCAAATTCAAGATCTTCAACACCAACAACATCTGGATCAACCTGCCCGCTCTTAAGAGGGTGATGGAAACCGAAACCTTGGATCTAGAGATCATCATTAACCAAAAATCCCTGGACGATGGCCAAGCAGTCATCCAACTCGAGACGGCGGCAGGAGCTGCTGTCAAGCACTTCAAGGGTGCACACGGCGTCAACGTTCCTCGTAGCCGGTTCCTCCCCGTAAAATCGTGCTCAGATTTGCTGTTGATCAAGAGCGACATTTATTCGCTGGAGCACGGCCAGTTGGTGATCAACCCGAGTCGGATGTTCGATAACATCCCTGTGATCAAGCTCGGCGACCATTTCAAGAAGGTGTGTTATCTCGGCTGGATGAACGCATTCCATCAGTGATGTCTGACCCTTTTTTGTCCAGATCCAACAGTTCCAGAAGCGATTCAAGAAAATTCCAAAGATCATTGAGCTGGATCACTTGACAGTGACCGGAGATGTGTACTTCGGTCGAAACGTCACGCTACGTGGAACGGTGATCGTCGTGGCGAACGAAGGTCAACGCATCGATATCCC
>Ga0137397_10001310_pt1 | contig 17443 bp, 14 predicted proteins | sample czorhiz116metaG_FD_106658 | JGI IMG/M metagenome (GOLD analysis project Ga0137397, IMG submission 106658) | Vadose zone soil microbial communities from Angelo Coast Range Reserve, California, USA - czorhiz1.16 metaG | ecosystem: Environmental > Terrestrial > Soil > Vadose zone | place: USA... | reverse complement strand
TACTGTATAGTAAAGTTAAAGTGTTGGAAGCGGGCCGACGGTTCCAGCGTTCTTGCATCCTGTAATCTTCGTGATCGTCGCGGCACTGCCACTTGCGCGGCTGTGCCGGAGTGCTCTGATGATGCTGCGATGGTTAGTGAAGTAAAATGAGTGGCACGACCCGAGAGTGAGTTTCCCTGTTAAAATAACTAGAGTCAGCGTGAGAGAAAGGTCGAGAGACTGTCTGCAGGAATCAAAGCTGAGCTGCAGTGCGCAGTGACGATGAGACGAGAGCTCGAGAGTACTAGTCTTGGGACTCGCGCGAACAGTGAATCGTAATCACGTGATGGGATGCCCCTGGTTATGGATCATCTCCGTATATTAATGATTGATATTTTGATAGGCGCACAGCAGATACTCCAGGCGCATATATATGTTCCCGTTTCCACCAAGCAACAAGGTACGATGCGTCTCCGAGTCGTCCTACTACGTACCTATGGGAGACGTCCACTAACAACTGAAGGAGACGTCGGGAGTAGCTGCCAGTAACATCGCTCGCTGTCTTGGATTTATCTCGTCACTGGAGGGACGGTTTACCCCTACTCGCAACTTCCGAGTCCAGGGCCTATTCCTACAGTACCACCTTGCAGAGCACGTGCAAGACCGTGCGTGTGCAAGGCGTTCATTTGGCCTGGGTGCCAGTGACCGCTCCCCGGCCGAGTCGTCAACCGCTCTCGATCGGCGTTTTTCTAGAACACAAGGTTGTCACTTGAATATGCATTGAATATCAAAACAAAAGTATTCAATGAGTATTCAATGACGGCTCTGATGGCAACCTCCGGACACGGCGGCAATGCGCTGTCTCGGATACTTATGCCAGTGTGATGGGACTACAGTAGAAGATTCTGATTGATGCCTGGCAGCAGCACGTAGTACGGAAGTTAAGTTCTGTTTGTTGGCACTGTTAGGGGAAAAAGTACTACTTCTGCTCGTGCGGGCCTCATCAGAGCGTGTTAGTAGCGCGTCTCGTCTCACTGTTACTCAGGCTGCGGCCTTGACTCTAATAGAAGTTACGGAACTGCCTGGCTGAAGTTTCTGTTGTAAGTAAAATATCAAGTAAATATCAATACAGAAACGAAACTCATGCTCCGGTGCCACATACCCTACACCAACTAACAATTCGTAGCGTTATCAGAGCAACGGGGGTAATGATGCATTACCCTACGCAGGACACATTGCCACGTTGGGACGGCATCGGTCAGTACTTGGATGTAAGTTTGAATTAGGGGTTTTAGGGTACTGTACTGTTGGCTCACAGGAAGCGTGAAGCCTCATGGCGAGGCACGAGGCTGGCCATGTCGTGCGATCACAAGCACGAGATCATACATGCGGGGCTAACAGCAGTCTGCACTGTGCTGTTCACACGAGCATGCAGTGGGGGAATGTGCGTGCCCATCGCACGGACGCGTTCCCTCAGTGATTAATTATCACTTACAACACGCGTTGCCAGTCGGCCCCTAGTCCGCACCGAGGCACGTGTGATTCTTGGGCTTTATCAACCGCGTTAGATAGTCAAATAAGTAGTTACATGGTCTGCAGGGAAACAGCGATAACACTTGCTCCACGGCTAGATGCGGTCAGCTGGAGAGGTATAGGCGAGGAGGGTGATACAGTGTACAAGTGGGGGTAAGTTAGATACGCGACTCTCTTAGCCCGTGAATAAGAGTAATATGCTACACCGTAAGGCAGGGGACGATTGGGGGTCTTGCTTGTTGACCAGAAACATGTAAGTGCATCATGTCGTAAAGGAGGGGAAGAATGGAGGTGGTCAGAAAGAGTAAACAGCGTCGCGAATGGCGCGAATAAAGCTCGTGTGGCGCTTGTGATGAGCGATGTCCGTGTCGCGCCGCGAGAGCGACGCGTCGTCACGTTTCTTGAGTCTGCAGACCCTGTTCGAGGGGGACTGCGACGACGACGGCTGTCCAGACCCGCTCGTGGAAGTCGGGTTGGCACCTTTCGCCGTCGTCGCGGTCGAGGCGCCGCCAGATGGAGATGCCGACCCGCCAAACGACGTTTGGCCGGACATGTCCGCGGGCGACGCGAGATTGGACACGGGCGGGCCGGGGAAGACGTAATCGGCGCCGGGGGCGTAAACGTTCGGGTCGTAGATGCCCGGGTCGTTGTCGTTATACGCGCCCGGGAAGAGGACGGTCTGGTTGGGCGTGCCGGTCTGTGAGCCACCGATGCGGACCTGCGTGCAGGACGGGTAGAACTCGGCGCCGCCGAGGGTCACGGCGAGGTGCAGCCCAATGATCTCGTGCCGGACGAGGTAGTCCCCTGGCGCTACGTTCGTGGGGAGAGTTACCGAGACGGGTTTGCCGCTCACTGATCAAGCTTGCGCGTCAGTATCTGTCGCCTCGGGAGAGACCAAAGAAGAGAGCTCTACGTACTGACGTCCTGCTGGTACCAAGTTGTCCCGTCCGACTTTTTACCAATCTCGTCTATCTTGAAGAACTGGGCGGTTGATCCATCGAACTGATCGCAGGAGGTGTCGCACTTCGCCATATAAGTCATAAGTGGGCCAGTATTATGGGGCCACTGCAGTAAGAGCACGTGTCGGAGGAGCCGTGAAAAAAAGGCAGAGGTAGAGGAAATTGACTCACGTTTGAACCGTCAGGGTCTCCCCACCAAAAGTCCACGACCGAGCCAGGGTTCGCAGATACGACCATGGTAGCCAACTTGGCATTCAGGCCGCAGTTCAAGGACGTGTTGTTTGCGCCCTTTACTGGGCTGATGTCGGAAATCTGGCGAATGGGACTGTCCTTGGGCTGCGCGCCGGGGACATTGCCTGTGTAGGTCGTGCCGTCAATGACGACTTTTGCGACAAAGCCGTGGGCTGTGACGGAGGGGACGAAGGAAAGGATGGGGACGAGGGCAAAGATCAAGTGGGAAAGCATAACAGGCTCCGAAGGGAGGAGATTGATGCGATTGCAATCGGCTGGACCCCTCTTATTGAAAGGAAAAAAGCGGGGCGGCGAACACGCCCACGTACGATTGAGTGAGCGCGAACAATGAACGTTTTAACGCGTGGCGCGACCACGTGGCCCCAATGTATACCGAGGTCTCCATCGTCTTTCTGCTCGGAGAAAGACATCACAATCTCTCTTTCTCCGAACTGCCGTCGGTATTGACATACCATGTCACCACTAGACACGCCGAGGTGCAAAGCACCAAATAAAGCGAACAACCCTTTTTTCGAACCAATCCTCACACGACGTGCCATACGGTCGCCTCGTGTTCTGTATCCATTGCCTTCTTTGTGATCTCGTTGGGTTCCGGGCGCAAACCCTGTTCGACCTTCGTTATCTCTGGAAATCGGGATTGGAGCCCGTGAATATGAACACTTTGCCCACATGCGCATTCGTACGTGTGCACTTGCACTAAGTCCCCTCAGGCACACACCCTCCCAACAGTTCCACTCCCCCGGACTGAGGCTTCCACCGGCTTCCACAAACGCGCCGCTACTCGCACAGTGCTCTAAAATCACGAAAAAACCTTCATCAACTGTCCTCATTCACGCCCTGTCCGAGCGCCGTATCCTGTTCCCCCATTGGCCACAACGGGGTGTGGCCAATGGGGTGAAGACGATCGTGACCTTTCACAGTTTTCCATTGTCCCTCTTCCATTCCCCGACCGAGGAAAGGAAAGTTCGTGAACCGTAAGAGAGCGAACGTTCTGATCTCGGGACATCGTTTGCTGACTGAGCTTTTCTGAAGGTCCTACCAACTCTACGACACCTTCACAGCTCGCTATATCCATACCCCCGTCTTACGTGCGCGGAAATGCGCCGACACCGGATCCGTGCCGCGGTGAATGTCCAAAGCACGAAAAGAAACGAGGAGGCAAGCCCTCGATGAAATTTTACGCGGTTCCGTGGTGTCCGACATCGTCATGTCTTCTTCGCTTCTCACCAATCGTACGCCTGACGCGAGGATGGATGCCTTGCCCGATTCGTACCGGGGGAAAGGGTGGACCCTGAGTCACTTGTACAAGGGATGGAAGTACGTTGATCAAGCGTGAGCAAGAGAATGCTGGAGGGCAACAAGCGCCTCTGCTCTTGCTCTTCGCCCTTTCTCCGAGTTGTCGCAAGCCTGCCGGGCCGTCGCCCATGCCCAGAGAATTTGGTGTGGGCTTTTCTCTTGATTCCGTGATCTCGATGGATGGGATTCCGGGTCAAGTGGCAACATGCGTCGCGATTGGCCGGACGTCTTCGACGCCGCTATCCTCTGCACATCCACATCGCCCTGATCACCGGAGCCGGAGGCGACCTGGTGAGCGATCCCAGATATAGATATAGATATGATTCTCTTACTATCGATTTCTTCCGCTCCAATGCCACGGCCGCTCCCACACGGAACATAGAGCCAGCCCCGCGTGAACTTTGGAGAATAATGGGCTGAGGACATTGAAGATTTGTGCGACGGAATACACTTGCCAGTCGAGGTGTCCGGGTACGTTGGCCGAAGCGGGATGCGCATGCTCCAGTCCGGGCTTCTATCCGTCCACCTTCAAGTTCCCACCATCCGCTGTGCAGCGGGACACTGTCCGCGCCCATCCTTGGTTTCAGTGCGGGATCCGTCGCCTTGCTATCCGTCGCTCAACCAAAAGCCCACGTCCGCTCGCCCGCCGACGCCCCCTGCCTTCCGTACGAAGTCACACGAACAATTCGCAGACAATTCAATTCAAGTCACACTTTCGAACTCATCCCGCGGTAGGATGAGTGACTATGGCGCATACCCTCCCATGACTTCCACAGGGCTCTGATTCGGGGCTCCAGCACACCCCCTCGTCCTACTACTGCCCCAACGCGCAGAGCGGCAACACGTGGATGTCGTCGGTGTTCGCCGAACATCTGACGATGTACTCACGCAGTACAGTACCACAGGCGATGTCGGCCACGACGGAACGTTTATCGCAGATCGGCTGTTGCAAAGCGAGCCCCCCCCCATTTCCTTCAAGGAATCGTCCCAGCCGGTCTCATCATGCTGCCAGGTCCGAGCCATTCGCCAATTGTCCGAGCCTCTTCTTTCTACCCTCAGGAATACTTGCGTATTCTCTGTTTGCAAGCACGTTCAGTCGGTGATGACGAGCGGCGGACTGACCGTTGATTTCCCTAGCACTACCCTCTTCCTCTGTCCCCCGTAGTACGACCGTACGTCTAGGGGAGCTCTTTTTGCCCCACTACCAAAGCAACTAACAGGGTTTCTTAAAGATACGCTCCAACCGCTGTCCGCCATTCTGCCCATTCATTCTCTGAAGTTGTCGATATTATTGCGCTGTGTTTTCGTCCGGTGCACGTTCCGGTCAACTCTTATGGTTGACCCTTCCAAAGACTAGAGACAACGGAGTTTCGCATGTCCCCAAGAAGCATTGTTGGTCAATCAAATGACCAGAGTACGTGCCATATGCTTCGTTTGAGTCATTCGCTCATCGCGTCAAATACCCCTTCCTCCCAACTCTTTGTTTTGGACCACCGCTTCCGTTCCTCCCTTATTTCTCATCGTATCATCGTACCCTTACTTTCGCTCTGCAATCCTTGTGAGCATGCCTTTTTTTTTGGGTTTTAAATTTGTGAGCATGCCTATCCAACTATGCTTAACAACTGTATAGACGAATTGAGAACCGCATGCCTATAGTATACGTGAGCGTATTCTATCCAGGTCTTAGGAGATTATTTCTTTTTCAGTCTATCTCACGTGGTACCCAGCGTTTATCTACGAGGCAATACATGACCTTGACTATTCCCCAGCTTGACTCTGATCATGACTAAGGCTGTGATGGGTAACGAAAATTTCGAGGTAACGACCTACCTTTCGATCTTCAGATGAACTCTCATAAGTACGTCCGGAGAAACACGTCAATGCTAAGAAGGCTAACCCGGCTTCACATAGACACTCTTCGTTTCCCCTCAGGCTCGTCCGTGGGGTGGTCCAACATATATTTCCTGCCACATGTAGTCTCACCGACTCTTCGTCTCCCGCAGACAGTGATAATGAGGGATCAAAGACAGGATGTCTTCTCGCGTGTTTCGGGAAGGGATTCGCCCTGCGACAGAGTCGACGTACGTTCTTTACACAATGGTCGACGACGCCATCTGAATTGCGTGATGCAGGCGTCTTGACAATCAATGCGCTCCCCGATAATATCCTCCTAGACATTTTCGACTTCTATCGGAAGGATTTCATGAACTATATGGGGCCCAGATGTACGTGGCACAGGCTCGCGCATGTTTGCCGAGGATGGCGGCATGTTGTCTTCGCGTCTCCAAGGCGCTTGGACCTTCGCATTGTCTGTACAGAAAGAACCCCCGTGATGGAGTTGCTGGACATTTGGCCGCCATTGCCTATCATCATGAAGTACTGGTTGTATTCGGCATCGACGTCCAGGTTCCCCATTCCTGGTGCCATTACCGTGCTCGAGCACCACCATCGCGTATGCCAAATTCAACTCTCCCATCTAACGCAACCTCTTCTGGATATGTTGGCAACTGCGATGCAGGAACAATATCCGGCACTAACTATGATAGAGCTTTGCTCGGACGAAGAGGTGGCACCTGTCCTTCCTGACACGTTCTTGGGTGGTTCTGCCCCACGTCTACGAAGCGTGTCGTTGGAAGGAATCGCATTTCCCACATTGCCAAGGCTTCTGCTGTCTGCTGTTGGCCTCGTATCGCTACTACTTGACAAGATACCGCAGAATACTGGTTACATTTCACCCGACGTGATGGCCACTAGTCTGTCCACGTTGACGAGACTTAAGTTTCTGCGTATTGACTTTCGACCACCGGCACTTCTTCCCAATATACGCCGACATCCGCGACAGTCGACACGCGCTGTCCTCCTCTGCCTTGCTTGGCTGGAGTTCCGAGGCGTCAGCGAGTATTTGGAAGACCTCATGGCACGAATAGAGGCTCCTTTTCTCGACAATATAAATATCAAGTTCTTCGACCAGCCCGTCTTTGACATCCTACAATTGCCTCAGTTCATCACTCGCTCAGAAAAGCTCAAGCTTCCTCACCAAGCGACGGTTAATTTTCAGAGCGACTTTGTTCAGATTACCGTTTCTCCACCAAAAGGGACCGTAGGCTGCCTCACATTTCAAGTCCTCTGTACAGTGCCACACTGGCAAGTTTCGGCTATAGTACAGATATGCAACCAGGCTCTGCCTCTCCTCTCCAACGTGGAGCGGCTCGAGGTCTGTGGGGGTGAATATGAGCATTCGCTTCAAGACTGGCAAGACGTAGTAGAGAGCGACCAATGGCTAGAGCTTTTCGAGCCATTCGTCGGTGTGGAATGTTTACACGTAACAAAGTACCTGGGGTCACTCACCGCATCTGCGCTGCGAGAAGCCGGTGGCAGGAGAAGGGCCACGGAGGTGTTACCCGCATTGCGAAGCATGTTTTTGGAGGAGCTTGAGCCATCGGATTCAGCCATTAGCCGCCTCGTCACTGCGCGGGGACCCTCCGGTCGCCCTGTGAAAGTTTACAGCCGGAAAAGTGAGTGGGAGCATGATTTGGGGTGGGAACAGTTCTTAGAGGTCGACGATTGACATGCGCACTAGTACTGCCGTTGACTTGGTATTATTCATATTCTCTACTAATCGTCCTTTCTCCGCATCCGAAGCCATTGGTTGGCTCTTGGTCCTTCAGGTCGCCATTTATTGCTATCCCCCCGTAATATGTTCTTCGTAGTATGATTTATGATATTTCGAACTGTGGAAATGATTTATAATGGTCTCGTTAGTAGATTCGTTTACCAATAACTTTCGGCAGTCACTGGCGCCGGTTATATGTATGCTGGTGATTGTTGCAAATTCCACAACGGCCGCTTCTACAGAAGTCCTCAAACAGTGGCCTTCGAGGGCGTGTCGACTATGTGGGTGTAGCGACGTGCAAATCACAGTTCACGGGCCTGCAGAGCTGCTGCAGTGGTCGGAGGAGTTTGCTTCGCGTGACGGCACTTGGCGCTACACAATATATTTCATCATGCATCAGCGATACAGTACTACTGTAGTAATACCTGCGTTCATTTAACACCGTTCCTGTGGTCTCTGGCGTTCTCATAGGCAATGATGCGGTAGACGACCTTCAGAATCGACGCAAGAGCTTCGCCCAAGCAAATTTGGTGGGAACGGAAGGAACGGAAGTGGAGACGCGCATGTATCCGTGTGCATCGCCCCGATCACTTCTTCCTCTACTTCGGCTTCTCATCTCCTTCGACTCCTCCGTTTCATATTCTTATGCTGAATCCCCAGGCTCCATAGGTTACAAGTCCTTGTCCTTCTGGTATGTCATGAGCAACTCAATGTATGAAGTAACTCACTCATTGTTATATAGATATCAACGAAGCCTTGGTCGAGCCCTCTGCCCATCCAACTATCTATCGGACGTTTCTTTCCCACATACGTTCAGGCTGTCAGGCATCGTACGTTTTCCCCCTAATGCTTTCTCGACTCTGACTGAGAAATGCGCTCTTCTAAGGCCCAAATAATGGGAAAGCGCCGCTCACTTCACTCGACGGAATCAAGTAAACACCTCGGAGGCCGACGTATGTCACGTTCCCATTCGATATTTTCACACTGACCACTCTAAAACGGTACAGGCCGTGCGAAAATTGACATACTCCCAGATGACGTCCTCCTTGACATATTCCATTTCTGTCGGGTGGACGGTATCAACACATTTGGCGTTACTTGGGAGTGGGAAGCATTGGTGCACGTCTGTCGAAGATGGAGACACCTCATATTCGCGTCGCCGCGGGGTTTGGACCTGCGACTTGTCTGCACACGAGGGACGCCCGTGCAAGGGATGCTGGATATCTGGCCGGATATCCCGATCATCATATTTGACCAGAACGACTCGGAGTTAACATCGGACCTTCCTATCCTCAACGTCCTTGCTGCACTCGAGTGCCACGATCGCGTATACGGGATTTGGCTAGACAACCTAACACACTCTCAATGGCAATTATTCACCGCAGCAACACAGATGCAATTCCCGGCGTTGACCTTTCTAGAACTTGGGCCCGGTATCGAGACAGCATCGGTTCTTCCCATCGAGTTCCTGGGTGGATCTGCCCCGAATCTACGCATCGTCCGATTGGATGGCATTCCGTTCCCGGCATTACCCCATCTTCTATTGTCTTCAAGGAACCTTGTCGATCTTCAACTTCGCGATGTACCTATTGAGGGCTATGTTTCACCTATGGCGATGGTCGCCGGCCTCTCCGCATTGTCCAACCTCCGAAAACTTTCTATCGGATTCCGATCCCCAAAATCACCCACAGATCGGACAATTCGATTTCCACGTCCACGGAAACGCGTCGTCCTCCCCGCTCTCACTGATTTTGGGTTTCGAGGGGTTAGCGAGTATTTGGAGGAGTTTGTGGCGCGAATCGACACCCCTTCACTCCTCCATTTCGAAGTAGCATTCTTCAATCAACTTATTTTTCATTTACCAAAACTCGCCCAGTTCATCACTCGAACAGAAAGGCTCAGGTCGTTCGATCAAGCCGACGTGGCCTTGAGACTTACCGACATCAGGCTCTCACTACTTTCACCAGGGAGGGAAGTTTACATAGCATTGGAGATCTCGTGCGAAGAGATAGACTGGCAAGTCTCATCCCTTGTGCAGATGTGTGACCAACTCCACAGTCTTGTCTCCGGAGTGGAATGGCTCGACTTGGCAGAGAAGAGAATCCTACGGCCAAATTTGCAAGACGACATGGATCACACACAATGGTTGGAACTCTTCCAAATATTTCCTGCTTTGAACACGCTCCGTCTAGCCAAGGAAGTTGGGTCGCTTGTGTCGCGGGCGCTGCAAGGACTTGGCGCGGATAGCGCTACCGAGGTGTTACCCGCCTTGCGCGATCTCTCTCTGGAGGGCCATGAGCAGTTCTTGTCTACACAGGACGCCATTATGCCATTCCTTTCAGCGCGCCATCAGCGTTCTGACCACGCCGTAGTTGTTCACCGCTGGCAAAGATAGCGGCAATGAGACTTCCATTCGGTTGTCTGATACCTGGGACACCTATGATCTCGAACCCCGCCCCCTCTTTCAATCATCCTACTTCCATTCTCATGATAACGCAGATAGAGTCGGTACTGTGGCACGCTTGATATTTGTATATATGAGTATCCCAAGACAAGTTTGCCAGATACAGTGCACTTAGCCGACGGCGAATGTTTGGCAGCAGAGTCAGAAACGGTGTGGTAACAATCAATTGATGCTATGTGTGAATTGCTTCTACGACTCGCGCTCATAATCACTGGCACCTGCTAGCACTCAAGAGCGGGCCGTTGCGCCGGAGTTTCGAGACGGTGGCGGCGGTCAGCGTTGGCCGCGCTGAACAGCATCAGCCTTTGGCTGTCCTTGCCTATTCATGCAGCTGCCAGTGATTGGGCGTTCCTTGCGAAGCGCCAGCTTTCCTATCACCCTGTATCTACTATGCAGCGCTAGGAAAGATAGCGGGAAAGGACACTGACTTTCCAGTCACGGGCCATTGGGTACTACAGAGAATGCTCGAAGCTATCTGCGTCTCACTGTGGGAGGCTACTACCCATCCGTTGGGGTTGGTAGCGCCTAATCCTGGTATTGCCGTACAAATTTGTACAGCTACAGGTGCTATCAGCCCAACGGATGGGTATGAGCCTGGGGAAAACTAACAATTGTCTTACGTCTCCTGCATGACATTGCGGACGTAAGGCGTACGCGTCGCCCTCAAAGCGGCTGAGTCACACGGAGGCCAGGCGGGCGGCTCACCGGTTTTAAGGTGATATCGCTAGTCCAATCCCGAATGTGACTACGATATTACACTGCCAACAAGGAGTCTTGTTGCGGCGTTAGCCTTATATTCACACAACAAACGCAGCAAAGTTCACTATTTATAGTACTGTATGCCATTGACACTCCAGTGATGGCCACAGGGCACGGTCCTAGTTATGGATGGCTGTCCGCGGGCTTTATAGTTCGGCTTCGAAGCCGAGAATGATAGCCTACTTAACTCCTACTGTACACCTCTAGCTCTGTGCCTCCCAGTCAAACGGAACCTGACAACAGGGACACGTCCTGCCGAGACACTCTCCAAGGCCAAGCAGACGAATAGTACCCTCGGTCTCATGTAAACTTGAAGAAGACTGAGGCTTGGACGGTTACAAGAAGCTAGTCTTCAAGTACTCAATATACTCAATCAATGATGATTAATAGGAATCAGGAATCAAAGTGAGAAGACGGTTGCCAGGAACGTGACGAGAAAGCGGTCCTTATACTCAGTTTTGAGATCAGAGCCGGCCAAATTTCCCTGTTGCTGCCCGCATTGCCCGTTGGCATCCCCACTGGCAGCTCCTACATGAACACGTCGTTCAGAAAAGACGCGCATTTGCGATACTTTTCACCATGAAGTTAGGGAAAAAAACGATGCAGCTGATGAGATTCAGAATTTTAGAGACGGTTTCGGGGTAATTGCGAGAGCTTCAGTTCACGTTATTCTTATTCAGGTCACCTCCGAGTCCGCGGCCGGGCCCGGGCCTCAGGCTCGTGTACAGTAGACTTGGGGCACTGGCAGTAGCGCGCATTCATGACAGCACTTTAAAAGCATCATTTCGAATTCATCACGGAACTAGGAACACGCTCCTAGGGATAAAAGCCACCGACTGCGCAATAATTTCCATTCCCTTCTGTTACCCCACGGCTCGATGAATACCCACCAGTGCGTCTTATGGAGGTTAACGTTGCCCAATCATCTAACCAAGCTTTGTCGTAGGTGCGCTCGGAGGCCTCTTCGCCGCCGACTCGCAACACAACCGCTCGATAGCATGAGCTCCACGCAATGTCCGAGTTCGCCGGTAAACATGGGCGACTTCTTGTCGTCGAATGTGATCGACGGCCCTCTCGGTGGACTAGAATCTTTTGGGCGTTGGCAGGGGGAGCCAGATGTGCAACCGGGTAACGTATGGTCTCACGCACAACCTCCGCTGTAACTGCTGACTGGTATCGTGCAGGTCGCCGGACATCACCAGACATTTTACCAGACGAGGTTCTCCTACACATATTCCGCTTCTGTCGAGTGGATACCGTGGACCGTGTGAACGGGACATGGGGGTGGCTTAGGCTGGTGCACGTATGCACAAGATGGCGTCGGGTTATACTCGATTCGAAACAAGCTCTGGGGTTGCGATTGGTCTGCACAGAGAAGACACCCGTGAGGCGGACGCTAGACGTCTGGCCGCCATTTCCCATCGTCATAGAGTACCGACATACCCAACCCTCGATCCAAGTCCCCGAGAATTGCGACGGCAGTGACCTTGCTGCTGCCCTTGAGCAGCATGCTCGTGTACAACGGATCACGGTCTGTGGCCTGACATGTTCCCTATTGGAAACAATAGCTTCGGCGATGCTGGAACCATTCCCCGTGCTGACACATCTTCAACTTGAATCTTGTGGTGACCCAGACGCGGCCCCGGTTGTTCCCGATGGGCTCCTAGGTGGATTTGCCCCGAGTCTCCAAAGGATTTGGTTGGAAGGGGTTCGATTCCAATCATTACCCGTTGTTCTCTCGTCCGCCAATGACCTGATTGAACTGCGACTCGACAAGATACCGGATTCCTGGGACATCTCGCCTAAGACGTTAGCTTCGGCGCTGTCTCCCTTAACCAGGCTAATCTCGCTCACCGTCGAATTTCAATCCCCACGACTCCAAACCGCCCAAGATCCTCCTCCGCTGACACGCACCCGTCTCCCGGCTCTTACCATGCTTTTTTTCAAAGGAGTCAGCGAGTACTTTGAGGATCTTGTCTCTCGAATCGATGCTCCTCGTCTCGAATACAGTGTCATCAAGTTCTTCAACCAGCTCCTTTTTGACATTTCCCATTTCCCCAAGTTTATCGCCCGCACCGAGAAGCTTAGGTCACTCGACCGAGCCGAGGTTTTCTTCGATAATCAAGGGGTCGGAATCGGCCTGCATCTGCCAGAAACGACAGTTCCGAGAAATCTCACGCTGCGGATCTTATGCAGTCCGTCAGATTGGCAGCTCTCGTCTCTGGCACAGGTGTGCCACCAGTCTTTGTCTCTCCTCTCCCGCGTGGAACGGCTAGACATCCGTGAATGTCCTTCGAGGACCCGGGAACCCAAATGGCAAGACAAGACACAATGGGTGGACCTTTTCCATCCGTTCGCGGCGATGAAGGCGTTGCACATACCTAGGGAGCTGGGTCCACGCATCGCACCTGTGCTCCAAGAACTGGCCCTGCCGAGGGCTGCGGATGTGTTACCCGAGCTGAAATGGCTCATCTTCGAGGATCTCAAGGCACTCGAGCCATCGGGGCCCCTGCATGGTGCCATACAGGAGTTCACCACTGCACGCGCATCCACCGGTCATCGAGTAGGTGTTCGCCAATGGGAAGTCAAGTGGGAACGCGATTTACAGTGGGAATGGAATTTGGCCCGGGAATGGGCACGAGATTTAGAGGTCGGTATTTGATAATATAGTATGTCGTCTTTGCCTTTGACGCCGTTTCCTTGGTTGCTCTCTACAACACATGTTTTTGCACTTCTTTTTATGCATTCCATTATTATCGTCCATCTTGGGCTGATTTACGCTACTTACGTTCGCTCTCTGGTATACCCTTCTGCTCCCTCGGACTCTTCATCACCACTAGTACTGGTTGTCGTACTTTTACTGCTCTACAAAAATGATCCATCTTCCTGACAATGCGATAATTATTACCTCCGCGATTATTGGACTATTGCGTGAACATCCCAACTTCACTAGGTGCGGTCTGCAGTTTTGTACCAGGTGAAGGAAGGAAGGGTTACCGGAAACGTGGGATATCCTATATAGAACTAATATAGAGGTACTACTGTATAGTAGCCCAGTTGCCAGTAGGAACTAGCAGCGAGACAGCAAGACAGTGGTAGATGTTTTCGTCAAAACAGGTAAGAAACCCTTATCTGGCATAATATTAATTGTTGGGTACCTTCTAAGGCAAAACATAAGTGCCTTATCCGCATTTTTCTTTTGGTCGCAACCGAAAGTCTGAGATCTGAAAAACCGTGACTATTTACCACCTCAGATGGCCGATCGGCGTGGACGATGAGCAATGGCTGAAAGTCTTCTAGGCGTTTACTCTTGCTTTAATACTGTACGTACGCAGGAGGATGGAAGAGTGCGTCACGGCAACGCTTCGACTTCGATACCTTGCAGCCTTGGACGATGATACAGAACTGTTACCCGCGCTGCGCGCGGCTGTTCTAGCCTATTCACGCAGCAATAGAGCCATTCCTGGCGGCGCGCCAGCTTTCCGATCACCCTGTGAATATGCAGCACTGATAAAGATAACAGGAATGGACACCTGACCCCTTCTCGACCGTCAGCACTATTAGTGTTTGATGACTTATAACCTGGCCATTCCGGTCATTTGGTGGAAACACCGCACATCTAGTTGATCTAACGTTGTCTGGCGTCCCTGTATGACATCGCAGACATATTGGACGCCGTTGCCCTGGATGCGAAGAATATCTTTTTTTAAAATGCCGTACACCCACCTCTCATGTGCTAATCCAGATGGACCAGATCTGTTCTCAGTTAAATCACGAGGTAGCTGGACGCCCTCCAACTTCCCTGCAGCTCCCCAATCGGGAATCGAGGAGCGACTGTATTCATATACGGGTGATAAAAAAATATGCTAGTCCAATCGCGTCTCACCCAGAATGGACGTTATCTGGCTGATGCGATAGTATTTGCTTTTCGCCGTCAACAAGGCTCGTGTGGTCCAGCGGGTGGTATCCTTGAATTTGAACGATATCACTGTTTGCACAGCAAGGTTAGCCTACTCGATGTGCTGTGTTTTTGGACCTCATCTTCTTGCTTACAAAGCCAGTCCCCATTCTCCGAAGAGCTCTTCGTCAAGTGTCTCCGATATCCAGGAGGGCAGTGAGGCTGTCCGCGCGCAAGTTCAAAATCCTGAGTGACGCTAAGGTTCAGTGGCATGCGGCAAGTCCCCACACACTGCGTTTCATGTGCCTCGGGGACCCCGCCACAGTGTAATTGGCAACTGCTGGGGTAGCCTGCGCCAGAGTGCGATTCGCTCTGGCCGCAAACCAGGTTGACATTAACGCTCTCCTCTACGAACTGAACGTACGCCTGACATCATGATATACGTTGTATCCCCGACCTTTTGCGCCTAAATGCAGCGAAGTGCCCCGGGACATGGCTACCGCAGACTGTGCGCTTTATCAGGACCTTAGGCTTCCGTACACCCTCGCATCGTGACTCGTCGCGCGCTGCTTGCACGAACGTGTGGATCCCAATTGTCTTCGTCCCGGAAAAGGTACGTACCTGTGACGTTGTTCGTCATAACCTTGGTCAAAAGATGCACCTAGTGACACTCCGAGGTAGTTTTCTGGAGCTGCAGGTGTCAAGCACGCACGTTCGTGGGAGGACGTTGGACATCTGTTATTACCACTAGCTATTCCGTCATTCCTAATACATCACTCCACTAGGACCCCTGTCCTGGGGCAGAAAGCTAAAAGCGGCTGACTGCGCTTTAGCACACTGCACACACCCTACCCTTTCTCCCACAAATGAACTACCAGTGCGTTTTGCGGAATTAGTAGGCCGCTGGTTAGGGAGCTAACAAAGTCTGTGATAGGCACGCTCGAAGGCCTCCCCGCCGTCTGGCTACCGTACCGCTCGTTAGCATCGCGCATCCTCCGCCGGTAAACACAAGCGACTTCTTGTCATTAATCCTAATCGATGGCCCTGTGGGGGGACTAGAATCTTGCAGGCTTTGGCAGGGAGAGCTGAATATGCAACCGGGTGACGTATGGTCGCATGCACACTTCCGCTCTAACCGCTGACTAGCACCGTGACCGTACAGACCGCGTATCAATCGACATACTCCCCAACGAAGTCCTCCTACTCATGTTCCATCGGTATCGGGTGGATACCATGGACCATGTGAACGAGACATGGGGATGGCATTGGCTGGTGCACGTATGCCGACGATGGCGTGATGTGATTTTTGGGTCCAAACGCTCTCTGGATTTGCGACTGCTCTGCACGGAGAGAACACCTGTAAGGAGTACGCTGGACATCTGGCCGCCGTTCCCCGTTATCATAGAGTACCATAGCCGGCACGCCCCCATCGGAACGTCGCAATCCCAGATCCAAGGCTCCGAGGATTGCGGTGGCAGAGACCTCGCTGCTGCCCTCGAATGTGCTCCTCGCATACACCGGATCACAGTCTGTGGTCTGACGGATTCTCTATTGAGAACAGTGGGTTCAGCGATGCTGGAGCCATTCCCGGCGCTGACACATCTCTGCCTCGAATCTGGTGGTGACCCAGGCTCGGTTCCGGCTCTCCCCGACGGCTTCCTAGATGGGTTCGCCCCACGGCTGCAGAAGATCTGGTTGGAGGGGGTGAAATTTCCTGGGTTGCCAACTATTCTCTTATCTGCCGGAGACCTGGTCGACCTTCGACTTGACAAGATCCCAGATTCTTGGCACATTTCTCCCGAGATGTTGGCTACCGCGCTGTCCCCCTTGACCAGTCTCGTCTCGCTCTCTGTCGAGTTCCAATCCCCGCAATTCCGTCCCGATCAACAAAGCCGAGACCCCCCTCCACTGACACGAGTCGTTCTCCCCGCTCTCGCCGTGCTCTTCTTCAAAGGCGTGAGCGAATACTTTGAGGACTTTGTATCCCGCATAGACGCCCCTCGACTTACCTACGCCTTCGTCAAGTTCTTTAATCAACTTATTTTTGATATGACGCACCTCGCCACGTTCGTCGCCCGCACTGAAAAGCTCAGGTCACTCAACCGAGCTGAGGTGTTCTTCGATGGTCAAGGCGTCGGGATCGGGTTTTATCTGCCAGAGACAAGGGTCCCTTGAAACCTGACATTACGAATACTATGCAGTCAGTCAGATTGGCAGCTCTCGTCTCTGGCACAGGTGTGCAAACAGTCTTCATCTCTCTTTTCCCGCGTGGAACGGCTTGACATCCGCGAGTGTCCTTCGAGCCCCCGGGAACCTCAATGGCAGGACAAGGTGCAATGGGTAGACCTTTTCCATCCGTTCACAGCGGTGAAGGCCTTACACGTCCCCCGGGAGTTGGGTTCGCGCATTGCACCTGTACTGCAAGAGCTCACAGAGCCGAGGGCGGCAGAAGTGTTGCCCGCGCTGGACAGCCTCGTCTTTGAGGAGCCCAGGGAGCTCGAGTCATCGGAGTCCCTGCAGGGTGCTATACAGCAGTTCATCGCCGCCCGTGAAAGTGCCGGCCAGCCGGTGGAAGTTCGCAGATGGGAGAGCAAGTGGGAACGGGACTTGCAGTGGGAATGGGATTTAGCTCGGGAATGGGAGCGGGATTTGAAGGTCGGTGATTGACGATACCGTATGCATTCTCTATC
>Ga0137397_10001309_pt1 | contig 17445 bp, 11 predicted proteins | sample czorhiz116metaG_FD_106658 | JGI IMG/M metagenome (GOLD analysis project Ga0137397, IMG submission 106658) | Vadose zone soil microbial communities from Angelo Coast Range Reserve, California, USA - czorhiz1.16 metaG | ecosystem: Environmental > Terrestrial > Soil > Vadose zone | place: USA... | reverse complement strand
GTGTCGGTGCTGAACAAGGACTACATGGCGTCGACCACCGCCGGCGACATGAGCGCCTCGAACGAGGAGCAGCACGTCCAGCAGGCGTTGAAGACGTACTCGCAGGTGGAGCTCTCGGGCGTGCAGATCATCGACCACTGGGTCGACACCGACGGCACCGAGTATTCGCTGGCCTCGCTGGACATGGAGAACTTCAAGAACGGCATGGACAAGATGAAGGAGCTGAACGCGAAGATGCGCGACGCCGTGCGCGCCAATGCCGACAAGGCATTCGACGAGCTCGCCGCGGAAGAAGCCAAGCGGCAGAGATAGCGGCTTCTCGAGCCCGGCGTCTTGAGCCCGCTCCGCGCCGCCGCCGCCGCCGGGGTCCTCGCCTGCGCGGCGTGCGCCGGAGCGCAGAAGCCCGCTGCCCCGCCGCCCAAGCTGAACCGGTGGGGCAAGCCGTACAAGGAAGGCATCGCCATCCCGCCCTGGGTGGACAAGGTGCCCGAGAGCTCCAAGGGCAAGCTGATCGCGGTCGGCTACGCGCAGCCGAGCTTCTGGCCTCAGGATGCCATCGACGCGGCGGCCAGCGACGCGCGCGGCAAGCTGGCGCTGGCGCTGACCTCGCATGTCGAGGTGCTGGGGATCGACACGCAGACCGCGTCGGCCAGCGCGGGCGCGACCATCAACAAGGAAGCCTCGGACGTGGTGATGCAGAACTCGCGCATCGAGGCCACCTGGGTGGACGAGAACGGGGACCGGAGCGATCCCGGCGGAGTCTGGGCGCTGGCCTCGCTGGAGATGGACGCGGTTCGCGGCGGCGCGGCGGCAGCGACCGCGGCCTCTCGCGGAGGAACCGGCCGGAGCGGACCGGCATGGCTCGATCGGCTGCCCGGATCCGCGACGAAGGTGTACGCGGCGGGGTACTCCGGGCCGACCTACCACGCGGAGGACGCCGCGCGCTACGCGAGCGCGAACGCGGTGGAGAACCTGGTCGCGTCGCTGCGCGCGCGCGTGCAGGCCTACACGCTCCTGGTGGAGAACGCGTCCGGACTGACGGTGGACCAGTTCTCCCGGACGCTGGACGATCCGGACGAGGCGTTCCGGGGGATCGTGCAGAAGAACGCGCGCGTCGAGGCGGTGTGGGTGGACGTCGAAGGACTCAGGCCTGGGGATCCGCCCGGAGCGGTGTGGGCACTGGCCTCGATCGACGTGGCGTCGACCAAGGGCGGAGTGAAGGAAGTGGAGAATCCGGAGCTGGGGCCAGCGCTGGATCAGAAGGGGAACGCGCCGTCCGAGCCTTAGGGGCGGGTCAGAGCTTCTGATCGATCTGGGCCGTCTTGCGGAGCTGCGACAGATAGTGCTCGCGCTCCTTGGCCATTGACTCGCCGGCGAGCTTGTTGCGGATCTCCTCCTGCACCTCCGAGAGGGGGCGAGGGGGAAGCTGGCGGCGATCCTCGACGGTGACCAGGTGGTATCCGCCGTGGTCGCCGTGGACGCGGATCAGGCCGGAGACCCCACCCGGAGACAAGGAGAAAGCAGCCTCCTCGAGCTCGGTCAGCATCTGGCCGCGGCGGAAGTAACCCAGATCGCCGCCCTCGCGGGCGGTGGGCCCATCGGAGACGTCGCGGGCGACCTTGGCGAAGCTCTCGCCGCCGCGGATCCGGCGCAGCGCGGCGTCCGCCTTGGCGCGCGCGGCGCTCTCCTGCGATGCGGTGGCGCTGTCGGGAGCCGAGACGAAGATGTCCCGCGCGCGGACCTCGTACTCGCTGTTCCTGGTCATGCTGGAGTATGCGGCCTGGACTTCCTCGTCGCTGACCCGGCGCGGCTTCACCTTGTACTGGATCAGGCGCACCATGACCTGCTGGCGCTTGACCGACTCGCGCACGCTGTCCAGCGAGAGCCCCTGCTGCGCGAGGGCCTGCTTGAACTGCTGCATGTTCATGCGGTTCTCGCGGGCGAGCTGCTCGAGCAGGCGCTGCAGCTCGTCGTCGCCGACCTCGATGCCCAGCGTGCTGGCCTCGCCGTGCACCAGCTGCTCGTCGATCAGCTGCTCCAGGGCTTGATGGAGGATCTGCTTGCGCTGTGCGTCGCCACCCGGACCCGCGGGGACGCGCGCCAGCTCCGGCGCGACGCGCTCCTCCACTTCCGACAGCGTGATCGGCTGGCCGTTCACGACGGCGGCGATGCGGTCCTTGATCTCGGCCTTGGCGGAGAGAGGGAGGACGGCGAGCAGCAGGAGCAAACGGCGCATCGGGGCGGGGAGGATAACAGCTCCGGCGTGTGGGTGCTCGGGTCGTGTTCGTGGTGGTGGCGGTGATGGTGGCCGGAGTCGAGCCGGTGGTCGTCCTCGTCCTCGTTTTGGTTTGGTGCCCGGAATCGGGCGGGTGGTGGTGGTCGCGCTAGTGAACGAGTGCTAGCGCCGACTCGTCGATCTTGATCTCGGCGCCGGTGCGGAGCTGCTGCAGGAGCTGGCGTTCGGCCTGCGCCCGCTTCTCCGCAGTCGCCCGGCGTTCGACCTCCGCCTTGACCTCCTCGAACTTGCGGGTCCGGGGCGCTCGCCGGCCCAGGACCTTGAACACGTGGTAGCCGTAGGGCGACGCGACCACGCCTGAGATCTTGCCGGCGGGCTGCGAAAAGCAGGTGTCGTCGAAGACCTTCGGCATGGTTCCCTTGGAGAACCAGCCCAGGTCCCCGCCGTTGCGGGCGTCGGGCGAGATCCCCGCCTGCCGCGCCACCTTGTCGAACGCGGCGCCGGCGCGGAGCTGATCGAGGACGCTCTTGGCCTCCTCGGGCGTGCGCACGGCGATCTGCAGGCAATGGACGGCTTCCGGGTCCTCGAACTCCGTCTTGTGCGCGTCGTACCAGGCGCGCGTCTCCGCCGCGGAGGCGCGCTCCGTGCGGGTCTGCTCGGCGACGTACTTCTCGGCCAGCAGGCGCTCGCGCGTCTCGTCCGAGAGCTGCTCGGGGTTGAGGCCGGCGCGCGCCAGGTGCTCGCCCCAGGAGGTGCCGCTCTTGCGGGTGTCGTCGGCGAGCGCGTCGGTCGCGCGCTGCACTTCCGCCTCGCTGACCGACATGCCGGAGGTCCTGGCTCGCTGCACCACGACCGTCCGATCGATCAGAGCGTCGAGCACCGCGCGCGCCAGCTTGGGGACGTCCTGGGGCGCGACCTTGGCGTCCCCCTTTCCCTCGTCCTCCTCGCCGCCCTTGCGCATCCGGTCGATCTCGACCTGGACGCGGCTGACCGGGATGGGAGTGCCGTTCACCACCGCGGCCGGGCTCGGGGGCGGCGCGGCGGGCTCCGGAGCGCGCCGGCAGGCCTGCGCAAGGACGACGAGGCCGAGCGCGGCCAGCGCGCATCGGCCTCGCCGCTGTGGCCAGGCGATCACAGCCGATCAGTTTCCGCCGATCTTCGAGCTGTTGGTGGGAACCGGTCTGGGCGGCGTCTGGGCCGGAGGCGTCGCCTGGGGCATGGGGTGGCCGGCCGCGGCGTTCGCCGGTCCGGTCGGGGCCTGCGGCGCAGCCGCTGCCTCGACCTGCACCTTGTCCAGCTCCTGGTCGTAGACGGTCACCTTGGTGTTCTCGCGCAGCTTCTTCACCCACTCGTCGTAGTCCCGGCTGCGGCGCTCGCGCGCCATCCGCTGGCGGATCGGCTCCTTGCTCTCGTCGAAGCTGCGGTTCATCGCCACCGTCTTGACCTGCAGCTTCACCAGCTCGACGCCGGTCTGGGTGTCCACCGGCCCCGTCTTGTCGCCGGGGTTCTTCAGGTCGAAGGCCGCGTTCGCCAGCTCGGCGTTGTAGGCCTTGGCGAGCTCGTCCTTGGAGAGGAAGCGCAGATCGCCGCCCATCGGGGCCGAGAGCGGATCCTTGCTCTCCTTGATCGCCACCGTCTGGAAGGCGTTGACCTCGCCCTTCTTCTCGCGCGCCTCGATGTCCTTGAGCAGCGCCTGCGCGTGCTTGCGGGCCTCGGCGCGCTCCTTGGCGTCCTTGGCCGGCAGGAAGATGTGCAGCACGCGGGCGCGCTCGGGCTTCACGAACTCGTCGATGTGCGCGTCGTAGAACTTCTTCAGATCGTCGTCGGAGATGTCCGTGCCCGACAGCTTGGCGTCGAGCTGGTGCCGGATCAGCTCCTGGATCATCGCCCGCTTCATCTGCTCGCGGACCGCGGGGCTCTTGTCGTAGCCCTGGCGCACCGCCTCCTGCGCCAACAGCTCGTTGCGGACCATGTTCTCCAGAAACTCCTTCTTGCGGTCGAGCGTGTTGTAGCGGGCGCGCAAGAACGGGCTGGTCTCGTTCAGCCTCTGGCGGACCTCGTCGGCGGTGATGGTCTCGCCGCCCACCTGGGCGACGACGGGTCCGGACTTCTGGTCCTTCTTGCAGGCGGCGAACGCCAGGGCGATGCAGAGGACTCTGGCAAGGCGGGTAGGCATGCGGCGGTTCCTTCGTGAGAGGGCCGAGAGGAGATATCAGAGGGAACACGGTCCGGCGAAGCTTTAGTTCGCCGGCTGTGCGGAGGTGCGGAGCTCGCGGACGAGCTGGCGGGCGCTTTCCAGCACGGGCGCCTTGGGGTCCACCGTAGCGACCAGCTCCATCCCGGGGGTAAGGCGGTATCGCCCCTTTCCCTTCGCGACCAGCTGCGCCAGACGCACCGGGTCGAGGTCTGCGTCCGGACCGAGCTGCGCCACCAGCCGGCCGGGACCGCTCTTCAGGCCCCGCAGGCGCAAGGCGCGCAGCTCGTTCTTGATGGACATCACCTCGACCAAAGCGTCCACCTCGGGCGGCGGCTCGCCGCACTGGTCCCGCAGCTCGCCCTTGGCGTCGTAGAGCGCCTCCTCCGTGGCGGCGGAGGCGAGGAGCTTGTAGAACGAAAGCCGCTGCTGCACGTCGGGGACGTAATCCTCGGGAATGAGGGCGGGCACCGGCAACTCGACGTCGGGCTCGAAGTCCTGGCGCACCTCCTCGCCCTTGAGCGAGGCGACCGCCTCCTCCATCAGCTGCGTGTACAAGTCGAATCCGACCGAGGCGATGTTCCCGCTCTGGTCCGGCCCGAGCAGGTTGCCGGCGCCGCGGATCTCCAGGTCGTGCGAGGCGATCTGGAAGCCGGCGCCCAGCTCCGTGAACTGCTGCAATACTTGAAGTCGCTTCTGGGCGTCGCGGGTGATCTTCCGGCGCGCGGGGATGAACAGGTACGCGTAGGCGCGCTCGCGGCTGCGGCCGACGCGGCCGCGGATCTGGTAGAGCTGCGAGAGGCCGAAGTGGTCCGCCCGATCGACCAGGATCGTGTTCGCGGACGGGATGTCCAGGCCGCTCTCGATGATGGCGGTGCAGAGGAGTACGTCGTGCTGCTTGTCGATGAACTCCGTCATCACCCTTTCGAGCTTGCTTTCCGGCATCTGCCCGTGCGCCACCGCGATCTTCGCCTGCGGCACCAGCCTGGTCAGGTACTCCAGCACGCCAGAGATGGTCTCGATCCGGTTGTGCAGGAAGAAGATCTGCCCGCCGCGCGCCAGCTCGCGCTCGATCGCCTCCTTGATGGTCGCGCCGTCGAACTTCGAGACGAAGGTGCGGATGGCGCGCCGGTCCACGGGAGGGGTGCCGATGATCGAGAGATCCCGGACACCCATCATCGACATGTGCAGGGTGCGGGGGATCGGGGTGGCGGTGAGCGTGAGCACGTCCACCAGCTTGCGTAGCTTCTTCAGCTGCTCCTTGTGCTTCACCCCGAATCGCTGCTCCTCGTCCACCACCACCAGGCCCAGGTCCTTGAACGACACGTCGGGCGAGAGCAGCCGGTGCGTGCCGATCAGGACGTCCACCTTGCCTTCGCGCGCCCGCTGGAGGACCTCGCGGATCTGCTTCTCGTCCCGCAAGCGGGAGATCATCTCCACCGTGACCGGGTAGTCGGCGAAGCGGCGGGTGAAGGTGCGGAAGTGCTGGGCCGCGAGCACCGTGGTCGGCACCAGCAGCGCCACCTGCTTCTTGTCCTCCACCGCCTTGAAGGCGGCGCGCAGCGCCACCTCCGTCTTGCCGTAGCCCACGTCGCCGCAGACCAGGCGGTCCATGGGCTTCTTGTCCTGCATGTCGTTCAGGACCTCGAGGATGGCGCGCTCCTGGTCCGGCGTCTCCTCGAACTCGAAGTCCGCTTCGAACTGGCGGTACATGGAGTCGGGCGGCGAGTACGCGTATCCCTGGTGCGCTGCCCGCGCGGCGTAGATGTCGAGGAGCTCCGCCGCCATCTTCAGCAGCTCCTCCTTGACCCGGGCCTTCCGTTTCTCGAACGACTGGCTCTGCAGCGAGTCGAGCTTCACCTTCTCGGGGTCGCCGCCCGCGTACTTCTGGATCTGCCGCAGGCGTCCGACCGGCAGGTACAGCTTGTCCTTGCCGGCGAACTGCAGAAGGATGAAGTCGGCCGCAAACCCCCGCACGCTCAGCCGCGTCAGGCCGCCGTAGCGGGCGATCCCGTGGTCGACGTGCACGACCAGGTCGTTTTCCTTGAGGTCGCGGAAGTCGGCGGCATCGGCCCCGAACGTGCGCGGGCGCCGGGCCGTCTTGCGGGCCTGGGCGCGCGGCCCGAAGATGTCCTCGTCCGAGAAGACGGCCAGCCGGTCGTGCGGATCGACGAAACCCACGCTGATCTCGCCCACCACCAGATGGGCGTGCACGTTCGGGGAGAATGCCGCGTCCCGCAGCGGAACGATCTGCGCCATCAGCTTCCGATCGAGCAGGAGCCGCCGGGTTCGCTCCGCCTGCGCCGAGGAATGGCAGGCCACCACGGCGGCGATCCCGCGCTCCCGCAAGGACTCCAACCGCCGCACCAGCGGGGAGAGCGCTCCATCCTCGCCGTGGTGGCTCTGGATCTCCGCGCGCAGGTCGGTGGTCGGCTGCAGATCGAAGTCGACCTCCGCCGTTCCGACCGCCGTCTCGGTCCCGAGCGTGAGCCCGGCGAGCTCCAGCACGGGGGCGGAGTCCAGGACCGGTCGGACGTCGCGCTCGTGCAGGAAGTGCTGGTCGGGAGGCAGCGCCAGCTCGCCCTTGCTGCGCGCCGCCGCAAACGCGTTCTCGAGGGCAGTCCACAGGTCCCCCCACTGGCGCTCCAGCTCGAGCGGATCGTCGAGCACCCAGATGGCGTCCTTGGGCAGGTACTCGGTGAGCGGGGACAACCCGCCTGGAAAGAAACCCGGCAGGATCGCGGTCAAGCCCGAAGCGAAAAGCTCGTCGTCCTGGGATAGACCGGACAGGTCGTCGATCAGCTCGCGGAGCTGCCGGGAAGGCGTCTCCACCGCGTCCGCTGCGGCCCGGACCGTCGCGATCGCGGCCTTGCGGCCTTCATCGTCGAGGACGATCTCGCGGGCGGGACAGAGCGACAGCTCGTCCAGCTCGCGGATCGTGCGCTGGGTCTGCGGATCGAACGCGCGGATCTTCTCGATCGTGTCCCCGAAGAACTCCAGCCGCGCCGGCTGGGCGTCGAGCGGCGACCAGACGTCGAACACGCCGCCGCGCACGGCGTACGTGCCGGGATCCTCCACCACCGGCACGCGCGCATAGCCGGCCGCCGTCAGCTTGCGGGCCAGCTCGTCCCGATCCTGGGTGGCGTCCGGCGAGAGCTGAAGGCTGCGACGGTCCAGGGTGGAGCGGGGCAGCACGCGCCGCGCCAGCGATTGGACTGAGCAGACGACCACGGGCCGTTCGCCGAGATCCAGCCGGAAGAGGGCGGCGAGACGCTGCTGCGCGACCATCCGGTCGGGGGTCAGGCCCTCGTACGGCAGGACCTCGTCGGCGGGAAGGCGCACGACCGCGGAGTCCGCTCCGAGGAAGAAGCGCAGGTCCTTCTCCAGCGCTTCCGCGGCCGCTTCGTCCGGCTCCACGCACACCAAGGGCCGCTTCAGCTCGCCCGCGAGCTGCGAAAGCGCGTACCCGCGCGCGGCTCCCGACAGGCCGCGCGCCTGGACCTTGCGCTTGCCGTCGCGGAACGCGGCGAGCATCTCCGCGCGCGCGGTCGGGCTGCCGGCCGGGCGCCGTTGGAGCAGTGGATTTCGGGTCGCGCTCGTTTCCAAGGCAGACGACCGCCTCCGCGCAGGTTGCGCGGGGCGGGGCGCGAGTTTGTAACGGAGTCCGCGCCTTACTTCAAATGGTCGAAGCCGGCCCGGCGGGGAAGCGGGCGGGGCTGGCCGAGCTCGGTGAGCTGGATGCCCTTGCCGCGCACGATGCGCCCGACCTCGGCCAGTCGAAGCCGCTTGCGCAGGTCCGGCAACTTCCGTCGGGGAACGCTGAGCAACAGCGCATAGTCCTCTCCCCCACCCAAGGCGAGCTCCATCCCGTCGGGCAGCTTGCGGGCCGCCCCTCCCAGGGGCAGCGCGCTGCATTCGACCACTGCCCCGACCCCGCTGCAGCGGCAGAGATGGCCCAGGTCCTGGAGGAAGCCGTCGCTCACGTCGATGGCCGCCGAGGCATGCGCGGCGGCGATCATGCCTTCACGCACGAGCGGAACCGGGCGGCGCTGCGCGCGGGCTGCCGCCGGGGACGGGTAGGGCCTCAGGCCGGCGGCCGCATCGCCCAGGGTTCCGACGACCGCCAGCGCATCGCCCGGGCGGGCGCCGGAGCGGGAGAGCGGCCGCCGCGACTCGCCCAGCGCCGTGATGGTCACCGACCACTCGGAAGCGCGGCTCACGTTTCCGCCGACCAGCGCGCATCCGTGCTTCTTCGCCAGGGGCGCCATGCCGCGGGAGATCCGCCGTGCCAGCTGGCTGGTCCGCGCGCCTCCGGGTACCCCCAGGGCACAGAGGAACCACCGGGGGCGCGCCCCTGCCGCGGCCAGGTCGGAGAGGTTGACCGCCAGCGCCTTCCAACCGATGTCCTCCGGCGAGAACCGGCGCAGGTCGAAGTGCACCCGCTCGATCACGGCGTCGGTGGTGGCGACGAGCTGCATCCCCGCGGTGGGAGCCACCGCCGCGCAGTCGCTGCCGGGTCCGAGCCGCACGCCCTCGCCGCGGGGGAACGGGCGGAGAAACGCTTCGATCAGATCGAATTCCGTGCTCAATTGCGGGGTATTTCGAGACCCATGCCGGGCGGCTCGACGGGCACGATCAGCGTGAAGGTCGAGCCCTTGCCGAGCTCGCTCCGCACCGCCACCTCGCCGCCGTGGGCCTCGACGTAGCTCTTGACGATCGACAGCCCCAGGCCCGCGCCGCCGTACTCGCGCGAGGCGGAGGAGTCCGCCTGGAAGAAGGTCTCGAAGACCTTGCCCTGCAGCTCGGGCGGGATCCCGATCCCGTTGTCCGTGACCGAGATCTGGAAATACCCCGAGCTGCCGAACGGCCCGGACTGCGTGGGCGGCCGCTCGGCCGGGCCGGCCCGTAACACGATGTGCCCGCCCGCAGGCGTGAACTTCACCGAGTTGGAGAGGAGGTTGACCACGCACTGGCGGATCTTGTCGCCGTCCACCGTCACGCTCTTGATGCTGCGCGACAGCTCCGAGGTGAGCTGGAGGTTCTTCTTCAGGCTCTGCGGCAGCACGCTCTCCATCGCGCTCTGCACGATGTCGTCCAGGCTCACCGTCTTGCGCACGAGCTGGACGCCGCGGGCCTCGATCCGGGAGAGGTCCAGGATCGAGGAGATCAGCCGGAGCAGCGACTCGCCCTTCTCCAAAATTGTCTTGAGGTAGTCCTTCTGCTCGTCGTTCAGCTCCCCGGCCAGGCCGGCGAGCAGCATCTCGCTGTATCCGATCACCGAGGTGAGCGGCGTGCGCAGCTCGTGCGAGACGGTGGCGAGGAAGTTGGACTTCAGCCGGGAGAGCTCCTGGAGGCGCTCCAGCGCGTCGGAGAGGCGCTTGTTCTTCTCCTGCACCTCCCGGTAGCTCTCGGTGACGCTCTCGATGTGGAGCTGACTGGAGATCATCGCCTTGTGCGAGGTGAACACCAGGACGTCCACCAGCTTGGCGAAGTGCTCGAGGATGCGGCGGACGGTGGTCTCGGGGGCGCGGCGGATGCGGTCGATCAGCTCCTTCGCCTTCTTCAGATCGAACTCGCCGTCGAGCGCCTTGAGGTCCGAACCGAGGTCGCCCAGCTCATCCGGCATGAAGGGGCCGAAGATGATCCGGCCGAGCAAGTCGCCCTCGTAGAGGATGGGCATCATCAGGTAGCGCAGCCCGCTGAAGCAGTTGCGCACCGCGATGGCCGGCTGCGCGTCGGTTGCCTCCAGCGGGCGGACCTTGATGTGCGTGACCGTCTCCGTGCAGAGCCGGCGGCCGTTGGGCCCGGTGAACATGTAGGCGCAGAAGTCGCCGGAGGCGACCTTCATGTCCACCAGCTTGGTGCCGTTGGCGTCGAAGACCTTGAGCCCGACCTTGTAGAGGTCCACGAACGTGCGGCAGACGTTGGTGAAGCTCACCAGGTCCAGGAGTTCGCCGAGTACGAGCTGTCTGTGGAGGACGCTCTCGGCCAAGGCTCAGGCTCCGTCCGTTCCCGTCTTGCCGCCGCCCGAGGGCCCGTCCTTCGCTGGCGGGTTCACCAGGCACCTTCTAACCTCTTCCACGAATGCGCGCCGGTCCAATCCGATCTTCTGGGAGAGCAGATAGACCTTGTCGATCTGCTCGAAGGTCAGCTCGACCAGCCCGAGGAAGGTCTCCACCACGCCCTCGCCGCGCACGGCGACCGCCTCGTAGACCGGCTGCTTGTTCTCGCGGCGCATCTTCTCGATCGCCTCGTCGGTGGAGGCGTCGCCCAGGTCCTTCTTGTTCCACTGGACCACGTGGGGCATCGAGTCGATGTCCAGGCCGTTCGCTTTCAGGTTTTCCACCATGTTCAGCCAGTACTTGTAGTTCTCCTGCCGCTTGGCCGGCTGGCTGTCGGCGATGAAGGCGATGGCGTCGGTCCCCTGCAGGACGATGCGGCGCGTGGAGTTGTGCATCACCTGCCCGGGGACGGTGAACAGCTTGAGCTTCACCTTCAGGGTGCCGGCGGTGAAGACGACCGGGAGGGTGTCGAAGAAGAGGGTGCGGTCGTCCGCCGTGTCCAGGGTCATGAGATGGCCGCGGAGCTCGGGCTGGATGCGTTGATAGAGCTCGCGCAAGTTGGTCGTCTTCCCGGAGAGGCCGGGGCCGTAATAGACGATCTTGAGCGTCAGCTCGCGTTGGCCCGTGTTGAACTGCACCCTACTGTCACCCTGCCGTCGCTTCGGCCCACGGGCCTTCGCGCGGTCCCCCAGCGCCCGGCCGCGCGAGCGCGGCCGGAACAGTTCCGCCTGGTTCCATAGTTTCGCCCGAATCCCATCGCGCCGCCAGAGAGTTCCCAATTGCGGGAATTGCATCAAAGGTACGTCGAGCTATGCGCCTGTCGCACCCCCGGTTTGCGTGAGAGACCAGAACTGCGACGCCTCCTGCGCGCTGCGCAAGACCCGGCAGCGCGGCAGGGACGCGACGAACAGGCGGCCGTAGGCCTTCCGCGTCATGCGGCCGTCGAGCACGGCAACGATCCCGCGGTCGGTGGCGCTGCGGATCAGCCTTCCGAAGCCCTGCTTCAGCGCCAGGGCCGCCTGCGGGACCTGGTAGCCATAGAATGCGTCCTCGCCGTCGGCGCGCAACCGCTCAATCCGCGCCGCCACGATCGGCTCTCCCGGAGAGGCGAAGGGAAGCTTGTCGATCACCACCAGGCTGAGCCCTTCACCGGGCACGTCCACGCCCTCCCAGAAGCTCTGCGACGCGAACAGGACGCTGGGCGTCTGGCGGAAGCGCTTGAGGAGCTGCGCCTTGGGGGCCTCGCCCTGTAGGAGAACCTGCCAGGGGAGCTCGTCCGCGAGCAGCGCGTGCACGGCCCTCATGTTGCGCAGGGAGGTGAAGAGCACGAACGCCCGCCCGCCGGTGATCGGCAACAGGGCACGCAGCTCGCGGGCGACGGCGTCGGGAAATCCCGGATCCTGCGGATCCGGCATTGCGCCCGGCAGGTAAAGGGCGGCATTCGATTGGTAATCGAAGGGAGAGGCCAGCACCTCGGTCGCGAGCGGAAAGAGCGGACCGGAATCGTCCGCCAGGCCGACGCGGCGGGAGAAGTAGTCGAGGCGGCCGCCCACGGCGAGGGTGGCGCTGGTGAAGACCACCGGGCCGATGCGGTCGTAGAGCTTTTCCTGCAGCAAGCCGGCCACTTCGATGGGGGAGGCATGCAGGAGCAGGTGGCCCGCGCGCGACTCGGCCCAGTGGATGACATCGTCTCCTGGACTTGAACGCGACTCCGAGAAGAGCTCCAGGTCGGCGCGGAGCCCGAGGCACCGGCGCTCGAGCAGCGCGAGCTCGTCTTCGCCGCTCCCCGACAGCGACGCCCCGAGCGCGCGGATCAGCTCGGCGAGCTTCAGGCGCTCCGCCTCCGCGGGTTGGAGAGCGCCCGGAAGCAGCGGCCAGCGCGCGCTCTCCGGCGGCGATTTCGCCGGCGCAGACTGGCCGGCCTGCGCCGCCTCCAGCGCCGCGTCGAAGAAGTCCCGCCCTTCCCGCGCGAGCCGGGTGGCGAGCCCGGCCGCTTCCAGAAGCTGGGGCCTCCCCTGGAGCGCCTTGAGCGCGTCGCGCGCCAGCTCGCCCACCCGGAAGCTCGAGACCTGCACGCCGAAATGCTCGGTGGCTACCTCCTCGATCGCGTGGGCTTCGTCGAACACCACCGCGTCGTAGCGCGGCAGCACGGCCGCTCCCGCGTCGCCGGCGGACGAGCTGCGCAGGGCGAGGTCGGCGAAGAAGAGGTGGTGGTTGACGACCACGACGTCGGCGTCCGCCGCCTCCCGGCGCATGCGGAACACGAAGCAGCGGTCGTAGTGCGCGCATTTCACCCCGATGCACTGGTCGGCGGTGGCGGAGAGGTCGCGCCAGGAAGCGAGGTTTTCGGGAAGGCTGGTCAGCTCGGCTCGGTCGCCGGTCTCCGTCCTTTCCGCCCAGGCGCCGATCTCCTCGAAGAGGGCAGCCTCTTCGCGGACCGCGAACGTCGGGTTGCGCGTGAACTGCTCGAGGCGCAAGAGGCAGAGATAGTTCTGCCGGCCCTTGAGGAAGGCGACCTTCGCGTCCACGCCCAGCGCGCGCAGGAGCGGGACGTCCTTCTCCGCGAGCTGTTCCTGCAGCGTCTTGGTGGCGGTGGACACGACCACCTTGAGCCCCGACCGCGCCGCGGGCAAGAGGTACGCCAGCGTCTTGCCGGTGCCGGTCCCCGCCTCCACCACCAGCGCGCGGCCGTGGGCGAGCGCGTCCTCCACGCTGACGGCCATCGCGAGCTGCGGCGGGCGCGGCTCGTAGGCGGGCAGGACGCGCGACAGCGCACCACCCGGGGCGAAGACGTCGCGCAGCGGTTCGGCCACGCCGCGGTTCTACCCCGCGAGCAGGGCCAGGGGCACGGGCGAAAACGAAAGCACGAACAGGAGCAGGCTGAGGGCCACCAGGAGCCGGCGGGAGCCGTCGATCCGCTCCTCGGCTTCCGCCAGCGACGGATGGTGGCCGAGGCCAAGCCCCATCAGGACTCCCCAGATGATCCAGCCTGGAAAGGCGGTGAACACGCCGAGGGCGAGCAGCGCGGCCGACAGGGGCGGCCCCAGCAGCCGGTGCAGGCGCGGCGCCGCTCCGAACAGTACGTGACCGCCGTCGAGCTGGCCGAGCGGGAGCAGGTTGAGCGCCGTGAGCAGGAACCCGAACCAGCCGGCGACCGCGATCGGGTGCAACGCCAGCGTCTTGCCGTCCGGGAGGTCGCCGACCACGAGCTGCTGGATCAGCTGCATCCCGAGCGGATAACCGAGCTCGTAGGCCTGGCGAGGCGCGGCGGGCCACGTGCCGGTCTGGAACCACTGCAAGATCGCCTCGAACGCCGTCCAGCGCGGCAACTCCGGCTCCACCGGGACGACGGTGGACCAGCGCAGGCCCAGCACCAGGATGGGAATGGTGGCGAGGAAGCCGGCGATCGGGCCCGCGGCCCCGATGTCCAGGAGCGCGCGCCGGGTCCTGGGCAGCGACCGGAGGCGGATCACCGCTCCCAGGGTGCCGATCAACGAGAGGAACGGTGCGGGGATGAAGAACGGCCAGGTGGCGTCCACCGAGTGCCTGCGCGCGAGGAAGAAGTGCCCCATCTCGTGCGCGAGCATGATGAAGAGGAGCGCCAGGGCGAACCCGAGGCCGTGGCGCAGCATCTCGCGCGGCGTCGGATCGGGGAGCTGCGTGTCCTTGAACCCGCTTCCCGAAAGGAACGCCGAGGCGAAAGTCACCACGAACAGCAGGACGTTGAGGAACGGAGGGCGCAGCGCGCCCAGTGTTCCTGGCCCGGGAGACGGCGGCGGAAGCAGCGTCTCTTCAGCGCCCTCTTGGACCGGGTCCACCGGACAGCCATTCCCACGCTTCGCGCAGCAGATCCAGCCCGAATCGACGCTTGCCCTGCAAGCGGCGCGAAATCGCACGGTGCTCGCGCGCTTCCGCCTTTCGGCCGAGAGCGAGCAGGGCGCGGGCGAGGTTGTCGTGGAGGTGCGCGGTCGACACCCCGTGCTCCGCGGCCTTCTGCCAGCTCTCCACCGCGCGCTCCATCTCGCCGGACTCGGCCAGCGCCACTCCGAGGCCCTGCAGGGCGTCGGTGTCGTCGCCGCGCGCCGCGAGCGCTTTCTCGAACCACGGGACCGACGCCCGGGCGCGGCCCTGCCGCAACAGCGCGGTCCCCATGCGCTCGTAGGCGGGCGGCCACTCCGGCTGGAGCGCCAGGGCGCGCGAGATGCGCTCGGCGGCGGCCGTCGGCTTTCCCTCGGCGAGGTCCATCTCCGCCAGCGCGAGCTGGGCCTTGAACGCGCTGGAGTCGATCGCCAGGAGCTTCTCGCAGGCCTCGCGCGCCGCCGAGACCGGCCCCTGTCCCCCGAGCGCGAAGTCCAGCGCCAGCGCCAGCAGTCTCTCCTGCGCGTCGGCGAAGCGCGGGTCGAGCCGCATTGCCTCGAGGTACGGCTCGAAGCTGCGACGGGGGTCGGCGACCCGGACGCGCATCTCGTGCGCCGCGCTCATGTCCCGGCCGCGCAGATAGGCCACGTAGGCCTCGACGTCGCGGGTCGGCCAGGGAAAGCGCGGCGCCTCCTCGCCGAGGGCGCGCGCGATCTCGCCCGCGGCCTCGTCCAGCGCCGCGAACAGCTCGCCCCGGGGCCGGAGAACGATGTGGTCCAGGGCGAGCTGCTTCTGCGGCGAGTCCACCAGCAGGATCCGGATCCGGACGCGGTCCGTCAGCTCGGCGGAGCCGTGCAGGAGAAACTCCGTCCCGTCGGGCAGACCGATGTGGCAGGCCTCCTCCAGCGTCCAGGGCTGGGACGCGACCACCCATCCGTGGCCGCGCAGCCCATTCTCGCCGTCGAGCGGGCCGTCGGCGGTGAGCTGGGCGAGATTGGCTTGCAGGCGTGGCGGCTCGCTCAGGCGCTCCACCAGGGTCCGCGCCAGCGAGCGCGCGTAGACGCCTTGGGCGGCGTCGAGCATCCGCCCGCTGCCGTCGAGCGGCACCGTGAACGGGAAAACCATCATCTGCTTGCTCAAGCCCGCACCCCTACCCAAGGGAGTCTAGTATCGAAGGGGCGAAGGGGCTCGTGTGCGACCGCACAATCCGGGCGGCGGCAGAACACATCTCAACACCCAGAAGCCGTTCCCGCAATGGTCAAGCGTGTTCCCGCCTTCGGGGAACACGCAGAAAAAGCGTAGGCGCAGTGTCGCCTTGCGGCGATAGCGCCCGGTTCTCAACCGGTCTTCGGCTGCTTCCTGGCCGACGCCAGCGGGGGGGCGGGCGGCACCGGAGGTGGCCCTTCGGGGTCGAACTCCAAGATGTTTCCCCGGTTGATCCAGAGCCAGAAGAAGGGCTTCTGCGCCTCGCGGTCCTTGCCGAAAGTCGTGTCGCCGGCCGCGCCCTCGAACGGCTTGCCGATGTTGGCCAGCGCGTCGCGGAGATCGTCGCGGGACTGGGGCTTTTTGCCGTCGAGCACGCGCTTGAGGATGCTGGCGGCGTCGTACGCGTGCGCTTCGAGGAAGCCGGGCGAACGCTTGTAGGCGTTGCTGAACTCGTCCACGAACTTCCTGGTCGCCGGCCGCTCGGAGTTGGCGAAGAACACTTCGACGAAGATGCTGCACTGCACGTAGCGGGCGATGCCGGAGCGCTCGTCCACCAGGTCGGGCGAGTCCCAGAGGCTGGTGCCGAGGAGCTGCACGGTCCGGAGCTGCTCGTTCTTGGTGGTGCGCTTCACCACCTCCAGCTCCTTGGTGTCGCAGCCGGTGGTGATCACGTCCTCGGCGGCGATGGCCGGCGCGATCAGACGCACCGTGCGCGCCGAGTCGGGGATGAAGAGGGCCTCGAAGTCGACGATCGGCGCCTGCTGGTTGCGCAGCTGGCTGAGCGCCTTGCGCCGGCGGTAGGGGTCCTTGATCTCCTTCATGATCTTCTCGGACTCGTCGGAGAACTGCTGCCGCTCCTCGAGGTCCGTCGGGGACCGCCCCACCATGTGTTGCACGAAGGACTTGAAGGTGGTGGTGCGCAGCGGATAGTGCTCGAAGGCGCGCACCTCGCTGCCACCCGCGTCGAGGGCGTCCCAGAAGTAGCGGGCCATGTCGTCGCCGTAGGTCGAGTCGGGCTGGAGGATCCCGAACCGTTTGGCGTTGAGTTTCTTCTGCGCGTACTCCGCCACCGCGCGGGCCTGTGCGCTGGAGGTGGGCATGTCGCGGAAGACGTACTCGCCCAGCGCGGTGAGTCCCTCGGCGCGCGAGAGCGAGAGCATGGGGATCCCGAGCTGCTGCGCGCGCGTCGCCGCGGCGAGCCCCTCGGCGATGCCCAAGGGTCCCAGGATTCCGATGGCGCCCTTCTGCGCCAGCTGCTCGACCGCATCGGCCGCCGCGTCCGGCTCGCCCTTCGAGTCCACCACCTCCACCTGCACGCTGCCGCGGCCCTGCAGGTCCAGGGTCAGCGCGATGCCGTTGAGGGCCTGGTCGGCGAATCCCTTCAGGTCGCCGGTGAGCGGGAGCACGATGCCGATCAGCCTCGGGTTGAGCGCGGTGCTGCCCAGCGCCGCGCGCTGCACCGCGCGCGCGCCCTCCGCGTAGGGTCCGGTGCCGTCGGTCGCGGAGAGGACGTCGCCCGCCAGATCGCGCGCGTGCGGTCGGTCGCCGAGGTGGAGCTGGATCCGCGCCAGCTTGAGCGCGGCAGGCGCCCAGGCCGGCGATTTCCGATCCAGGTCGCCGACCAGCTTCGCGACGTCGCGCGCCGGGGCTGCGTCCAGCGCCTGCTCGTACGACTTGAGGCGCAGGTCGCGCTCCGCGGCTGACGCGCTCTCCAGCGCGCGGGCCGACCAGCGCACGGCCTCGCCGGGCTGGCCGCTGCGCGCGTACGAGTCGGCGAGCGCTGCCGCCGCCGCGTTCTTCTCCTTCTCGCTCAGCTCGGACGTGTCGAGCTGCGCCGGGGGCGGGCCGGGCTGCCCCATCTTGGCCTGCAGCGCCGCCAGCTCGACGGC
>Ga0137397_10001308_pt1 | contig 17446 bp, 15 predicted proteins | sample czorhiz116metaG_FD_106658 | JGI IMG/M metagenome (GOLD analysis project Ga0137397, IMG submission 106658) | Vadose zone soil microbial communities from Angelo Coast Range Reserve, California, USA - czorhiz1.16 metaG | ecosystem: Environmental > Terrestrial > Soil > Vadose zone | place: USA... | reverse complement strand
TCGTGTCGTCGGGCCCCAACACCTGGCCGAACTGGCGCAACTTCTCCGACCGCATCATCCAGCCCGGCGACATCGTGTTCATGGATTTGGCCGCGCTGACCTGGAACGGCTACAAGTCCTGCTATTACCGCACCTATTGCGTCGGCAAGGAGCCGAGCCAGGAGCAGAAGGACACGTACGCCACGGCACTCGGCTGGCTCTACGACTCGATCGGCGCGGTGAAGGTCGGCGCCACCACGCGCGATATCGCGCTGAAATGGCCGTCGGCGATGGAAACCTGGGGCTACGAGGAGGAAGACCAGGCGGCGGCCAATTTGTGGGGCCACGGCCTCGGGCTGGCACAATACGACCAGCCGGTCATCTCGCGCATCTGGTCGCTCGACCACCCGATCGAGATCAAGGAAGGCATGGTGTTCGCGCTCGAGACGCAGCACGGCAAGAAGTTCGAATGGGGGGTGCGCATCGAAGAGATGCTGATCGTGCACAAGGACCGGATCGAGATCATCTCGAATTTCCCGGTCGAGCAGATCACGGTGGTCGATCCGATCCCGGGCTACTCGACGCTGTCTGGAAGATGACGGACCGATGAGGGGACACTAGAGCCGTGCGCACCGCACTCCTCCAGGCGCCGCGCAAGCTCGCGGTAATCGAGCGCGACAAGCCTGCTCCCGGTCCGGGTGAAGTCATCGTCCAGACGGCGGCCACGGCGGTCTGCCATACCGACCTTTCGATCTACGCGGGCGAGCATCCCGGCGTCAAATATCCGGTGGTGATGGGGCACGAGTCGACCGGCATTCTCGATGCGATCGGCGAAGGCGTCACCGGCCTGAAAGCGGGCGAGCACGTCATCATCAACCCGATCATCGCCTGCGGCGCGTGCGATCAGTGCGCCCGCGGCGCGGGCAACCTGTGTCGCAAGGCGGGGCTGTTCGGGCGCGAGATCGAGGGGTCGCTGTCGCAGTACGTCAAGCTGGCTTCGCGCTACGTGCACGTGCTGCCGCCGCGCCTGCCCCTGGAGGCGGCGACCCTCATCGAGACGCTCGCGACCGTGCGCCACGCGCAACACCGCGTCGGCCTGGCGACCGCCGAATCGGTGGTGGTGCTCGGCATGGGCACGGCGGGCCTGCTGCACGCGCGGCTCGCCGTCCTGACCGGGGCGGTCCCGGTGATCGCGGTGTCGCGCACGCAGTGGAAGCTCGACATGGCCCAGCGCATGGGCGCGCACCATATCGTCCAATCGCCTCTGGACAAGGCGGTCGACGAGGTGAAACGCCTGACGGGCGGCAAGGGGGCGGACGTGGTGATCGACGCGGCGGGCAGCGCCGAGTCGCTGCGCGCGGCAGTCGACATGCTGCGCCCGGGCGGGCGCTACGCCGCTTTCGCGGTGAGCCACGAGGCGGTGCGCGGTTTCTCGACCTTCCCGCTCTACTTCGGCGAGATCAGCATCATCGGCTCGCGCGCGCTCACGCCGCAGGACATGAACCCCAGCATCCAGCTGATCGCCTCCGGCGCGGTCGACGTCAACGGCTTCATCAGCGCCAAGTACCCGCTGACCGACGCGGCGGCGGCTTTCGAGGAGTACGAGCGCAATCCCAGCCGCATCCTGCGGCTGGTGATCGATTCGCAGGGCTAGCGAAATGGATTCCTTCGTCGTCTCCCTGGACGCGCCGGAAGCGACCGACGCGAGGCGCTTCGGTCCGAAGGCGGCGAATCTCGCGGCGCTGGGACGTGCGGGTCTAGCCATTCCCGGCGGCTACGCGGTGGACGCGCGGGCCTATCGCGCGCAGCTCGCCGCCCTCGGGCTGGAGGCGACGGCGCGCGAAGTCTTCGCGGCCGAGGACCGCCCGCGGGCCAGACGCTGCGCCCTCGACATGAAGCTCGGGCTGATGGAGAGCCCGATCGCGCCCGAGGTGAGGGAGTCCCTGGTCGCGGCATGGCGGGCAGTGACGGCCTCGGGTGTTCGCGGTGTGGTGCGTTCCTCCGCTCTCGTCGAAGACCGCGCCGATTCGAGCTTCGCCGGCCAGTTCGAGAGTTTTCTCGAATTACAGGACGAAGAGGAATTCCTCGTCGCGGTGCGCAGCTGCTGGGCGGCGCTATGGTCGACCCGCGCGCTGCGCTACATGGCGACACACGATCTCGATCCGGCGGACACGGCGATGGGGCTCGTCGTCCAGCCGCTGGTCGCGGCACGCGTCTCGGGCGGCGGCCTGTCGCGCACCGCGGAGGGCGACATGGTGATCAACGCCGCATCCGGGCTTGGGGCGGCGATCGCGCAGGGCGAGGTCGCGCCGGACCGGTACGTGCTCGATCGCGAGGGCGCGCTGAAGGAGTCGGCGCCCGGCCGTCAGTACCACGGCTTGGCTTGCGCCCACGGGAGGAAATCGCTGTCGCGCTCGCTCGCGGGCAGCCGCTGTCTCGACGCCGAGCAGGTCGCCGAGCTTGGCCTCCTGATGAGGAGGAGCGAAGACGCGCTCGGCGGACCGGTCGAAATAGAGTGGGCGGCGGACGACACCGGGATCAAGCTGCTGCAGGCGCGCCCCTTGCGTGTCGCCGAGTCGACGGTTCCCGACGACATCTGGCTGCAGCACCCGCGCCTGGAGGGCCATCCTTCCGGGATCGGCTGGGCCTCGGGGCGTGCACGCGTGGTCAACTGCGAGTGCGAGCTCGAGCGCGTCGCGCCGGGCGACGTGCTGGTGACGACCGTCGCCGGGCCGGCGCTGGGGACGGTGCTCGCGCACGTCGCGGGCGTGGTCGCCGAGCTCGGCGGCAGCACCTCGCACCTCGCATCGCTGGCGCGCGAGCGCGGCGTGCCCATGGTGCTCGGCGTGCTCGACGCGACGCGGCGCATCCCCGACGGATCCACGGTCGCGGTCGACGGCGTCGCCGGCGTGGTGAGGTGGATGCAGTGAAGGCCAAGGTGGTCATCACCGACTACGTCTGGGAATCGCTCGACGTGGAGAAGAAGATGCTGGGCGAGCTGGCCGAGCTGATTCCGCTCAAAACCAAGAAACCCGAGGAATTCCTCGATGCGGCGAAAGACTGCGACGCGCTGCTCAACACCTACGCCGGTCCCATCACCGCGGAGGTGATGGCCAAAATGCCCAAGTGCCGGATCATCGCCCGCTACGGCATCGGCGTGGACACGATCGATCTCGACGCGGCGACGCGCGCCGGCATCATCGTCACCAACAACCCGACCTATTGCATCGAGGAAGTCGCCGAGCAGACCATGGCGCTGCTCCTCGCCTCGGCGCGCAAGATCCCCTTCTACGACCGCATGGTGCGCTCGGGAAAATGGGAGGTGCCGCCGGGCAAGCCCATCTATCGGCTTGCCGGGCGCACGCTCGGCCTGGTCGGGTTCGGCAACATCGCGCGCGAGGTCGCGGTGCGTGCGGCGGCCTTCGGCCTGGAGGTACTCTATTGCGATCCCTACGTGAAGCCGGGGCAGTTCGGCGTTCCCGGCCGGTCGGTCGATCTCGATACGCTCCTGCGCAAGTCCGATTTCGTGTCCCTGCACCCGCCTCTCACCCCGCAGACGCGCAAGATGATCGGCGAGGAGGCATTCGGAAAAATGAAGCCGGCCGCCGTCCTCATCAATTGCGCGCGCGGCCCCATCGTCGACACCGAGGCGCTGGTGCGCGCGCTCGACGCGAAGAAGATCGCGGGCTGCGCGCTCGACACCACCGACCCCGAGCCGCTGCCCGACCCGCATCCGCTGCGCGGCCGCGACAACGTCATCGTCGCGCCGCACGCCGCCTGGTACAGCGAGCAGGCGATGGCGGGGCTGCAGGCCGGCGCGCCCGGGGAAGTCCGGCGGGTGCTATCGGGAGAATGGCCGGTGAATGTGGTGAACCGCGCGGTGAGGGGAAAAAACCGAGCGGGACTTTAGCCAGGAGGAGAACATGTCGCTCGTTCGTGCCTTTGCGGTCGCTTTGATCGTCACGTCGGTTTTCGCGGGCTCCGCCCTGGCTCAGGGCAAGTGGACCAAGCTCGCTCCCTTCCCCGAACCCTCCGAGGAGCTGCTCGGCGCCTCCGCCGGCGGGAAGATGTACGTATTCGCCGGCCTCGCTCCCGGCTGGGTTCCGAAGGCACTGGTCTACGAATACGATCCCGCGAGCGACAAGTGGACGAAGAAAAAACCCATGGCGCTGCCCTCGCACCACGTCGCCTTCACCGAGCACAAGGGCAAGATCTACGCCTTCGGCGGCTTCGTGCTGCCGCAATCGGGCCCGGCAGCCTGGGTGCCGATCGACAACGCCTGGGAATACGACCCGGCGGGCGACAGCTGGAAGGCGCTCGCACCCATGCCTACCAAGCGCGGCTCTCCCGTGGCGGTGTCCGCCGGCGACAAGATCTATGTGATCGGCGGCGCAGTGACGGGGCCCGGGCAGAGCGCGGTGCACCCGGCGCGGCCGCACACCTCGGTCGGCACGGTCGAGGAATACGATCCTGCGACGAACACCTGGCGCGGCCGCGCCCCGATGCCTACGCCGCGCAATCACGCCGTCGGCGCCGCGATCAACGGCAAGGTCTACGTCGTAAGCGGGCGCGTCGGCGGCGCTTTCATATCCGGCGGGTCGAGCAACGTCGGCGTGACCGAGGCCTACGATCCCGCGACCGACTCCTGGAGCCAGGGCCTCGCGCGCATGGCGCAGGCGAGGAGCGCCGGCGCGGGCGGCGTCTGGGGCGGAAGGCTCTATATCACGGGCGGCGAATTCCAGGATCCGGGAACGATGGCGACGTACCGCTCGCTGGAAGCCTACGATGCCGCGACAAACACCTGGCAGACGCTCGCGCCGATGCCCGTGTCGCGCCACGGATTGGCGGGAGCGGTGGTCGGCAACCGTCTGCACATGGTGAGCGGCGACGTGCAGTCGGCGGGATCGGGCGTGCACGTCGACACCGAAGAGCACGACGCGTACGATCTCGGCGGCGGCGCGAAGTAGCCCGTTCGAGTTCGATGGAGCGGGCCCTAGGCCGACAAATTCACGGGCAGGACTCGATTGCGGCTGAAAAAATCCGGCGGGTCTGCTACGGTGGCCTTTTGCGGCTCTGGCACCGATATGCGCACGCCGTGCCCGGCGCGCGTAAGACGAGGAAAGTTGGTGGCGTGATACAGAAGGGGGGATGACGAAGTTGGCAGCGCGATACGGGGCGGTTATCACCCATGCGGCTCAGCCAGATCCGGGATTTTTTGGCGGTGGTTGAATCCGGCGGCATTCGCGCCGCGGCGCGCAAGCTTGGCGTATCGCAACCGGCGATCACCCGCAGCGTGCGCGGCCTGGAAGCGGAGTTGCGCGTGCAGCTGCTCCAGCGGACTCCGACCGGCGCGGTTCTGACCCAGTCCGGGCGTGCGTTTGTCGCCCGGGCGCGGGCGGCGCAGGCGGAGCTGCGCAAGGCCGGGGAGGAAGTCGACCAGCTGGGTCAAGCGGCAGGGTCGGTGGCCTTCGGCGTCTCGCCGACCTCGGCGATGATCGTCCCCGACGCCGTCGCCCGCTTCCGGGAAGAGTTTCCGCTGGCGCGGGTGCGTATAGCGGAAGGCCTTCCCCAGTTGCTGATTCCGCAGGTGCGCGACGAAACCCTCGATTTCGCGATCTGCCGGCGAGCCCTTCTCAAGCTCGACTCCGGGCTGGCGTTCCGGCCGCTGCTGCGCAACGACTTCGCGGTGGTGGCGCGCAAGGGGCATCCGCTCGAGAACATGCGCTCGCTTGCGCAGTTTGTCGACGCGAGCTGGATCTCGCTCCTTCCGATCGATGCTCCCGATGGTCCGTTCGCCAGCGCGTTTTCGCCGGCCGGCTTGTCGGTGCCGCGGCAGGTGATCCAGTGCGAGTCCTACAACACCGCGATCGGATTGATCGCAAAGACAGACATGGTCGGTTTCCTGTCGCGCCAGTTGCTGGCCGAATCGATCCTGGGCGATTTTCTCCGGGAAATTCCGGTCGCCGAGCCGCTGCCGTCGTACGCCGTCGGGTTGTTCACGCGCACCGGTACTCCGCTCACCCAGGCGGCCGCGGCGATGGCGAACGCGATCATCGAGGCGGCGCGCACGCGGACCCGGGCGTCTGGCACGGACGGCTCTGCGCTCGCTGCGGGCGAGGACCCGGCCGCCGGGACGAGTCCGCGACGCCTACGATCTGGTCCCTGAAAGGAACGTCGCGAAATGGAAAAAGCACAGACCCCGGGCGCCAAGCTCGCCGGCTCAGGCGAGCACCTGTTCAACATGCACGACGTCAACCAGATCATGGGCGGCCCCGGCTACTCGCCGGTGTTCGGCGCCTGCGTGGAAGGCGAGCGCATGATCGTGGCGCTGATGCGCTATCCCAAGGGGAAGCCTTCGGATGCGCATTCACACCCCAACGAGCAGTGGATTTTCATCCTCGAGGGCGAGCTCGAGATGGAGTTCGACGGAAAATGGCACCGGGGCAAGCCCGGCGACGTGTTCTACGTTCCCGCGAACAAAGTGCACAAGGCAAGGAACGAAGGCAAGAGCGACGTGGTGTTCTTCACCTGCAAGGACAGCTCGCACAGCCTGCACGGCAGCAAGGCCGCCTGAACCGCGGGCCGCGCCCGGCGCCCGGCGCTATTCGATCTTGATTTTCGCCTCGCGCAGGAAATCGCCCCAGCCCAGCGTCTCTTTCTTCACCAGCTCGGTGAACTCCTGCGGCGACTTCGACACCTCCACGGTCATCATCTGCTTGCCGAGGTTGTCGCGCATGTCGGACTTGCCGAGCACCGCCGCCACGGCGCCGTAGATCTTGTCGACGATGGGCTTCGGCGTCGCGGCCGGCGCGAACATGCCCTGCCAGGCGTTGGTGCCGATGCCGGCGTAGCCGAGCTCGGCGAGCGTCGGCACGTCGGGCAGCTCCGGCAGGCGCCGCGGCGCGGTGGTGGCGAGCGCCTTGATCTTGCCGGCGCGGATATGCGGCAGCGTCGAGGAGAGATTGATGAAGGCGACCTGCGTCTCATTGCCGAGGAGCGAGGGCACCATCTTGGCGGCGCCGTCCTTGTAGGGCACGTGGGTCAGCTCGATGCCCGCCGCGCGCTCGAACTTCTCCATGTCGAGATGGGGATAGCTGCCGATGCCGGCCGAGCCGTAGTTGATCTTGCCCGGATTCTTCTTCGCCTCGGCGATCATCTCCGGAACCGTGTTCGCGGGGAAGGCCGTGCTCGCCGCGATGATGTGCGGGATCTCGACGAGCTTCGCGATCCCCACCAGATCGCGCGATGGCTTGATGGTGAGCTTGTCGGCGAAGGTGTTCTCGTTGATGGTGTTGGTCGAGACGTTGCCGACGAAGAGCGTGTACCCGTCGGCGGGAGCCTTGGCCACGGCCTCGAGCGCGAGGTTGCCGGTGGCGCCGGGCCGGTTCTCGACGACGAAGCTCTGGCCGAGCGACTCGGTGAGCCGCGCCGCGACGATGCGCGCGATGATGTCGGTCGCGCCTCCCGGGGCGTAGGGAACCAGGATCTTCACCGGATGGCTGGGGTAGGCGTCGGCCGACTGGGCCGCGGCGGGCAAGGGGAGCGCAAGCGACGCGACTACGACGCAGGCGAGTTTCGAATGGTGCATGAATCGAAACATGTTCCCTCCTCAGGGATTCACAGGTCCGCGCGTTTTCGGCGGCTCGATTGTCGAGTGCCATCATAACCCGATCCAGCCCGTATAATCGGCGAGCATCACCGAATACGGCGGGCCTCCCCGCATTGCGGTCCGGTGAACCTGGTCAGGTCCGGAAGGAAGCAGCCAAAGCTGGTCGCCGCAAGTGCCGGGGGTAAGGCTCGCCACCCATACTGCGAAGCTGAAGGGAGACACCGTGCGTGGCATATCCTTTCTGCTGCCGATCGAGTTCGACCTCGCCGCCACCTTCCTGATGGCGCTCACCGGCGTCTGGGTGGCGAGCCGGCGCGGCTACGACCTGGTGGGGGTCTTTATGCTCGCTTTCGTGACTGCGGTCGGCGGCGGCCTGCTGCGCGACAGCATCTTCATCAAGCAGATCCCGCTGGTGATGCAGGACCCGCGCTATCTCTGGGCGGTCGCGGCGGCGGTGGCGCTCGCCCTCCTCACCGAGAAGCTCGCCGAGCGCTTCGAGAAGCTCATCGCCTATACCGACGCCCTCGCGCTCGGCGTGTACGGCGTGGTCGGCGTCAATAAGGCGCTGATCGCGGGGATCGCTCCCGAGGCCGCGCTGCTGGTGGGCATATGCAACGCGGTGGGGGGCGGCCTCATCCGCGATGTGCTGGTGCGCGACGAGCCGCTGGTGTTCAAGCCGGGGCAGCTATACGTGCTCGCGGCGCTGGGCGGCTGCGTGCTCTTCGTGGTGCTGTCGCACGTCTACGGCGTCGACACCAACATCGCGGCGTGGATGTCGATCGCGCTGACGGTTCTCCTGCGCCTGCTCGCGATCCGCTTCAACTGGACCACCCGATCGGTGCGCGAGTGGACGAAGCGCTCGGACGACGAGCCGCGGTCCTAGCCCGCGATAGTCAAAGCGGCTTCCAGCTCTTGTCCGGATTGAACGTCGACATCGCCCTTGCGATTCTGGCGGTGTCCGGCCCCAGGTCTTTCTCGTACACGGTGCCGTCGTGGTTGACGATGAAGGTCATGACGCCGGAGTTGCCGTAGGTCGCGGGGTAGGCGACCAGCGCGAACCCGCCGATCATCCTGCCCCGCGCGACGTAGTCGTAGCCTCCACCGCGCGCCTCCGGGCCCTGTCCCTTGAGGATGCGATAGAAATAGCCGTGATACGGATAGGGCTTGCCGCTCGAGCCCTTGGCGTAACCTTCCGCCCGCGCCGCGGCGAACATCGGCCCGAGCGGGCTGGGTGCCTCGGAGGCCTTCGCGGGCCAGTACAGCCCGTCGTGCTTGCCGTTCGCGCTCAGGAATTTCTGCGCGTATTGCAGCAGCTTGTCGCCTTGCGGGTTGCGCAGGTAGTACTCGCGCTGCGCGTCCACGTAGGCGAGCGCCGCCTGGATGGTTTCGCGCTCGTTGCGGCCGACGCGGCGATTGAGGATCTCCTCCTTGCCTTCGTCCGTGTCGAAGCGCCAGCCCGACGCGTCCTTCACGATCGGAATGGGGAAGGGCCACGCGTCCCGGCCGACGCTGAGGATCGCCTTGGCGTCGCCGGATTTCTCCAGCTTGTTCGCCTCGCCGTAGCTTCGGGTGAAGCGCTCGCGGCTTTCCTTGTCGGCGACCGCGTCGCCCGACGCGATCAGCGCCTTGGCGTCGGCTCCGAGGATATCGAGCAGCGCCTTCGAATCGCCCGCTTTCACCGCGGCGGCGAACTGTCGCACTGCCTCCTCCGGCGTGGCGAACGCCTTCGCGCCGCTCGCGGCGAACGCGGGCGTCGCCGCGCCGAGGAGGAACGCCGCAGCCAGAACGCAGAACGCGATCGGTCTCATGCTCCGCTCTCCCTCATCTGCGCCCGCCGCCACCACCACCGCGCATTCCCCCGCCGCCGCCGCGCATTCCGCCGCCGCCCTGCGACATTCCCGCTGAAGCCCGGCTCGACGCGCCGCGGTTGCTGAAGTCGCGGGTCTCCCCGCCGCGCCCGACGCCATCGAAAGCGCCGGCCTGCGAGCCGCCGCCCAAGCCTCCGGGGGGCGCGCCCGCGCCGGCGCGATCGCCTGAGCCGCTCGGGCGATCGAAGCCGCCCGGTTGTCCGAATTTCTCGGCGCCGCCTTCGCGCGCGATGTCCTGGCGTCCCGCTTCGGCGCGGCCGCGGAAGGCCTCGCGTGAATCGGCTCCGGGCTTCGCGCCGCCGCCGAATCGCTGCTGCGTCGCCGCGTCCCGATACTGCACGCCCTTGCGATGATCGACGTTGTGCTGCCAGTTCGGATTGTTGATGTTGCTGTGGTTGTAGCGGTTGTAGTTGTTGATGTTGATGTTGACGCTGCCGCCGCGCCAGTTGCAGTGTCCCCACATCGCGGAGCCGATGATGATGCCCGCCGAGAACCAGAAGAACACCGCGCCGGGAGGGGGACCGGGCGGATAGTAGTAGTACGGCGGATAGCCCGGGTAGGGCCACGGGCCGTAGACGATCGTGGGGTTGTAGGTCGGCACGTACACGACCTCAGGGCTCGCGGGCTCGATGACGTAGACGGTCGAGCCGTCCTGCTGGTCGACCGTGACCGTCTGCTCCTTGCCGGACTTGAGATTGCCTGCCGCCTGCGCCTTGGCGCGCAGCCTCTGCACTGCGCCCATCAACTCCTTCTGCTGCGCGAGGAAGGCGTCGCCGAGCTTCTGCGTCCAGTCGAGCTTGGCGTCCATCATCGCCAGCACCTGTGGGAAGGCGGTGAGCGACTTCACGCTGGCGTCCCAGCTCTGCTTCTGCATCGCGTCCTCGAGCGCCTTGTCCTTGACGCCGGGATTGGCCCTCGCCCAGCGCGCCGCCTCGACCACCTCCAGCGGATAGGTCGAGGCCATCAGGATCTGCGCCACCAGTGCGTCGGGGTAGAGCGCGATCGGCGCGGCGAGCTGCTCGAGCTCCTCGGATTTGAAGGTCGGGGAGGGCGGTGTGGCGGACGACGGCACGGCAGGCGGCGGAAGCGTCGACTGAGCGGCCACCGGCAAGGCAGGCCACGCCAGCACGGCAAGAAGTACCGCTGCGAGCGCTCGCGATGTACGTCTCGTCCTCATCAACTCGGAATGGTCGGGCAAGGGCTGCGGCATCGCAATTGGACTTTGGTCCAACTCCTCGACGAAGCCGTCACTGCTGCTGCTGAATCTCCTCGCGCGCCTTGCGGGCTTCCTCCTCGTTCTCTTGCACCAGCCGGTAGGCGATGTAGTACTTGTAGATGTTGGAGACGTAGACGACTGTCTCCTGGCCGATGCGCTCCGCTGCGATCAGCTCGACATTGTTGAACCAACGGTTGGGATCCAGGCCGCGCTTCGCGGCGTAGCCGCGCAATTGCTGCACGCGGCCCGGGCCGGCGTTGTACCCGGCGAACGCGAACAGGCCCTTGTCGAGCGGGTCCATCGGCTCCTTGGCGTAGAAGGTGTCGACCATGAAGCGCATGTATTTCACGCCGGCGTGGATGTTCGGCCCGGGCCGCGTGATGTCGCCCACGCGCATGGAGCGCCCGGTGGCGGGCATGAGCTGCATGATGCCGATCGCGCCTGCGGGGCTGACCGCGTCCTGCTGCAGCTGGGATTCCTGGAAGCCCTGCGCCATCATCAGCAGGTAATCCATGTCGTAGCGGTCGGAGTATTTCTGGAAGAGCGCAACGACTTGCCGGAAGCGGCGCAGCGCTGGGCCGCTGGTCGCCTGCCTGACCCACTGGACCTTCTCGAAGTAGCGCCTGAGCACGATGTTGCCGAAGGCCGTGCCGGCGCGGTGCTTGCCGACGAAATCGTCGACCTCGTGTTTAAGGAGCGGGCTGTTCTTGCGCATCGCCCAGGCGATGTCGCCGCCGGCGCCGACCACGATCTCCCGATGTGGCTTGACGTATCGGAAAATGCGCGCCCAGAACTGCGCCTTGTGGTCGTCGACGACAACCAGCGGCACCAGCCCGGCGTTCAGCATCTCCAAGAGATCCTCGTCCTCCAGATACTCCGAGGCGAGGCGGAACCGGATCGGCTTCCTGCCCTCGGCCTTGAACCGCCTGTCCAGCGCGATGAGATGCTCGTAGTAGCTCGAGGACTTGCGCACGAACACGTCCCGGCCGGACAGATCGTCGACGCCGGCGATTTTCGGAGAGTTCGGCCCGGTGACGACGATCTCGCGGACGTCGGAGAGCAAGGAAACGGAAAAATCGACCAGCTTTTGCCGCTGCGGCGTGACCGTGAGATTCGCGGCCGCGAGATCGCCGTAGCCGGCCAGCAGCTTCGGCAGGAGCTGGTCGCGCGCGACGGGAATGAACTGGACGTGGAAGCGCATCCCCTTCGGATCGAGTCTGGCGTTGACGACTTTCGCGAATTCGCGGAAGGCGTCGGGGGCGGTGCCGCGCTGCCTGCCCTTGTCCAGGAAGAACACCGGCTTGCCCGGCGCCACCAGCACGCGCAGCACGCGGCGCTCGAGGATCGCGTCCCAGTCGCCGCTAAGGCGCGGGATGTCGGTAGGCAGCTCGTGTTGTTCGCGCTGTATCGCTTCCGGCTTGTCCTGCGCCAAAACCGGACCGGAGGCGAGGAAAAGCGTGGCGGCGAGGACCGAGCGCACCCGCCGCATCTTCTCGGTCTGGCGGTCTACAGCGCACCACGGGACGTTCGGAGATTTGTTACGCAAGCGTCAGCGCACGCTGATGGTGTAGCTCGCGGTCTTGGCCGCGGGCACGTCGCGTTCCAGGGGCCGGTGATACCGGAAGACGACTTCCTGTTTGCCGCTGCCGCTCGCGCGGAATGTCCAGATTTCGGTTCCGCCCGCACCGGCGACGGCGCCTTGCGCGTACACCGGATTCCCCAAGCTTGTCAGCAGACCGGGGCCCGAGTCGAGCGCCCAGTCGTATCCCGTGGTCCGGTTGGCGCCGAGGACGAAAAAGACGCGCTGCCCGCGCTCGACCTCGATCGCCCGGCCGGAATCGCCTTCGAGCAGCGTCGCCGGCGGCAGCTCCGAAACGCGGTACAGCGAATGAGGAACCGTCGTGAAGATCTCGCGTTGATTGCGGTCGAGCAGACGCAGCTCGTCGTCGCCGATCTCGAGGAAATTTCGCTGGGCGTCGCGGGGTCCGATCTCGAGCTGGATCACCTTCGCGTCCTTATCCCTGGCCGTCCCTCGCAACACCGCCCACGGGCCGGTTGTCCCGATGCTGCTGCCGGTGCCGTCGCGCGAGCCCAGGTAGGCCTCGGTGAGCTCGTAGCGTTCGGCGCGGCCCGAAGGCTGCTCGGCGTAAAGATGCAGCTCGGTGAGGATTCCCGCGCAGTCGGCGCAGGGCAGGATGCCGGCGAAGGTCCCGATCGAGGAGGAGGTGATCGTGACGCATCCGGTGAGCGCCACGGAGACGAAGAGCGCCAGGATTCGCCGCATGCGGACTACCTCACCTGGTGTTCATGGCGATTCACCCGGTGAAGCTGGCGGCACGAATGACGTTCTCGGGCAGTTTCGCCGGCGCAGGATAGGCTTGGATGTATTTGATGTTCTCGAAAGGAATGATGAGCAGGGCACCGTCCGCCTCGACGACGACGTGCCGTCCGGCGAGCGCCTCCTTGAGTTTGATCACTTGCGCGCTCTCGCTCGCCGTCTGCACCGGAAAGTCGAGCTTCATTTTCGATCCGTCCATGTAGTGGATGGTCATTTCGCGTTTGCCCGTCATTGTCCTCTCCCCGTGGATAGGTGCAAAAGAGTCTATCAGCTTGCGCAGCGAGACAGCGAAGCGCATCATTTCGCGCCGATGCATGATGGTCCGTCGTCCCCTTGAGTAAGCCGGTCGTGAGGAAGCTCGTCACCCGCGCAGGACGTTACGCCGTGTATGGCGCGGGCGCTGTGCTCGTCGCGGTGGCGGCGGCCGCGCTCCTCGTCCCGGCGTTCCTCGATATGCCGGCGATGGAACGCGAGCTCAAGGCGAAGCTCTCGCAGGCGCTGAACGGAGAGATCGCCTGGGAAAAGCTCTCCATTCGCCTGCTGCCCTCGCCCCGGGGCAGCTTGAGCAAAGTCCGGGCGGAGATTCCCGGCGTCGCCAGCGTGCGCGCGGAGCAGCTCGACGCGCATCTGCGGCTGCTGCCGCTGCTGCACGGGCGCGCCGAGATCGCTTCAGTGAGCTTGTCGAAACCCGAAATCAGCCTGGACATCGGAGCGCCATCGCCGGCGGCGAAGGAAGAGCCGCGCGCTACGGCGCGTCGAGACCCGGTCGAGAGCTATCGCGGAGCGGTCGAAGCGATCCGCCGTTTCGCGCCCGACGCGGTTGTCGAGATCGAGGACGCAGGCGTGGACGTTCGCGTCGCGGGCATGCCGCAGGTCCGGGTGCGCGCACTCGACTTGCGCGCGCACACTGGGAGCGAGGGGATCGAAGTCGAGCTCACGGCGGAGGGCGACGCCTGGAGCCGCTTCAAGCTCTCGGCGAGCGTCGCTTTCGCGGATCTCTCCGGCACGGCGCATCTGGAGGCCGATCTCAAGCCCCAGGCGTGGCTGGACCGGTTTCTCGCGGAATCGCCGGTCCGCGTCGCGCTTCCCGCGGCGAGCGTGCGGGCGAACGCGCGGACCGACGGCAAAACGAGACTCGAGTGCGATTTCGACCTGCGTGCCGCGTCCGTGGAATTGCTGCGCGCGGCCGAGCGCGTGCGGGTTACCGATGTCGCGGTCGGCGGCAAGGTCGCCGCGAGCGATCGGGAGATCGTCGTCAGCCTGGGCGGCGCGCGGCTGGGCGCGAGCAGGCTCGCGGGCGGATCCCTGCGCTACGCGCTGAACGACGACTTGCTCGCCAGCACCGCCGACTTCGATCTGGATCTGGCTCAAGTCATGGACGCCTCGCGCCGCCTCGCGCCCGAGGCTGCAGAGGCGCTGGCGCGGTTCGCAGTATCGGGGCGCGCGCAGGGCCAGGCGAAGTTCGAGACGCGGCGATCCGGATGGAACGCGCTCGTCGATATCCGCAAATCGGATTCCTCCGTCGTGATGGAGGGCCTGCCGGGTCCGGTGATGCTCGCCGGGGCCGCGGTGAGCCTCGTGCCCGGCTCGGTGAAAATCGATCGCGCGGACGTGACGATGCTGGATGCGCGCGCACTCGCGTCTGCGACGATAAGCTACGGCAAGCAGCTGCGGATCGAGGGGACGGTCCCGGAAGGCAGCGTGGGAGAGAACCTCCTCGCCTGGGTGTGGAAGAAGGCGGATGCGCCGCCGCATCTCGCGCTCAAAACGCCGATCGCGGTTGCGGTGCAGCGCGCCGCGTGGAGCCCGAGGCAGCCGCTCGATCTAGCGGCGACGGCCTCGTTCGGTGCCGGGCCCCGCGTCGCCGTCGACTTGGGCTGGGCGCCGGAGATCCTCGATATCCGCAGCGCCTCGGTCAAGGACGCCAGGAGCGACGCGGTGCTCGCGCTCCGCCTCGAGAAGCGCTTGCTGCAGGGGAGATTCTCGGGCTCGCTGCAGAGCGCGAGCATTGCCGCGATGCTCAAGGGCGCCAAGGTGCCTTCGGGAGGCTGGACGGGCGACCTGCGCGTCCGCGTCGATCTCGATCATCCGCAGCGATTCTCGGCGACGGGCAAGCTCGCCGGCGAGTCCGTGGACCTGGCCTGGCTGCTCGAGCGTCCGGTCACCCTCGAGCGCGCCGACGTGCAGGCCGACGGCCAGAAGCTGCGCATACGCCAGGCCTCGGTGAACTGGGCTCAGCAGCATTTCGCGCTTCGCGGCGAGCTCGCGCGCGCGGCCGACGGCGCACCCATCATCGACGTGCAGATCGAGTCGCCGGGCGTCGTGGTCGATGCGCTGCTGGCGCGTACCGGCGCGAAACCCGCGGTGCCCCCGGAGCAAAAGCCCGAGCCGGCGGAGAACGGGCCGCTGTGGACCTTGTGGCCGCTGCCTGCGCGGGGACGCATCGCCTTCCAGTCGAAATTCGTGCAATACGGCGAGCGCAAGGCCGAGCCCGTCGCCGCGACGCTCACGCTCGAGGCCGAGCGGGCTTTTCTGGAGCTGCAGCAGGTGCAGCTATGCGGGGTTTCTTTCCCGCTCACGGCGGAGGCCAGGCCCAAAGGAGTCCTCTCCGTGTCGCTGCAGCTCGTCGCGCAGAAGCAGCAGCTCGAGCAGACCGCCCGCTGTCTCACAGAGCGGGGCGTGGAAATGACCGGTGAATTCGACCTGCGGGCCGATGTGCGGACGCAAGGCACGATCGACCAGCTCACGCGCAACCTCGTGGGGACGGTCAGCGCGGAGGCTCGCGAAGGGCGGGTGAAGAAGTTTCCGCTGATCCTGAACATCCTCTCGGCGCAGAACGTGCGCGATATGATGAAGCGGGACGTAACCCTCGAGAAAGAGGGTTTCCCCTATCGGGTCATCACCACCTCCGGGCGCTTCGGTAACGCTGAGTTCGCGCTCGACGAAAGCTTCTTCAGGAGCGACATCATCGGTTTCGCCGCGAAGGGCTCGATCTCGCTGCTCGACGAAGGGCCCAAGCCATACGACTCCAAGCTCACGGTGCTCGTCGCTCCGCTGGGCCGCCTCGACCAGCTGGTGCGCAGGGTTCCGGTGCTGGGCTACCTCCTCGGCGGCACGCTGACCAGCGTGCCGGTCGACGTATCCGGGGACATCCGCAAGCCGCGCGTCGTGCCGCTCGCGCCCGGCGCGGTACTTGGAGAGGTCGCGGGCATCTTCGAGCGCGCCCTGAAGCTGCCGGGCCGCGTGCTGCCGCAGACGGCGCCTGCCACGCCCTAGGAATATTGGACCAAAGGCCAATAGCCGCTCTTTGCCGCGTGCGGCATTCTGCTAAACGGGTAACAAAGGAGAACGACGATGAGAATTCCACTGCGCCTTGCACTCTTCGGTCTTGTCGCCGGCTTCGCCGCCGGCGCCTTCGCGCAGAACTCCCCCCCGCGCGCCGGGAAATGGGAATTCACGCTGCAGCCGCAATACACGCACTCGCAGACCTTCGACAGCGGCAACGGGTCGGGAGGGACGGTGGACTCGACGCTGGGGTTCGGATTCGGAGTCGCGTACAACCTCAGCAACCACTTGTCGCTGGGCGGCGACTTCACCTGGGCCCAGGCCAACTACAACGCGACCGTGGCGCCGGCGGCCGGCAACGCTAGCGCACCTTACACCGTCAACGGAACATTGCAGACGAACACCCTCCGCTTCAACGCCACCTGGAATTTCCTGCCCGGAGATTTCACGCCGTTCGTCGCCGGAGGGATTGGTTCGACCTACATCGACACCAATATTCCCAACGGGCCCCCGACCAACGTGTGCTGGTGGGATCCGTGGTGGGGCTATTACTGCGGAACATATTTGCCCACGAGAACCGCGTACTACGTCAGCTATTCCGGCGCGGTGGGTCTGCGCTGGGAGATCGACCGGAACGTGTTCCTGCGGGCGGTCGCCGCTCGCCAGTGGCTCGACGTCGGCGGTGCTCTCGGCCAGCCCTGGGTCGACCAATACCGCTTCGATGTGGGATTCAAGTTCTAGCGGGGACCTATGCAGCAATGCAGGAGGGGTCGGGACGTCGTGATTCGCGCTGCAACTCTTGGTCTTTGCGCGTTGCTCGCGGCGGGCTGCTCGAAGGAGCAGCCGGCAGGCCAGCGCCCGGCACCGGTCGTGACGGTCATGACGGTGGCGCCGCAGGCCATTCCGTACATCGTGAGCTTCGTCGCGCAGACCGAGAGCTCGCGGCAGGTCGACATCGTCGCGCGGGTGTCGGGGTTTCTCGACCGCATCGCCTATCCCGAGGGCGACCTGGTGAAGGAAGGGCAGTTGCTGTTCCAGCTCGACCCGAAGCCGTTCGAGGCGCAGCTCGACTCCGCCAAGGGCGAGGTGCTTGCGCAGCAGGCGCGCCACACCACCGCGGCGTCGAACCTGAACCGCATCAAGCCCCTTGC
>Ga0137397_10001307_pt1 | contig 17451 bp, 13 predicted proteins | sample czorhiz116metaG_FD_106658 | JGI IMG/M metagenome (GOLD analysis project Ga0137397, IMG submission 106658) | Vadose zone soil microbial communities from Angelo Coast Range Reserve, California, USA - czorhiz1.16 metaG | ecosystem: Environmental > Terrestrial > Soil > Vadose zone | place: USA... | reverse complement strand
GGCTCCGCCGCGCGTCCAATTCGCGGTTAAGGTCACTCGAATAATTCCGGTTAGCTCGGTCCCGTCTTCTTCTTTCATTTCCTGGGGTACAGCTTTCTGCACCAGTTTTATGATACCAAATCCGGTATCGATTTTGGATTCCTTTGCTTTGTCCGGTTGCCCAGGGGTTGTTTCGACTTCCACCATCCGGTTCGCCAAAATCTCCCGTACCCGGGCGTCATCCGCGCTTAACACACTTGCATTCATGCAATTGTTTACCGCGCGCCCGAGCGCGATGATTCCAACCGCGAAGATCAATAACCCGAGCAACACCTCGTAAAGGGCAAATGCTTTTCGGGAGCACAGACATGCCTGCCTGTGCGCCCAGCGGGCTTTTAGCCGGCTGAAGTGAAACAGACTTGGAAGTCTGTGTTCCATCAAGTGCCCTGCCAGAGGACTTCTAGCGCGCTGCATAACTGATGATCTCCCCCAGCCCGCTCAACGGCGAATACTCCGTCGTCCAGCTCCCATCATCGCTGGCAAAACGGATTCTCGCTGGCTCGCATACGCCCGACTCCCAAAAGATCCACTCAGCGGGCACCTTTTTCGACAACGCCGCCGGCAACTCGAGCCGCCATTTCTCATGGCGCGCGATTGGCATAGTATCGATGGGGTCGTGCGGTTCGGTTTTCAAAAATGCCGCGGGTTGCAAGGTGATAAAAGCATCATTCCAGACAATTAAATAGGCACGGTGTTCAGCCAGACTGCGCTCGTGTGCCTGACGGACCAGCTCATTAAAACGATCCAGCGACCGATGTAGCCTCTTATCCGCCAGCACGCCATTCAGGCTCGGCACGGCCAACGTAAGCAAGAGCAGTAAAATGAAGACTGCGATTATTACTTCCACCAAAGTAAAACCGCGCTTGCGCCACATGTATGAAATTTACGACTTGGCCGCAAAATCACAATGCGCCACTCAGACATGGAGTGTTGGAGTACTGGAGCGGCGAAAAAGCGACAGAAGAGTGCTCCGCCGAGCGTCGGCCTACCAAGAAATCGATTCGCAGGCAGATGGTAGGGCGAGACTCCGTCGAGCCGACCTCGCTCCATCGCTCCATCCTCCGTCATTCCATTCCTCCTCTCGGCAACGAGCTGGTGGAACACAGGCATGCATGCCTGTGCGCCCAGCGGGGTTTTATCCTGCTGAAGGGAAACAGGCTTCACGCCTGTTTGGCACCCAGACTTGAAAGTCTATGTTCCGCCCCGTCCGGACAACGAGCCGCTAAAAAATGGCAACCGAGCGACAGCGTATCGAAGTTCGATATGTTAGGTTTGTAGTATGCCTAGCACGCTTGCGCGCGAAGCCTGCCACCAGCCTGAGCTGAATGTCAGCCGGCGAACCACGCGGGAAAATGGGCTTTCGCGCGGAATCGGTGTCCGCGTGGGCCTGTTGTTCGCTGCGCTTTTTGTGATCGCGATTTTCGTCTGGCAGGGAATCGCAGCCCACGGTGCGCCGGACCCGCTGCAAGCGCACACCACCGCCACCGTCGCCTCGCTCGATATCGGTGTTCTCGTTTTCCGTGAGGGACTCGAATGCATTCTCGTTCTGGCTGCCGTCACCGCCAGTATGACGGGGCCGCGCCGAGATTATCGCAAACCGGTGATGTCAGGCGCCGCCATCGCTTTCCTCGCCACCCTTGTGACCTGGTTTGTCGCCGTCGGAATTATGAAGCAGTTGAGCGAGAACGTTCCCGCTCTGCATTTGCAGGCAGCAACCGGACTACTCGCAGTGATCGTGCTGCTTGTTATCATGAACTGGTTCTTTCACAAAATCTATTGGGGCGGCTGGATTCGCGCTCATAATCGCCGGCGCAAATCGCTCCTCGATGCCGCGACCAGCAGTTCCCGGCTGCGCTGGGGACTAATCCTTCTCGGGTTCACCTCGCTGTATCGCGAAGGATTTGAAGTGGTGCTTTTTCTCCAGAGCTATCATCTACGACTAGGTGGTGCTGTTGTGCTCAAGGGAACGCTGCTCGGTCTCGTCCTGACCGGGATGGTCGCGCTCCTGACCTTCGTGCTGCAACAACGTTTGCCTTATCGCAAAATGTTAATTACTACCGGGATTCTGCTCGGAGTTGTTTTGTTGGTGATGGTTGGAGAGCAAGCCCAGGAAATGCAGCTTGCTAACTGGATCTCGGCTACGCCCATTCCCTGGCTCACAAATTCCATTCCCGCTTGGGTCAGTCTGTGGTTCGCAGTTTTCCCAACTTACGAAACGATGGCCGCACAATTTCTCGCCGCCCTTATCGTCATCGGTTCCTACTATGCCGCGAAGCGCTTCGGCGGCGTCCCACTCGGCGGCACCGATTCGTTTGAGGAAGCAAAACGCGTTAGCATCGATACCGGAATCGTAAAACCGCTCCAAGCCGTGCGGTAATCGCTGGCTGTTAAACATTGGGCAACCGGTGAAGCAAACTCTTTGTGCAATTTGCGCGGTTCTTCTTCCCTCAGTTTGTCTGGCCGGTGCGCGCCATTTCACTTTTATCTACGAAGCGCCTACATCCCCGCCCGGTTCATTTGAAATCGAAAATTACGCGACCACGCGATTTACGAATGGTTTTACTGAAGCCGTCTTTCGCAATGAGCTGGAGATCGGAATTACTGAACACTTTCAAGCCAGCATATACTTTGCGAACTGGAATTACACGCGACGTGGGGCCGATCGTGGCTTTCACTACGACACCGCGTCGATTGAAGTTATCCATAATCTCACCAATCCGGTTACCGATCCGATCGGTATTTCTCTTTACCAGGAAATCAGCGGTGGCCGGCGCGCGTTTGAATCGGAAACAAAACTAATCGCACAAAAGAACTTCGGCCCGCTCATTCTCGCTTATAACCTCACCCTAGAAGCGGAATGGGAAGATGAAAGTCTGCGCGAACATAACGGCGAGATCCAACAAGCTTTCGGCGCCAGCTACGAATTGAGCCCGCGAGTTTCAGTGGGCGCCGAAATGTTGCACGAGGTTCTTCTGCCCGCCTGGCACAGCTCCGAAGCCGAGAACAATTTCTTCATTGGTCCAAACGTTTCCTATCGCGGTAATCGCTGGTTCGCCACTATTACCGCCCTCGCCCAAACCACCCACACCGAAGGCGAAGCTGATTATCAAGTGCGCGTGATCTTCGGAGTCAGCTTGTGAGCGCCGGCGCCTGTAGCCGCGGCCATGCTCGCGAAGCCTCTCGGAGTGGCTGGCCTCTACCTCGAACTCGCGGCCTCCTCTTTTCCTCTCTCTCCCTGGGGGAGAGGCGGACGCGAAGCGCCAGTGAGGGCAAAGAGTTTCTTGCTTCTGAATTTGGAGCCGGGATCGGTGCTCGCGACGCGAAGTTAGCCGCCGCGATCACAATTTTGGGACATTGTACCCGTTGCGTCGCCCAAATCGCCGCGGTCGTCATCATCCTGTTTATCGTTAGCTGCGCTAACCTTGCTCCGCCCCCGGAAGTCTCTCCCGCCTTGATTTCAAATGCGCGCTTCGATCACGTTGATGCGGAGCAGTTGCAAAATGGACGCAGACTTTTCCTCTCCCATTGCCTCGAATGCCACACCCTGCCACCTGTCTCCAAATATTCGCGAAATGAATGGCCACATCTCGTTAGCCGCATGTCCGGCCGCGCCAATCTGTCCCCCAGTGAGCAAGCCGCCATTGTCGCCTACCTGCGCGCCGCGTCGCTTACGCGCCACTAATTGTCATCCTGAGCGAAGTCGAAGGCACTCTTGGCATCTCGTCCCTTCCTTAGACGCACGGCACTTGGCATTAGGATCTCGTGAGGGTCATTGCCTCGTCTGAACGGCAAATTTATCATAATGCCCGAAATTTTCTGGCAACGTACACCGGGAGCTTAACATACAAAAAATTGTAGCCGCGGCGCTCCGTCGCCGCGTTTGTAGTTGAAGGAGGCGCGTAAGTCTGGAACTTACGCGCCATGAATTCGCGTGGTCTTCGTTTTTTCTTCGCCTTTCTTGTTGCATTAACTAGTGCGGTCAGCGCCGCGCCATCGCCGTCGCCCACCCCGGCGCCACAAATCGATCCGAAACTTTTCTCGGGAATGCAGTGGCGACAGGTCGGACCATTCCGCGGTGGACGCGCCCTGGCCATTGAAGGGGTGCCGGGAGAACCGAACACCTGGTACTTTGGCGCGGTTGCGGGCGGAGTCTGGAAAACGCTGGATGGCGGCGCGAACTGGACGCCGCTCTTTGATAAACAAGACATTTCGTCCATTGGCGCGATTGCTGTCGCGCCCTCTGATCACAACACCATTTACGTGGGCACCGGCGAGGCCGCCATTCGTGGTAACACCACCTACGGCACCGGGGTTTACAAATCGGTCGATGCCGGAAAGAACTGGAAAAATATCGGGCTGCGTGACACCCGCCAGATCGGCGCGCTCATCGTTCATCCGAATAATCCAGACATTGTACTCGTGGCCGCCCTTGGTCACGCCTTCGGCCCAAATCCGGAACGGGGAATTTTCCGGACGGGCGACGGCGGCAAAACGTGGGCGAAAGTTCTCTCCAAAGATGAGAATACCGGCGGGATCGATGTCGTATTCGATCCGCACAATCCCAACGTCGTCTTCGCTTCCCTCTGGCAGGCGCGAAGACAGCCGTGGTTTTTCTCCAGCGGCGGGCCAAGCAGCGGTCTCTACAAATCGGAGGATAACGGCGTGACTTGGAAACAGCTTACGGGAAATGGACTGCCGGAGGGTATCCTCGGAATAATTGGGATCAGCGTTTCGGGCGCAGACTCGAACCGGGTTTATGCCATCATCGAAGCGAAAGAGGGCGGGATTTTTCGCTCGGATAATGGAGGGGAGAAATGGACCAAGGTCAATGACGACGGCCGGTTTCGTCAGCGCGCCTGGTATTTCAGTAAAATTTACGCGGACCCAAAATCAGTCGATACCGTTTATGTGCTCAATACCGGCGCATTCAAATCGGTGGACGGCGCTAAGACCTTCAATCTTCTGCCGGCGCGTCATGGTGATCATCACGGGCTCTGGATTGATCCGGAAAATCCGAATCGGGTCGGCAACGCCAACGATGGCGGCGCCAGTATCTCGATGGATGGCGGGAAAACCTGGACGACGCAAAATAACCAGCCGACGGCACAATTCTATCACGTCGCGACTGACAATGCTTACCCCTATCACATTTATGGTGCGCAGCAGGACAACTCGAATGTAGGCATCGCAAGCCGGAGCGAGGAGGGTGTAATCACGGCGCAGAACTGGTTTGTGGCGGGGGGCGGCGAGTGCGGCTTTGTCGTGCCTGATCCGCGCGACTGGCACATTATTTATTCCAACAACGAGGGCTACATCACTCGATACGATAAGAACAAGGAAGAAGTACAGGACGTGAGTGTGTGGCCGTTGGACAATGCCGGGCACGGCGCGATCGATCTGGTGCATCGTTTTCAATGGATCACACCCCTTTTTCTTTCACCGCATAATCCAGATGTCGTCTACACCGCGGCGGAATGCGTTTTCAAATCAACCGACCACGGCATGAGTTGGACGCAGATCAGCAATGATCTAACGAAAAACGATAAGTCGAAACAGCAGCCAAGTGGCGGTCCCCTCACCAACGACATCACGAGCGTGGAATACTACGACACCGTTTTCGCGCTGGCTGAATCACCCAAAAAACAGGGAACGCTTTGGGCCGGCACGGATGACGGGCTGGTCCACGTCACGACCGACGACGGCAAAAACTGGGCGAACGTTACACCAAAGATGCCAGAGTGGAGCACGGTCTCGATTATCGACCCTTCACCGCACGACGCGACCACGGCTTACGTCGCAGTCGATCGTCACCGGCTGGATGATTTCAAGCCTTACGTTTTCAAAACGACGGATCTGGGAAAGAGCTGGAGTACGGTCACCAATGGAATCCCGGAGGGCGCATACGTCCACAGCGTGCGGGAGGACCCCAGGCGCAAAGGCATGCTCTACGCCGGGACTGAGCTTGGTGTCTACTTCTCGTTAGACGATGGCGCGCACTGGCAACCATTGCAATTGAACCTGCCGCAATCACCCATTCACGACCTAGTGGTCAAGGACGATGATCTTGTCGTGGCCACGCATGGCCGCTCGTTCTGGGTGCTGGATAACTTAACACCGTTACGCCAGCTCAGCGCCCAGAGTCCGTCGTCCGACATGCTGCTTTACCAACCGCAGACAGCGGTGCGACTTCATTACCCAGAAGAGATCGACAAACGCCAGCCTGCCGGCGACAACCCACCCACGGGCGCGATGATCGATTACTATTTTAAGAGCGCACCGAAGGATGAAGTAACTCTCGATATTCTCGATGCCCAGGGAAAATTGGTTCGCCATCTGTCGAGCAAGGAGAAAAAGGAAAACGAGCAGCCGCCAGAATGGCCTGACCGGGTGGCAGTGCCCAAGACGATTCCAGCAAATGAAGGAATGAACCGGTTCGCCTGGGATCTGCGCTGCAACGAACCGATTCAAGTTCCGGGCGCATTTTATGCGGGCAACGCGCCGCGTGGAGCACTGGCGTTACCGGGCGACTACCAGGTGAAACTAACGGCAAATGGGAAAACACAAACGGCGGCGCTCCATCTCGTGGTCGATCCACGCACCAAAGATCACGAGGGAGAATTACCGAAGCAATTTGAACTCTCGACGCAGGTCAACGCCCGCATTTCCGAGTTGCACCAGGCGGTGAACGAAATTCGCGAGGTAAAATCGCAAATCAAAGAGTTGCATACAAAGTTCGGTGACGATCCGAAAGTGAAAGCGGCGCTGGCGGCCGCCGATGCGATGGAACACAAAATGTCAGACGTGGAGCAGCAGCTAATTCAAGTGAACATGAAAGGCTCGGAAGGCAATCTGGCGTTCCCAAATATGCTGAACGAAGCGTTCGACAGTTTCAGCCGTTCAGTTGATGCGGGCGATCGCGAACCGACCAAGCCGCAAATGGATGTGTTCGCCTCGTTGAGTGGACGGCTCGATGAGCAGTTGAAAAAATGGAACGCGATCAAGAAGGATGATCTGCCGAAAGTCACCGAACTGATCAAGCAAGCAGACTTGCCCGCGCTGATTATTAAGGAGAAGAAGAGCGAATAATGATCGGTGACGGAAATTTAATTCTCACCTTTCCCTACCCCTTATCCACGCTGTATTTGCCGGGGCCGATGAAGGAAAGACACACGAGAATGATGACCGCTTCGATCGGAATAATTATCGAATAAAGGCCGTGCTCGTGGTGCGCAACGGCAATGGCATTTACCAGCGCAACCAGAAAGGCGAGAAGAATGCCGATGCGAAAGGCAAATCCCAGCATCATGAAGATTCCGCCGACACATCCGGCGAGGGCTCCGAGAAAACCCCACCAATCGAGATGCGAATGAAAATTAAAGACGCGCATGGCACTGCCAAATTGCCACCAGCGATGTTCCCCAGAAAGAAGAACGGGGGCGCAAATTAAAATGAAGATGAGCCCGACGCTCGCGCGTAACAGCAGGAGACCGGCTTCGCGATATTTTCCAAGAAACTTTAACACGCGCGAGATGCTGAACGAGTCGAGGCGCGAAATCAACTCGCGATGAAGAACATTGTCAGCCCAAGCGAAAAAGAAACACTAGATGGTTTCATCCCGCTTTCGTGCCTCAAAGGAATGCCAACTCCTTGCGCGCTCGCGTAAGCAGCAAAGCCGCTAAAGCTCTTTTTGCGATTTCCTCTCCCTCGGGGAGAGGATTAAGATGAGGGCAAACATGAGTGTTCAGCAAGCCAGACGCCTGCGAAAAGGAGCTACCGATGCAGAGAAACGATTGTGGTCACGTTTACGTAACCGGCAGATCGGCAATTTAAAGTTTCGCCGGCAGCATCCCTTTGGTAATCGGGTCGTCGATCTCTCCGGCGAAGAGGCCAAGCTTGCCATTGAGCTGGACGGATCTGGTCACTTAACCGGTCGCGGACAAACGTCCGACCTAGATCGAGAAATCGAGCTTTATGAAAAAGGCATTCGCGTTCTTCGTTTCTACAACCACGATATCTTCAGCAATCTCGAAGGCGTTTTGGACGCAATTATCTACGCAGTGGATCCCGAACGATCGTTGTGGCCATAGTTACGCTTAGTATCTTAACTTCTCAGCCACGCGCGGCATTGCCCTCACCTCAGTCCTCTCCCCGAGGGAGAGGAGGCCTGAAGCGCCGAGGTGAGGATAGTGGCAATATCCGTTATGAGTAACATCAGCAAGGCCGTTTTGCTTGCAGCTGGTCGCGGCACACGGATGCGCGAGCTAACAGCCGAGCTCCCCAAACCGATGATCAAAGTGCGGGGAAAACCAATTCTCCTGCATATCGTTGAAGGATTACAGGCGGCGGGGATTAAAAACTTTTTTATCATTGTCGGCTATCACGGCGACGCCGTCCGAAGCTATTTTGGCGATGGCACCTGCTTTGGCTTGCAAATTAAATACGCGACCCAGGTAGTGCAGGATGGAACCGGCCGCGTCGTTGATCTGGCGCGGGACTTCGTCGACCAATCGCCGTTTGTGTTGAGCTACGGCGACATCCTGGTCGATCCCGGGAACTACAAAGCGATTGTCGATTTGGCGGACGATGTCGAGGCGATTGTGAGTGTGAAACAGGACGAAGATGTGAGCAAAGGCGGGGCGGTTTTTGTTAACGAGCGGATGGAAGTCACCGACATTCGCGAGAAGCCACCGCCGGGTGAGCTGGCGAGCGCGTGGTACAATGCCGGGGTCTATGCATTCCGGCCGAGCATTTTTAATTGCACCTCGAAATTACGGCCGTCGCCGCGCGGCGAGTATGAATTGACCGATGCCATTCGCGACTTGGCGCAATCTGGAAAGAAAGTTCAAGCGTTCGAGCTCGAAGGCGCTTGGGCGGACGTACGCGATCCGGAGGTACTGGCGGAGTTAAACCGGGGCAAATTGTAGCTGCCGCTGTCTCAGCGGCAGAGGACGCAGAAAGATTTCTGCCGCCAGAGACGGCGGCAGCTACATCGCCGTTGTATTTCAGCTCCGGCGGTGATAGACCGCCGCTACAGAAGACGGGTGAATCGTGATTAGTGATCGGGATCGGCAAACCAATCACTATTCACCGACCACGGCTTCATCGCCCCCCTCTTCCCCGATCTCCTCTTCAATTTCACGCCGCCAGCGTTTGGAAACCCACGGACGCAGGAACCCGTAAAGCAAATAAATCAGAAACAGAACCGCAGGCATCCATTCGTAGTTCAAGGCGGTGAAGAACATGATGAGAATGATGGCGGCAAATCGCGGAAGCGAGCGAGTCGTGCGCCAGGTAATGGCTTTGAAACTGGGATAGCTCAGCCGGCTAAACATCATGATTGAAAGAAAGATCATTAAAGGCGGAAGCACCCATTTCCAGGTGCCGATCAAATGATCGCGTTCGCCTAACCACCAAAGCATAAAAAGTGTAATCGATGCGATTAAGCCGGCAGCAGCAGGAATGGGAAATCCCGTGAAAGCTTTTCCGTCCCCGGCGCCGCCAGCAGCAGAAACGCAATTGTAACGGGCCAACCTAAGCGCGCCGCAAACCAAATAGACGAAGGCCACAAGCCAGCCGAGGCGCGGAAAATCAATCAACACGATTCGGTAAACCATCAGCGCGGGGGCGACACCAAACGAGACAATATCCGCGAGGGAATCGAATTCGCGGCCAAAGGCACTGTCCTGTCCTCCCAAACGCGCGAGGCGGCCGTCGAGCACATCGAAAATGCAAGCACCGAGAATGAACCAGACGGCGGCGTGAAAAAGCGTCGCCGCTTCATCCGGACTGGACCATTGAATGAGCGCGCCCTGTACGATCTTAAGCGTGGCCGCGAATCCGCAGAACAAATTGCCTGCCGTCATCAGGTTGGGCAGCAGATAAATCTTTGGATTGTGCTCGTTCATTCGGGCAACCGTGCAATCACGCTGGCGCCACCCTTCACGTGATCGCCTACTTTGACCAAAATTTCAGCGTCGAGCGGCAAATATACTTCAGTCCGCGATCCAAATCGAATCATCCCGAAGCGTTGGCCGCGTTTTAGTTCGTCGCCCACTTTCGCCCAGGCAACGATGCGCCGCGCGATCGCACCGGTTAATTGTCGCACGACGACGGTGGCACGCCGATTTTGAAAGGCCCAGGTCATCGCTTCGTTTTTCTCGGAGCATTCTGGGCGACGCGCATCAAAAAAAAAGCCTTTGCGATGTTGCTGAAAAGCAATACGGCCGTCCACCGGTGCGCGATTGGTGTGCACATCGAAGATGGAAAGGAAAATGCCGATGCGTTTACTCCGCGCTTTCAGAAATTCTTCTTCGTCGATTTCCTGAATATCGGCGACGGCGCCATCCGCGGCGGCAACCACAGCGCGTTGATCGCCGGGATCTGGCCGGTCTGGATCGCGAAAGAAAGCGACAGTGTAAAGAATCAGCGCGACAAACAAAAACGTGAGCCACCATGAAATCAGCGCGCTGGCCCCTGCCAGAAGAAGCAAGATGGCAAAGATCCAGCGACCTTCGAAGAGGGTTTGAAAACGCATAATTTCGCAGTCATTTTCCGACCCATAAAACCCGCGGTCAAGCCAGCGAAAATGGAGTTCCAGACCATGGCGCGGCCACCACAACCGGCTGGTTTTGGCCCCTCTTTCAGCGCAACCGCTAGGGTTCGTCGCTCGAAATTTTAACCAAGATATTTGTTGTGACAGGCCCGTTTTCCGCTACCATATTTATCTGTGGTCGCGCGACCATCTTCTATGCCGAAAACTGACGACGATTTGCCCGCGAAATCTGTCTCGTCGGCGCGCCCTACTGGCATCGACACGGCCCAGAACTACGATGCCGCTCAGATAGATAAACTCGAAGGCCTTGAAGCGGTTAGGAAGCGGCCCGGCATGTACATCGGCGATCCCGATGAGCGCGGTTTGCATCACATGGTTTTCGAAGTTCTCGATAACTCAATCGACGAACATCTAGCCGGATTTTGCGACAAGATCGAAGTGACCGTGCACGTCGATGGTTCGGTCTCCGTGCGCGATAACGGCCGCGGCATTCCGGTCGATATTCATCCGAAATGGAAAATGCCGGCGGTGGAGTTGGTCTTAACCAATTTGCACGCGGGCGGAAAATTCGGCCAGGGCGCGTACAAATATTCCGGCGGCTTGCACGGCGTCGGCGCCAAATGCACCAACGCGCTCTCTGATTGGTTCAAGGTCGAAGTCACGCGCGAGGGCAAGGTTTACCACATGGCGTTCGAGCGCGGCAAAACCACCGAAAAACTCAGCGTTATCGGCGAGATCAAAAACAAAAAAAATACCGGGACGCTGATCACGTTTTTGCCCGACCCGACGATCTTCACCATCACGACGGAATTTAAATTCGAGCGATTGGCCACGCGATTGCGCGAGCTGGCATTTTTGAATCCCGGGCTCGAAATCTCACTGTCGGATGAGCGAATCGATCCGCCGAAAAAGGAGACGTTTCTTTACAAGCACGGCATTGAGGAATTCGTCCGGCAATTGGGCGAGAACAAGCAGGTCATTCATCCGAAGCCAATCAACATTTCGCGACAACGCGACGAAACATTTGTCGATTGTGTTCTCCAATATAACGACAGCTACAACGATCAGATTCTTTGTTTCGCCAACTCCATTCCAAATCCCGACGGCGGAACGCATCTGACGGGCTTTCGCACTGCGCTGACGAAAGCGATCAATCAATACGCGCGCTCGAACAGCCTGACTAAAGAGAAAGATCCATCCCTTTCCGGCGACGACGTTCGGGAAGGTTTGGTTTGCGTGTTGAGCATTAAGCTGCCGAATCCGCGATTCGAATCACAGACCAAAGTGAAGCTGGTCAACACCGAGATCGATGGCGTGGTGAATTCGGCTGTTTACGACGGGTTAATGAACTACTTCGATCAAAACCCGCCGATCGCGCGGCGCATTTTCGATAAGGTTCTGACGGCGGCGCGCGCCCGCGAAGCGGCGCGAAGGGCGCGCGAGACCATCCGCAAAGGCGCGCTCACGGGCGGCGGGCTGCCAGGAAAACTGGCCGATTGTTCGGAGCGCGATCCGGAATTAACCGAGCTTTACATTGTCGAGGGTGACTCGGCCGGCGGCTCCGCCAAGCAAGGACGCGACCGACGTTATCAAGCGATTCTGCCAATTCGCGGCAAGCTGATCAACGTCGAGAAAGCGCGCGAAGACCAGTTCCTCAAGAACAATGAGATCCAAGCCATGATAACCGCCATCGGGGCAGGGATTGGCAAGCCGAAGGAAGAAGATGGGAACGGCAAAGAGGAAGGCCGGTTTGATATTATGAAGTTGCGCTATGGGCGCATCATCATCATGACAGACGCGGACGTCGATGGATCGCACATTCGCACGCTGTTGCTCACGTTTTTCTTCCGGCAAATGACCGACCTGGTCCGCGCCGGCAAAATCTACATCGCGCAGCCGCCGCTCTATCAAATCAAGCGAAAGAAGCGCGAAGAGTATGTCGATGACGACGTGCAGTTGAACAAGATCCTCATCTCGCTCGGCGCCGAAGACGTGCGCTTGAAAAATCTGGCCGACGACAAGGAAGTGACGGCGGCACAACTCAAAGACATTCTCGAGTCACTCGAGAAGCTGGCGAAGCTGAGCGAGTCAGTTCGCCGGCATGGCGGCGACTTCGAGGCTTTTCTCGCCAAGCGCAATTCCAGGTCGGGCAAACTGCCGAACTATCTGGTCAAAGTGCGCGCCGGTAACGAAGAGACCATTCATTACTTCCATGACGAAAAAGCCGTGCGAGAATTCCATGAGAAAAATCCCGATCTAAACTTGCTCGATGCGGAGCTTGGCCAGGAATTGCTTCCGCTCGGCGATTCTGCGGCCAAGACCAACGGCACCAGCCGCCGCCGGGGCAAGAAGGTTGAGCTTCATGAATCCGCGGCGATCCAAAAGTTAATCGCAGAGTTGGCCAGGAAAGGTCTGAAAGTGGATCATTACGCCGCGAGCGATCGTCCGATCTTTGAATTGATCGAAGGCGAAGGCGACAAGGCCGTCTCGCACCCGCTTTTCTCCATCCCGGAGATTCTTCATAAGATTTTGGAAATCGGCCGGCGCGGCGTGCAGATCAAGCGCTTCAAGGGTCTCGGCGAAATGAACGCGAAAGAATTGTTCGAGACCACGATGAATCCGGAAAAGCGCAAGTTGCTGAAAGTCGATTTGAACGATGACAATACTGTCGAAGCGGATCAAATGTTCACCCGACTGATGGGGGACGCGGTTGAGCCGCGACGGCAGTACATCGAAGACAACGCGCTCAACGTGCGAAACCTGGATGTGTAGAGAATGACGAAGCTCGAATGACGAATGTCGAAGGAAATGTAGCAGCGACGTTGTTCCTCGTTTCGTCATTCATTCGTCATTCGTAATTTTTGCCCTGTGTATAACGCGAACGAAAAGGTAGAGCCGATCAATGTTGCCGAGGAGGTATCGAGGTCGTTCCTCGATTACTCGATGTCGGTGATTATTTCCCGGGCTTTGCCGGACGCGCGCGACGGGCTCAAGCCATCGCAAAGGAGAATCCTCTACGCGATGCACGATCTCTCGCTCTTTCCCGGGCGACAGCATCGTAAATGCGCGAAGATCTGCGGTGACACCAGCGGTAACTATCACCCTCACGGCGAAGCCGTAATTTATCCAACGCTCGTGCACATGGCCCAACCGTGGGCGATGCGCGAACGCCTCGTCGATGGTCAGGGCAATTTCGGATCGGTCGAAGGCGATCCGCCCGCGGCCATGCGTTACACCGAAGCGCGCATGACCCATCTGGGCGCCGCGCTCATGACCGACATGGAGAAGGACACGGTCGATTTTGTCCCGAACTACGACGAGACGCGAACTGAGCCAACTGTTTTCCCGTCCGCCTTTCCAAATCTGCTCGTTAACGGCGGCACCGGCATCGCCGTCGGCATGGCGACCAATATGCCGCCGCACAACCTGGTCGAGGTCATCGACGGGATCTGCGCACAAATCGATGACCCGGACATCACGCTCGACGAGTTGATGAAGCACGTGAAGGGACCGGATTTCCCGACCGGTTGCGCCATCTGCGGCATGAGCGGCGTTCGCCAATATCTCGAGACTGGCCGCGGGAGCATGAAAGTACGCGGTAAAGCCGGCGTCGAGGAAATCAAAGGCGGCAAAGAACAGATCGTCATCACCCAGATTCCGTACAACGTGAATCGCGCGACGCTGGTGGAGCGCGTCGCCCAGCTGGTGAACGAGAAAGTTCTCGGCGACATCACTGCAATTCGCGATGAGTCCGATGAAAACACGCGGGTCGTCATCGAGCTGAAACGCGACGCGAACCCGAAGATCGTCATCAATAATCTTTACAAGCACACGGCGCTGGAAAGCTCGTTCGCCGTCATCATGCTTGCGATCGATCACGGGCGGCCAAAACTCCTTTCCCTCAAGGAGGCGAACGCCGCTTACATCGATCATCGCCGCGAAGTGGTTCTGCGCCGGACACGTTTCGAGCTGCGTAAAGCGGAGGAGCGCGCCGAAACGCTCGAAGGTTATCTCATTGCCCTGGCCAATCTCGATGAGTTCATCCGCATCATCCGCGGTTCGGCCAACCGCGACGAAGCGCGACTTAAATTGCTCGCTTTCGAATTCACGCGAAAACAGGTCGAGCAGATCGGCATTTTGATTCGCCACGAAGCACGACTGGTCGAAGGCCGCTACGCCTTCAGCGAACACCAGGCAAACCAGATTCTCGATCTTCGCTTGTATCAACTGACCGGACTCGAGCGGGAAAAGATTGACAAGGAATACAAAGAGCTGATCAACACGATCAAAGATTTGCGCGATATTTTGGCGAAAGAAGCGCGCGTTCTCACCATCATTAAGAAAGAGCTGCGCGAAATCCGCGACAAACATGGCTCGCCGCGGCTAACCGAATTCATCGCTGACGAAGGCGAGATCAACATGGAGGATCTCATCGCCAATGAGGGCTGCATCATCAGCATCACCCATGGCGGATTCATCAAACGCACCGCGGTCAGCGCGTTTCGGGCGCAGCGACGTGGTGGCAAGGGAGTGATCGGGATGTCAACGCGCGAGGGCGCCACTCAGGAAGAGGAAGGGGATTTCGTACAGCATCTTTTCACTGCTACGACCCACGATTTTCTGATGTTCTTTACCGAATCGGGACGCGCTTACGTCGAGAAAGTTTACGAAATTCCGGAGATGGGCCGCGCCGCCAAAGGACGTTCCATCGCCAATATTCTCGAACTGCGCGCGAACGAGAAGATCGCCGCGACCATTCGAGTCCAATCAAAGCGCGCTGGCACTGGCCCAAATGCCGCCGACAACACCTGGGACGAAAACCTCCATATAATTTTCGCGACTCGCTCCGGCATCGTAAAAAAATCGAACCTTTCGGATTACGCCAACGTCCGAAAAGGCGGAATCATCGCCATTCAAATTGAGCCCGATGATTGCTTGATTGACGCGAAACTTACTTCTGGAAACGACGAGCTCGTCCTCATTACCAAGGAAGGAATGAGCTTGCGGTTTCACGAAGAACAGTTGCGCGATCAGGGACGCAATACTGTCGGTGTTTGGGGAATTCGGCCGGAGAAAAATGATCACGTTGTTGCCAGCGCGATCGTGAATCCGACGGCGATGTTGCTGGTTGCAGGCGAGAACGGGATCGGAAAACGGACGCCGTTTGATGATTACCGGAAACAATCCCGCGGCGGCAAAGGCATCATCACGATGAAAACGGGAGACAAGACTGGCAATGTCGTCGGAGCGCTCACGGTTACCGATGCTGATGAGTTGATGCTGATCACGACCAAAGGTCAGCTCGTGCGGACGCGGGTGAAGGAAATACGTGAGACCGGCCGCAATGCCATGGGAGTGAAGCTTCTTACTTTACGCGAAGGCGAAAAATTGCAGGCGATCGCGCCTGTCGTCAGCCAGGCGGAAGAAGAAGCGAAAGCCGAAATCGAGACTCCGGCAAGCTAAGAAAAGAGCGCGCGACCATTCGGTGCGCGCTCCCTGTGAATCTAAGTAACGACTAATACCCGGTGGACCGAGTAGTCGTTGTCTGCTGCGTCGCCGCCGGCTGCGCTACCGTGGTAGTCTCGTGAGTCGTGGTGGTCGTGGTCGCGGCCGGCTCGGAGGCGCACGAACTCAAGCCAAGCATGACGGCCGTTGCGGTAAGAAGGATAAGTATTTTCATAATTTGAATTCCTTTGTTGAGTGTTCGGCGCAAGTGTCGCGGACAGATGTATTTCTCGCGAAATTTTTCCCGAATTAGGCCAGCGGAACTTCGCGCCCCAGCTCGCTCGAGGCGTAAATTCCATCGATCATCTCCATCAATTCCAATGCCTGCTCGGCATTGTTTATCGCCGGTGCCCGACCGCCGATGGCAGCGGCAAAATTGCGCAGTTGCATTTCGAAACTGCTTTCGCGGTAATGCGATTCCAGCGGCACAGTGGTAAGCTTCCCTTCGTCGTCTTCGAATAAGGTTAGTGGTTTTAACCGCAGCGTTCCTTTTGTTCCAAAGAGAGTGCAATTATTCGATTCCCGCCCGACCCATTCCGGACCGATCGGCGTATCGTCGGTCAGGTTCGCGGCCCAGCTCGTCTCCAGCTCCACAATCGCGTCGTTCGCGAACCGAATAAAAGCGTGGGCTTCGTCTTCGACATCAAATACCGGCACCTCCACCAGGTGCGCGAAACTCCGAAATACCTTCGCGCTAATCGAAACCGGGCGCGGTGTGTCCATTAAATACCAGGCAGTATCGAGCGCATGAACACCGATGTCGATAAGCGCACCACCGCCCGAACGTTTCTTGTCGGTAAACCACAAGCCAATTCCAGCGGGAATTCCGCGCGACCGAATCCAGCTCGCGCGGGCGCGATAAATTTTGCCCAGGCGCCCTTCGGCGATGATGTCCCTGGCGGTGCGGACAGCGGGGGTAAATCGAAACTGCCGTCCAAAAAAATAAATCAGTCCCCGTTTTTCCGCTTCATCGCGCAGCACTTTCATTTCCGCGGCGTTCATCGTCGGCGGTTTCTCGCAAAAGACGTGCTTACCCGCTTCCAGCGCGGCCAAAGATGCCGGGAAATGCAAAAAGTTCGGCAAACAAATTATCGCGGCATCCAGATCGTGATCGCGTAACAATTCCTGATAATCTTCAAACGAGGTTTCCAGGCGGTGAGTTTCGGCAAAACTTCGGAGCCGCTCCGAATTGGTGTCAGCGCACGAGCGCAATTGGACATCCGGAATTTCTGCCAGCGCAATCGCATGCTGCTGGCCCGGCCATCCCGTGCCGATGATGCCGAATCTTAGTTCTCTTTTCATTTCATTTCTGTAGCCGCCGCTATGTGAGCGGCGCTCCCCATAGGGAAGCGGCT
>Ga0137397_10001305_pt1 | contig 17455 bp, 22 predicted proteins | sample czorhiz116metaG_FD_106658 | JGI IMG/M metagenome (GOLD analysis project Ga0137397, IMG submission 106658) | Vadose zone soil microbial communities from Angelo Coast Range Reserve, California, USA - czorhiz1.16 metaG | ecosystem: Environmental > Terrestrial > Soil > Vadose zone | place: USA... | reverse complement strand
GACAAAGCCGACTTACACGAATGCCCACTCATCCTTTCCCCATATCTCGCGGTCCAAGTTCATCGCTTCTATAGGTACGTGCATGAGCGTGCCCTTACGGATCTGGATATCTTCACCGCCATTCGATACTGGGAGCACATCGTCTTGGGTGGCAACTCGGAGCGACGAGTGTACTGGGGGCACGACGCGAAGCGACTCGTGGCAAACCTTGTCAAGCAGAGGTGACACGGCGAGTTCTTGATAGTGGGCCAAGAGCGCCTCGTCACCGAGGTTTTCTGGGCGAGCCATGGCCAGCAGCTCCACACGCAACCGGTCTTGGATGCGAGGGTGTCTTGCCAGCAAGAAGAGCGTCCATGTGACGGCCAAGGAGGTTGAATCAGAGCCAGCAAACATGAAGGTATTGATGTTGTGAAGAATGTCCTCGTCGGATATACGCTGTTCGGGCGGGAGATCGGTTGCGGCGTTAGATTTGACTATCAACAGTCAGAAAAATAACACATCCGTCGAGACTAAGGCCGACAACATACGGAGGAGCGACAATAGGTCCCGGCCTTCGTATGGCTTACCACTGTCCTCGCACTCCTGGATTCTCCGTTTCTTCTCTTGGATGAGTTGCTTCGCTACACGATTGATCGTGTCTCGACCCTTACGCACAATATGCGTGGCCTCGTCCGGCTATTACTGGGTCAGCGACGGGTGAGTGGCCCACATAACAAATTCTTACGAAGAAACGTTCATATATCGGAAAGTATACATTGAACGCCTTTCTCAAGATCTGAGACTGTGAAATCGCCATTTCAAACATATTCTTATATGCATTGAACAGCTCGTTATCTTCGTTTTGGATGGCACTGAATTTGTAGTCAAATCCTGAAGACAAGATCGGCGGGATCATGAGCTAAAAGAAAGAACGACGCGAGTAACGACAGAAACCAACCGGCCAGGCCTATAACATCGAATGTTGTGCGGCTCACCCAGTGACATACATCCAGACGAATGCCAATCAGACTTTTCTGTGAGTTATCGATTGCTTGTTCTTGGATGAGTTCCATCCACCTGTCCTTCAGTTCCTCCCCCTTGCTGAAAACAAGCGGGACGAGAGCGCGCATGTTCTGGACCGAAAACGCCGGCGTCGCGACGCGACGTTGGCGTTTGTGGACATGGCCCTCTGCCGCAAACATACCACACCCGATAAGCCCTTCGATGATTCTCCGAGCTAGTAACGGCTTCTCATATATCGTTGAGTTTTTCAAAATGTGAGTCACCGTTACAGGGTCAAGTGGGAGCAGCCGGGATTCCCACTGGGGAGCATAATCAGTCACTTGCTGCACAGAACCAGGATATCCACGCACCGGATGAAATCCTTGTAGTCGTACATTCCTACCCAACTCTCGTACATATTTCTCGTGAAGGTGTTGGGAACGTACTGCACTAGAACAACGATCAAGACAAGTCACATAAAAAAACAGCTGGGCTACATACTCCATAACGGCTAATACGTGGCCACCAAGGAACCGTGCTCCTGAGGGACTCGGCAACTTCATTATTGGATTGGGGTAGAGCCATGAGTGAACATTGTATAGAAATACGAGGACGCATAATGTCGCCACAACGGGGTGGGATTGATGCCATTGCAAGATAGAAATATGAATGCATGCGGACCAAGTCATTTCCATAGCATCAGTGTTCCACCCCTGGTGTCGACGAGTATAAAATAGTGTAAACCTCCACTTGTTTATAGACACGCATTAATATTGCTTGTAGCACTATTGTGGCATGAACAATAAGAAGTTGGGTAGATCACGTGGAGGCCGAGAGGCAACGGCTAATTCCGGCTGTTGTCACCGATTCAGTTGGTCGTTGGTCTGATATTCTGATACTGTACCCTTTTAGATGGCGTCCGAGAAGCGTCTTGGTCGAAAAATAGATTACGCGATAGGTTCACCTCTACCGCAACACCAACAGCGCTTGAACCTAACTCAGATTTTCCCTTGTTGCACTAGCCATACGTGCCACCACCATATATGATACGATTATCCGGGCTTGCGGCCGACCTCGTTGCTCTCGCGCGGTTCCTCTTCAAGCCTGGCGGGCGCCTGGTCTTCTTCCTGCCAACGGTGATAGGCGAGTACAACGAGCTCGACCTGGACTGCCTGCTCTGCCATGGGATGGGATAGAAATATGTTGCAGGATTCCTGCACACGGGTCGGCGGGTAGGTACGTGCACATAATCGCCGCGATACATCCTCACTCCCTGCCACTAGTGCTTTGGTCTTATCGTCCTCTCAGCTGGTCACAATCCCAGAGGGCTTCGTCTCGATCCTACCCACGGCCGACGTTTGGTTCGCACGCTCTGCAGCACGCAGGGATGAAGGAGAGAAGGGGTTAGTTCCTTCAAGTTGGAAGCTTGAACACAGGGGTGTTTCTGTACCTTGCATACCCAAGGTGGCACACAGTCCCGCCCAAGATCATCCGCCGCAATCCTTGAATGCCTGAAGCTCTCGGCCGTCAGATGTGTCCACGACTGAAACAACAGAAGATATACAACTAACACAGGCTGTCAGAATGCGATGACGTCTCTGTTCGGGGCAGCCGCAACGCGTCCTGCCGTGTCGCAGTGCTTCCGGGACCACAATACAGTCCTTTCCGTGTATCGTGGCCCATGGAATACTCAAGCCCGGGAAGCCATTTGACTCTGGATTTAGTCTCTATCGAGGAAAGTCTCACGTCGCTGACATCGTACAATCTCCTTCCCACAGCAAAGTTTGCCTTTCTGGCCGCTTGCCACATGGCAGGCCTGAATGATGAGAGCCTGACCAACAAGGCCCTGCATCTCACGGCGAATTCCGCAAGTCGGGACAGTGTGGGCGTTGGTAGACACGAATAAGTCCGACCTGGCTGGGACCGTTTATTAATCGATCGGTTTTCTCGGGCAGGAGCAGAAGGGAGAGGCCTGGTGGGCTACGCTTTTACGAGGAGAGGAGTTGAATACGACTAGCCTCGGGAAATCTGGTAGCTGGATCTCCCGGAACTGACCCTGCTCCAGCTTTAACGCGAGGCTCTCTTCACTGTGATACCCTTGAATTTGGTTCTCAGGTCCATACTCTCTCTGTTTTAGAGACTTGTGATTATATTATTACGTTCATACAAAACCCGTGCATATAGATTGTCCCATTACAAGCAAAGCCGCGTCGACGACGATGGCAGAGCTCAGCAGTAACTGGATCGCCGAGCCAGGTAGCAATCATCCATCTTAAGCGGAAAGCGGGGCCGCTTGAGGGGCATCCCTGAGGCATAGCCGAGGTGAAGGGCGAGTCGAGCCAGCCTTGAAGACGCGCTGGAATCACGGCATGGCGTCGCTGAGGTTAAGGGTGGGCCCACACTGGGAGTCGTAGATGTCGGCGGTAGGGCCTGGCGTCGGTGTGGGGACGCCAGGGAAGGCCGTGAGGACACGCGGGAGACTACCCTGAGACGCTGACATGGTTTGAATTCTGGGGCCGTCGATGAGCGGAGGCTAAAGGAAGGCTGCCGAGAAGGAAGGAAAGCCGCGAGGCCAACAATGAAGATGAGGGGATGTAGGGGGTGTTGCCGACGGGCTTGATGGTGGGCGGTTGATGGCAGTGGGGATACTGCGGGGATGCTTGGGAATCGGATAGGATACATGAGAGTTCTATGGAAGCCAGAAGGCAGTTATGGGACCGCCGCAATGGGGATGAGGTGACCGAAGGCTGGGTAGGGGGAGAGACACACTTTCATGAGGTCGATGATGGGCGAGCAGGAACGAGGTAAAAGGTAGCAGGGACAGCACCCTGTATAGCGCCAGTCGGTGACTACAATCGCCGTTGATGGTACTGTAACCTTTAAGCATCATGGGGCAGTGGTATCCTAGTACCCGTACTGGCGTGACGGTCTTTCCTTTGAAGTCCCTATATTTCTATCACGCCGTCTTGTGGGGAAGCTCAAGGCCTAGATGTCGCTCAGAACGGTTGGCCTTCGAGTTGTCTTGCGGGTCTTGCCTAGCGCGCTCAGTCAGTGACACATGTCGGAACGATCCGAATTGATGTCACGCCGCAGTGCCCATCAACCTCACGTGTATTCAACTTGAACTCCTTCGCCAGTTTTCCTACTTGTTACAGTTTGGTGCCATGGCTGCAGAGCAGAGTCTTCCCCAAGTCCAGCAGAGTCTCCCCAGAGTCCCAAATGTCCAGTTCCGAGTCCTCGTTGTCGGAAGAGCTAACGCAGGGAAAACATCGATTTTACAAAGAGTTTGCGACACCACGGAGAGTCCAGAGATCTACAGGCTTGGTCCGGAGGGAGCTCGCGAGCGGGTACGTCATATTTTCTGGTGACACTTTCGATCTCACCGTCTAGCCAGATTCAACTCGACGCTACAACAGAGGTTGGGCATGCTTATTTTGTTGGTAACGGCTGATCCTGAGGATCCTGCCGCTTCCAGCGTGGCGAACACAACATCAAGGATGAGCTCGAATTCGCAAATCACCGCGGTTATGTTTTCCATGACTCCCGCGGATTCGAAGCTGGGAGTGAGGATGAGCTGAAGATCGTGCAAGATTTTGTCCGCCGTAAGTCGCAGGAGAGGCTATTGAAGGATAGATTGCATGCAATATGGTATGTTATTCTGGGTATACACGGTTACCAAACTCACAACTTTTCAGGTACTGCGTTCCGATGGATAACGATCGGCCATCGCTGAACTTGAAACACTTCGAGGATATTTGTCCGGATAAGAATGGTATGTCGAAAATGCGATGCTATGAACTGGGATTGACATGTAGGACTTTTCAAGTTCCCGTGATAGCGGTATTCACAAAGTATGATCAGTTCAAGCGTGAGATCAAGATGAAGTTGGAGGATGGGCGTCGTGATTCAGGAATGAATGTCGAGAACGAGGTGGAAAGCATATTCCGTCAACATTACCTGGCTCCCCTTAGGGGAACAACGCCGTTCGTACGCTTGGAGAGTGAGAGTTTTGTCATCAACTGTCACGTACTGTTGCTGATTTCTGTCCTGCAGAAATGCACAAGCATAGACAACCATGTACTGATCTTATCGTAACGACTGCCAATGCGCTCTCTGGAAACGTCATTGCCGTCATGCTCTTGGCTGTGCAGAAGGATAATCTAGAGTTGAACATAAAGCAGGCCATTAAATGGTAAGTTCTTTTGTACAGCGGGATAAGACGGAGATGAGCGAAGTCACATTACAGGGTCCATCCTGTATTGGAACAAGGACGTGGGAGTACAGAGGCAGTAATAAAGAAATGCATCCTGGCATTTCCGTCGCTCTGGGTAAGTCGTAATACTGTGTTCTGAATTGCCTTTTGCTTAAAGAAGATCACAACTAGTATTTCGTCAGTCCGAATCAGTTCTTGTTGCTTGGTTCCTAGGTCCTGAATTCTAATTCTATCCCCATCTCTCTCTTGCTTTCTTTCGGTGTCTTAATTGTGCCTCCGCCCACGCTCCACAGCAAGTGAGTTTCCCCCGCTCACTGACCTTCTTTCGGTGTACTGACTTGTCATTCTCTGCGCTTGACAGTCCGTGAGTGCCTCTCGCTCACTCCTTTCTTTCAGTGTCTTGAATTTTCGCCCCCTGTGCGCTCGATAGAGAGTGAGTGGCACGCACTCGCTTTCATTTGGTGCCCTGACTTGTCCCTCCCTCTACGTTCGACAGTTGGTGAATACCCCTTGCTTGCTTTCTCTTGGTGTCCTGACTTGTCCCTCTGTCTGCACTCTACAGAAAGTGAGTGCCCCTTGCTCACTCGCTTGCTCTCTTTCGGTATCCTAATTCTTCCCTTTCACTCATCCAACAGGAAGTGAGTACTTCTCGCCCGCTTGCTCTTTTGGTGTTCCAACTTGTCTTCCCCCTGTGCTCGACAGGAAGTGAGTGTCCCTCATGCTCTCACTTCCTTCCGGTGTCCTGACTTCTCCCTACCTCTGCACTTGACAGGGAGTGAGCACCCCATGCTCTGTCATTGTCCTGACTTGTCTTCCCTTCACACTCAACAGTCGGTGAGTGCCCCTTGCTCTCCCAGTTCCTTTTAATGCCCTAACCTGTCTTTCTTTGCATTCCACAGTTGGTGAGTGCCCCTTGCTCTCTCACCTTCTCTTATTGTCCTGAGTTGTCCCTCCCTCTGTGCTTGACAGAAAGTGAGCTCTGTCCCTCTCTTGCTGTCTCTTGATGTCCTGAATTGTCCCTCCCTCTGTGTTCAACAGCAAGTGAGTATCTCTTGCTCTCCCATTTGATCTTGGTGTCCTGACTTGTCCCTCTCTCTGCACTTGAAAGGGAGTGAGTGCATCTCACTTGCTCAGTTTCTTTGGTGTTCTGACTTATCTGACAGGAAGTGAGTGCCCTTGCTCTCTCACTTTCACTTGGTATCCTGAATTGTGCCTCCCTCTGCATTTGACAGGAAGTGAGTGCCCTCTGCCCTCCCCCTTCTTTATCATGACATCCTGACTTGTCCCTCCCACCATGCTCAACAGTTTGTGAGTAACCCTCACTCCCACTTTCCCTTTGTGTCTTGACTTGTCCCTCTCTCTATGCTTGGCAGTTGGTGAGTGCCCCTTGTTATCTTGCTTTAACTTGGTGTCCTGACTTGTCCCTTCCTCTGCCCTTGACAGGGAGTGAGTGCCCCTTGCTCACTTGGATTCTCTTGATGTCCTGAATTCTTGCCCCTTCTGTGCTCAACAGTCTGTGAGTGCCCTCACTCTCTCATTCTCCTATTCTCCTAATGTATCCCTCCCACTGCACTTGACAGCATGTGGGTGTCCCTTACTTGCTCTCTTTCTCTTACTATTCTGATTAGTCCCTCCCTTGTGCTTGGCAGAATGTGAGCTCCATCCCTCTCACTGTCTCTTGGATGTCCTGACTTGTCCCCCCCTCTATGCTCAACAGTTGGCAAGTGCCCCTTGCCCTCTTGCTTTTGCTTAATGTCCTAATTTGCCCCTCACTCTACTTGTGGCAGTTTGTGAGTGCCCCTCACTTTCTCACTTTCTCTTGGCCTGAGTCATTACTCCCTCTATGCTTGACAGGAAGTGAGTGCCCCTTGCTCTCTCACTTTTTATTGGTGATCTGACTTGTCCTTCACAGTTGGTGAATGTTCCTCACTTTCTCACTTTCTCTTAGTGTCCTGACTTCTCTCACCCTCTCCACTTGGTAGGAAGTGAGTGCCCCTCACACTCACACTTTCTCTTAGGGTTCTGACTTGTCCCTCTGTGCTTGACAGATGGTAAATGCTCCTTGCTCTCTCACCTTCTCTTGGTGTCCTGACTTGTCCCTCCATCTGTGCTTGACAGGGAGTGAGTGCTCCTCCTTTTATTGCTTTCTCTTGGTGCCCTGACTTGTCCCTCCCCTACACTCAACAGTATGTGAGTGTCCCTCACTCCCTTGCTTTCTCTCTGTGTCCTGACTCATCCCTCCCTCTGCCCTTGACAGGAAGTGAGTCCCCCTTGCTCTTTCACTTTCTATTGGTGATCTGACTTGTCCCTTGACAGTTGGTGAGTGTCCCTCACTTTCTCACTTTCTCTTGGTGCTATCCTTACCTGTGTGCTTGTCAGGGAGCAAGTGTCCCTTGCTCTTGTGCATTGTCTTGTTGTCCTAACTTGTCCCTCCCTTTGTGCACACCAGTTTGTGAGTGCCTCTTGCTCTCTTGCCTTCTCTTGTCCTGACTTGTCTCTGCCTCTGTGCTCAACAGTCTGTGAGTGCCCCTTGCTCTCTCACTTTCTCTTAGTGTCCTAACTTGTCCCTCCCTCTGTGCTTGACAGTCTGTGAGTGCCCATTGCCCTATCATTTTCTTTTTTTTGGAGTCCTGACTTGTCCCTCCCTCTGTACTTGATAGTCTGTGAGCTGCCATGCTCTTTTGCCTTTGCTTGGTGTCCTGACTTGTTCCTCCCTCTATACTTAACAGTCTGTGCGTGCCCCCTCCTTTCTCCCTTTGTCTTAGTGTCCTTATGTGTTGCTCCCCCTTGACAGTCTGTGAGTGCCCCTCTTCTCTTGTCTTCTCTTGGTGTCCTGACTTCCTTCTCCCTTGGTGCTCACCAGGGGGTAAGTAGCCCTTGCTCTCTTATATCCCTTTGGTATCATGACTTGTCCCTCCCTCTATGGTTGACAGGGAGTAAGTTTTCCTTACTCCCACTCTACCTTGCCTTCTCTTGGTGTCCTGACTTGTTCCTCCCTTTGTGCTTGACAGTTTGTGAGTGATGCCTTGTTCTTTCTCTTTCTCTTAGTGTCCTGACTTCTCCCTCTCTCAACACTCAACAGCTAGTGAGTGCCCCTTGTCCCCTCACTTTTTCTCAGTGTCATGACTTGTCCCTCTTTGTATGCTCTGCACTTAAAAGTTTGTGAGTGCCTCTCACTCTCACTTATTCTTGCTGTTTTTGACTTATCACTTGTCTCCCCCTCTGTGCCCCATAGTCTGTGTGTGCACCTTGATCTCTCACTTTATCTTGGTGTCCTGACTTTTCCCTCCCTCTGCACTTAACAGGAGGTGTGTCCCTCTTGCTGTCTTGCCCTCCTTAGTGCCCTAACTTGTCCCTCTGCCCTTGACAGGAAGTGAGTGCCCCTTCCTCTCTGCTTTCTCTTAGTGTCCTGACTTGTCTTTCTCTTTGCGCTCAACAGAAAGTGAATGCCCATTGCTTTCTTGCTTTCTCTTAGTGTCCTGACTTGTCCTGCCCTCTCTATTCTATAGGGAGTGAGTGCCCTTCACTCTCTTGCATTTGCATGGTATCCTGACTTGTCACCCTCTCTGCATTTGACAGAAAGTGAGTGCCCCATGCTCTCTCTCCCTTTATTTTGATTCCCTGACTTGTTCTGCTCTGTATTTGACAGAAAGTGAGGACCCTTGGTTTCTTGGTTTCTCTTTGTGTGCTAACTTGTTTCTCCCTATGCACTTGACAGTTTGTGAGTGCCCCTTGCTCTCACACATTCTTTTTGTGTCCCAACTTGTCCCTTCTTCCATGTTTGACAGAAAGTGAGTGCCCCTTGCTCTCTCATATTATTCTTTTGACTTCCTTATTTATTAATCTCTTTGCATCTGACAGTTAGTGAGTACCATGGCTCTCTTGCTTTCTCTTGCTTTCTGACTTCTCCCTCTTTCTACACTTGACAGAAAGTGAGTTCTCCTCATACTTTTGTGGTTTCTTAGTGTCCTGAGTTGTCCCTCCCTCTGTTTAACATAGTCTGTGAGTGCCCTTGCCCTTTTATCTTCTCTTGGGGTCCCAACTTGTCCCTCCTATGCTTGACAGTTTGTGAGTGTCCCTCCCTCTCTTGCTTTTTCTCCACAACTTAACTTGTTCCTTTCTTTTTTCTTGACAGTTTGTGAGTGCCCCTCCCTCACTTGCTTTCTCATTATATACTGACTTCTCCCTCCTTTTCTGCTTGACAGGGAGTAAGTGCACCTCATTCTCTTGCCTTCTCTCAGTGTCCTGATTCATCATTCTCTCTGCATTTGGCAGTTGGTGAGTGCCTCTCATTTTCCTACATTCTCTTAGTGTTCTGACTTGTCCCTCCCTGTGGGCTTGTTAGCAAGTGAGTGTGCCTTACTCCCTCTTGGTGTACTGACATATACCACACTCTGCACTTGACAGTCTGTGAGTGCCCCCTGCTCTCCCACTTTCTCTTGGTTTGTTGATGTGTCCCTGTCTCTGTGCTTGACAGTCTGTGTGTGCCCCTCCCTCACTTGATTCCTTTTGGTATCCTAACTTGTTCCTCCCTTTGTGGTCAACAGACTCGGAGAGTGAGTGCTTCTTGCTTGTTCAGTTCACTGAGTGTTCTGACCTGTGTCTATGTTTTTACTCTCAAGTTGGTGAGTGCCCTTCAGTTGCCTATTTTTAGTGTACTGACTTGTCTGGTCCCTGGCCCTGGGGCTTTGCAAGAATGTGAAGTCTTTTCTTGTATTTCCTTGCTCTCTGTATACTTACCCTCTATGCACTGCAGACTGTACTCTCCAAGTTGGCATCATTTGTGTCAATGGTATTGTTGTTATTATACAGTTCTATTTTGGTTTAACTAAACATACCTTTAGCCTCCCCTTTCTGTATCTAGCAATGATACACATCACATAATGATTGGTACTTTTTTACTATCTACCTTTGCAACTTCTAACATCTATAATAGTCACCATTCTCATCCTGGAGCATTCCTGCCTTTTTTATGCCTCATCATCTAGGCCAACTCATAATGAGGCATTGGAAAGGGCATATTCTCAATACAGAATTTCTGACATTCATAATGCACTCAGAGAACAATTTCCTTTATCTCAGGAATATACCATTTCCCAGATTACAGATTTTATCCTTGAACACCATCTCTAATAATTGCTTTTCCTTGTTATGTATCATTTTATCTTTTGTGTAAATGTTGCATGTGACAGTATGATGACTCATTTGCTGCACTCATACATGTACTATGGGCCCATGCAGGATAACAGGATGAGAAGTGCTGTAAACACCATGCCAACTCCAGACTGGAGTCCTTAGATGATGTAGGTGATAAAGTTATGGACAGTTTGAGGCAGTAGCAAAGCACACATTGCCCGAGAAAAAGGGTGAAGAGCCAAGCAAGGGCGACAAATGATCTTGTTGAAATAGAAATTACTATTGTGCAGTAGAATTAACAGGTGTGAAACATAACAATGAGGAATTGGAAACTTCTGATCTCTTGGAAAGATGTCTCACATAGTCATATGATCAGATGACATGAATTCCCTCCAAATTCCACCAGTAGGAAGGCATTTAGACACACGTGGGCCCAAGAGGGGTCTGACGGGCACAGGGGTCCGTGACCACACACCTCTTCTCAGACGGCCTTGGAGAGCTCAGCCGAGAACTCGCTTTACTTGGCGATGCCGCAGGCATGGGAGCATGAGATTAGCGTCCCATAGAAGTAACAGGTAGTCCCCCGCCATGCGCGACATGAGCTTGCATTAGGGACTACCACAGGGAAGGAAGAATGATGGAAGGAAAGCAAGCCCCCACTGGCAAACAACCGACCTGTGGCCATGACCAGCCCGCCTTCGGGCGAGCTCCACCCCGCCGAGGTGGTGGGCGTGCGAGGGGCGTGCAGCTTCATCATGCGGGCGCCGGGGCTACGCATGTCGAAGTTCTGAACGTCCGCCTCATGGAACGTGCTCTTGTGATTTAGGTCGCCCACGTTGAACGAGACGTCCCCGCCAAAGAACCAGCCAGCGACCGGCCCCCTCACCGTCGTTGTCGCTGCTGCGCATCGCGTTCGTCGTGGGTAGTGCACCGAGCTTGTACTTGAGGCTCCGCAAGTCAACGCGCCCAGTGAGCCGTCTGCGCTCAGCGGAGACGAAGAAGTCAGTCGAGTTGGGCAACCACGCGACGTCGCTGTCGTGCACGATCAGCTGTGTCACCATAGTTGACGTATCCAAGTTCCAAACCATGGACGTCATGCCGATCGATGATATGACCACAAGGTTTGGCATCTTCTCGTTCTGGCGGGAAAAAGGGAGGCGGCTTGCTGCTCTGGCTTGGAAGGCTGTGGAGGGGAAACTGCACGATGCATTGGGAGCAGCACGTGGGAGGAAACGTAAGCGAGGACCTTATCCCGGATGTCCGCTCGAAGTCACCTGTCGCCCGCCGGACGAAGGGAGAGGATGGGAGGACGGTGTCGCTTTTGTAGATTTGCCCGTCGTGGCGAGGAGCTCCGTCATCGCGCTTCTGCGTAAATGCAAAGCTCGACGCGATGTCGGGCTGCCATTGCAGCGCCGTGGCCGGGTGCACATGGTTCACCTAGGCGAGCATTACGGAAGTCGGGATAGTCGTCGTAATTGCTCTCCACCAGGACGCGGTCGTTCTGCAGGGCCCAGAGACCGACTCGGATGGCCGCACTTCGAGACGTCTTGATGAGAGTGTGGAGAAAGGGAGGAAGAGATCTTGGAACGTTGGAAGAATTTGTACAGCACGTTATATTAATTGATATGACAGTGGTCTTCCAGATTGTCCGCACTTCCGGGTTCTTTCCTTTTTCGACATACCCTAACCCGAGCGACGCCAGCTTCCGGCAGCTTCCGGGCTCAAGGCAGCAATCGCCCGGGAAGTTTTGGAGCGTGTGCAATAACTTCGTTTCAGTTTCGAGGTCGTCTGAAAATTCAGCCTGGTTAATCTCTGAAAGCAATAGTGATGCGATCCGCTTGACAATTCCTTGTTGTATATTACAGGGTCGAAACGACAAGTTAAGTATGAACAAAGATGTTGCCCGCAACTTTCACCTTAACCCGTCAGCTGTGGTGCTGAAGATGCCCTGCACCCTGCCATCCCTAAACTCCCTCCGATTACCGGCCCCAACGAGACTTCAATCTCAGCGATCAAAGATGTCGACGTACTCGTCACTGTGTCGCTGATAAATGGCGGTCGAGGAAAATCACCGAGGTCGATTGTCGTTTCGCTCATTCCAGAGGCACGATTCGAGGACTCTGAGGCTACTTCGGAAGCGACAGATGAGCTCGCCGAAATCACCACGCGGGGAAGACTGTAAAGATCTAAAGGTGACTTCTTGTCTTCGTCGCAATCCGCGTCCGGTAAAGTCCCAAGCGATACCACGATACCACATTTGTAGTCCACGTTGTGTATTCCCTCTCTCTGGAGTTCGTAGTCTTCCTCAGACCCGCTGCTCTTTATGGAGAGTCCGCATGCCGCTGAGTTCGAGGCAGGCGAATCTGTGATCGTAAACTCCGTTTCCTCAATCGCGTCATCCTCTTCGCTGGCGCGCCGCGCAAACGCTGCAGCAAGTTGAGGTGATGCGAGCGTATCGTATTCGGCGTCGCCGTTAGACTCGATAGCCAGACCGAGCGCATTAGGTACCTCCGGTTTCTCGTGTGAGCTGCGATAGAGGTGTTTGGGGCAAGAATCAACGTCCTCAGTGGGAATCGCGTCACTGGTACACTGTCCATCAGTTTTGATGATGGGAGTCAACTCCCTGCATAAGCCACTTTTTGTCCTCTTGGGATGGAGAGCAGACTGGGAACGATTGATGGTTTCGACCACAAGTGGACGGATGACCGGTATAGGATTTACTTCCATCCATGGGCCGGAGGTAACGAGCTTTGCCTGCGCCGATCCACTTTCGGTTTCTCGCGTGCCATTTTCGAACGACGGCATCTCCCTCGGCAATTCCTTGGCCGGCGTACCCCATGTCGAGTCGTCATACTGGATGAACACAAAACCCAAGTCGTCCTCCGTTCGGCGGTGCCGCCGCAAGCAACGAGATAGCGAGAAGCGGCCATGGTAGACGAGGCGGGCCATCACCGTGCACGCTGTGAGTCCCACAACGACGCAAACCGCAATGAGCGCCGCGGTGGTGGTAGTAGCACGGTTTCGCGCGGCTTGTAATTGTAGCAACGCCGATTCGGAATGAATGGGCCCAGATGCCATGGCGGAAATCGCCAGCCTGTCAGTCGACGGGAATGTGGAGGGTAGATCGGTGGCCTTAGATAGTAGCGGCGGGTTGGTAACCTCAGATATAAGCAAGACGGGGGATGAATTGTCTGGATATCGACGATGCCGAAAGCGACGCTTGTGGGCGAGAGATATGTGGCGAAATGACATAGAGTAGTGTGAGTGCCTCTTAACTGGAAGAGGTGTCGATACGAGGGAATGTGCGGATTGAGAACTGGAAGATATATGGCGAATCTCGTGATAGGATATTGTGGGGGGCATAGCCTGGTCCAAGGAATAGATTGTGAGCGCAGGAGCTGAACAACATGTGCGGTGGAATACATAACAGGCATGTAGTTGGAGAGCCGAGATTAGCGGATAGACAAGGAACGAAATACATCATAATGCAGTCATCTGTACGGCAATCCGTACATTTGCGACAACGATGCAGTCAGGAGAGTACTTAAGCTAGCCCCTAGCTTAGGGGTCGAATACTCACCTTTTCCCCTTTGGCCGGTGATCGCTGCGCTGCGATGCCTCCGCGCCGCACACTCCTCGACGATGGCGAAGATTTCCCCATGGCAGGTGCGCCTACCGGATCAGCGTCCACCTCGGGTCCCATCGCACTCGACTTTGGCGCCCCGCGCGAGACGCTCTTCCAACAGCTCATGCGGCACTGGCTCAACGAACGGCACGCGCCAGACATACTCCCCGTGCAGGCGGAGGTCCTCGGCGCCCTCCTCGACCACATCCGCAGGCAGGTACGCAGGTTACCATTTCTCCGTGTGTGGGTAGCAGTGAGGATTGTCAGTGATCGAGCGTATTCTTTCTGTAGACGGATACGGTCCAGGCACTGCGCGGGGATCCTGACTCGTCCGAGGCAGAGCACGCGCGGATCATGCTCGTGCAGACCGAAGTCGAACGCGTCAAATTCGTCGTGCGCTCTTATATCCGTACGCGGCTGTACAAGGTAACGTGCCGCCCTTTCATCGCGGGCTCCCATTCAGCTCAATGCGGGCCAATTCACAGATAGAAAAGTTTGCACGGTACATTGTTTCCACGCCTGAGGTGCAGGAGAAGTTGTCTCAGGCGGAATTGGATCACGCAAAACGGTGCGTGTGCCCGGTTTATACCTCACCGACGCAGTGGGCTAACATAATGCCGGGGTTCTCGTGGTTGGGATTCGTAAATCCAGGTTCGGTCGGTTGACGGAGGACCACTTTCGTGTCTCGGTGCTACAGGCTTTGCCGCCTCATCAGCAGAGCCTGGACGATAACACGCCATTCACGCCGCCGATGAGTACGTGTCCGCGTCCTTACTTTTCTGCGCCTGGCACCGACCTGATTCGTGTTTGGGCGCAGTATCGGAGCCAGATAAATCGCGCGCTGTCGTTGTGCACGCGCTGGACGAATGCCCGCCAGTGCGACTTCCAGAGTACGGACTTGCCTGGATTTTTAATTATGGATGACTGGCTAATAGATATCCTAATGCTCAGTGGGACAACAATGCAGCTGCAGAAGGGTCAAATCGTGCTGACACCATACGCGGTGGTCGAGCAGCTCCTCGGCATGGGCAATGTCGAACTTGTCTAACAGTTCGATCGGTTTAACCATCACAAGCTGATGTCTGGGCATTGTGTCCTGCCTAAGTGGGACGTCTGGTCACAATCATCGCACATCCCGGAAAAACGTCACGGAAAATACACTTAGCTGGCATGCATCCACGCATCGCGTATCATCAACTGTACCCCCCGCCTTCAACGTCCACATCGCAGTTCTCGTCCCTTCTTTGTTGATGCGACACTGCACATATCATCTCGATCCCCAACCGCGGCAATCCCGACCATCCCGCATAATATCTGCGTTACAGCCCCTCGTTGGTGTAGCACGCCTGCTATACCTGTCGTTCCAAGTAGCGGAAGTAGGAGTGGCCTTGGCAGGTGTCTCGTTCGCCGTTGTCCAGCAGGTCGAGCAGCCTTAGTTAGAAAAGTGCTCTGCCAGCTGGTGCGCTTGAACGTGTATGCCAAGTGTACTACCGTGACGCAATGCACATGCGCGCTTCTGAGCTTATAACCTAGGGTTAGGGTCACGGCAAGGAGCTAGCTGCCACGACTACCGAAAACAAGTAAATATGCCGTTCTCGCTCTCGCATCCAGTAAACACCGCTCTGCTCCTCTACATTCTCTACCTCTTGCAGCGCATTCTTTTCCCTTCCACCTCTATACCGCGTACTCCTCCATCATAATTCAAAGCTGGCTACCCGTGGAGTCGGGCTGCCAGCAAGACGACAGCGACTGAGTTCACTAGAAAGACTCGTCATAGCAATTCTAGTAAAGATGGGTTTAATGCCAGACATTCTAGAATTTCTAGCCACTCTATTACTTGAATCGATGCCCCGCTCACACGCTCCGGCATTGCTCTTTACGACCTATACCCCGCGGTCGCTCGCAAAATTTAGTGGTAACTTCGGCGGGAGAATTCTGCTCGCTATCTCTGGGACAGTGTTTGATGTCACAGCAGGCAGGGGTTTCTACGGCCCAGGTGAGTACACCTTGCCTCTGTTTCCCTGGGAAAAGGCTTAGGCGGCTGACGACTTTCAAGACGGGATGCATCGCGGGGTGTGGTGAAACAGTCATTTGATCTCGGCACGCATCCTTCGCTCTGAGAGTGGTATCGACGTCTGACTCAATTGCCATGGCACAGAGATGTTAACACCGGTAAACCAGCCACTCGACAAGCTCGAGCACAACACTCCCGAAGAGATGTTAACTTAGCAATTTCTTTCTTTCTTTCCCTCTCCACGAATGCTAACGCTGCTATGATTCTGTTTCTCTCTCAAGTGAGAACATGAAGGGCTGGATTGAGCACTTCTCGGACAAGTATATGATCTGTGGGCGGCTTGTTGAGAATAATGTTGGAGAATCGTGAGCGGTAGTCAAACAACGTTGACAACATTCGCGACAAAACCCCCAAATGAGATAGATCTGTTGTATCATTACAATAATAGAATATTGTGGGAGGGAAACGATGGCCCGAGATAGAAAGCACTGCCATGGCGGATTTGGGGCTGGAACAGTTTAAACCACCCAACTTGACTTATTCCAGGCTACTCGGGCGACCAGCTGCTGTATTCTCCTTGTTAGTGGGGCTGTGCGTTCACTCCTCATTCGCCCGAATCCTCTACCGCGTCTTCTTCTCCTTACATACAACAAACTCCTCCTCAGTTCTTATTCCTTCGACTTGTGATATGAGTGACCCATCTACTCCATCTCACTTCCGATCGTTTTTCGACGCTGCCCTGCAAGATTATGAAAAACAGACGGGGACAAATCTAGTTGACCACCCTTTTGCCAAGCAACTCGAATCATGCGACTCCGTGGAATCCATCACTAGCTTTTTTCAAGAACAGGCACAAAGCTTCGGTGAATCGCGGGGAAATGACAGCAGAATTATGAGAACGCTTAAGTCTGCTGTCTCCATCCTGTATACCCTTTCCACCAGCACCGTCCTCGGCGAAGCGATCGGTCTGGTGCGTCGGAATGCGTTGATGGATATTCCACGTCCTTGACGCTTTTATTATAGCCATTCCCACCTGCCAAAGCAATATTTGCTGGCATCGCCATTCTGCTCGCGGTCTGTGCCTTTCTCAGTTCATACATTTTCTCGACTTGTAACACTTGAGCGTTTCAGGCGGTCAAAGACGTTAGCGCAGGCTTCGACGCTCTCGTCGATTTACTCGAGTGCATCGGGAATTTTCTTAATCGCCTGGATATTTATACCAGGATTCCCCCTACGGCAGCAATGACAGAAGTCGTCGTGAAGATACTAGTAGAATTGATTTCTACGCTCACCCTGGCGACCAAGCAAGTGAAACAGGGACGGCCGAGTGAGTGCGCCCTCGTCGATGCGCCCCTTGGCTCACATGAAACGCAGAAAAATTCATAAAGAAGCTACTGGGCGAGAATGAGGTCGAGGCTGTGCTACAGCGACTGGATCGGCTCACACAGGACGAGGCTCGGACGGCCGCAGCTCAGACCCTCGATGT
>Ga0137397_10001303_pt1 | contig 17461 bp, 14 predicted proteins | sample czorhiz116metaG_FD_106658 | JGI IMG/M metagenome (GOLD analysis project Ga0137397, IMG submission 106658) | Vadose zone soil microbial communities from Angelo Coast Range Reserve, California, USA - czorhiz1.16 metaG | ecosystem: Environmental > Terrestrial > Soil > Vadose zone | place: USA... | reverse complement strand
GTGTACCAAAAATTCCTATTCTGGAACTCGACCTCGTGTGCTCGCCAACACCATTCCCTAATCCCCGATCCCCTCTCAATTCCCCGCCTGGTGGTATCCTGTGGGTAGCTTTATGAACCGCGTCTACCTCGATTTCAACGCAACCACGCCGGTCGAGCCGGCAGTGCTCGATGCCATGCTTCCCTATTTCTCCGCCGAATTTGCCAACGCCGCTTCCATCCACACGCCAGGCCAGCGCGCCCGCGCCGCGGTCGAAACGGCCCGCGAGCAAGTCGCTGCCCTGATCGGCGCCCGCCCCCAGGAAATCGTCTTCACCAGCGGCGGCACCGAGTCCGACAATCACGCCATCTTTGGCGTCGTTTCTTCATCCTTTGCCTCCTTTACTTCCTGTACTTCATTAACTTCGCATCCTCACATCATCACCACGGCAATTGAACACGAAGCTGTCCTCAACACCTGCCAGGCCCTAGAAAAACAAGGCGTGTGCGTTACCTATCTGCCGACCAACCGAGAAGGACAGATTGACATAGAAGATCTGCGCCGCGCCATTCGCAAGGAAACCGTGCTCGTCACCATCATGCACGCCAACAACGAACTCGGCACCGTCCAGCCACTCGAAGAAATTGGCCACATCGCCGCAGAAGCCGACCTGCACTTCCACACCGACGCCGTCCAATCCGCTGGGAAAATTCTTATCGACGTCAACACGCTTCAAGTGGATCTGCTCTCCCTCTCCGGTCACAAGCTCTACGCGCCCAAAGGCATTGGCGCTCTGTACATTCGCGGCGGCACTCGTTTGCGCCAGCTTCTCTTTGGCGGACATCACCAGCGCGGTTTCCGCCCCGGCACGGAAAACGTCGCAGGCATCGTGGGACTCGGCAAAGCCGCAGAAATCGCCCGCAAGTCTCTCGCAGAAGACGCCCAGCGCGTGTCCACTCTTCGCAACGAATTACAGCGAGGTCTGCTGCAACGCGTCCCCCAGTCGCGTGTGAACGGCGGCGCTGCTCCGCGAACTCCGAACACCACAAACCTTGTCTTCCCGGGCGTCGAAGGCGAAGCCCTGCTCATTGCGCTGGACTTGAAAGGTCTGGCCTGTTCAACCGGAGCCGCCTGTTCCTCGGGCGCCGTCGAGCCATCACACGTGCTTACCGCCATTGGTTTGCCGCCGGAAGATGCCCGCGCCAGCCTGCGCTTCAGCCTCGGCCGACACACAAAACCCGCAGACATTGATTTCGCCTTGAGCGTGGTCCCCGCCGCCGTCGCCCAGCTCCGCGAGCTTTCCCCCACTTATCAGAAGGCTGTAGCCCATGAGTAGCACAACAATACATTTAGTGTTTCCTTGTCGGGCCCCTCTCCATTCTGACTCTGTGCTTTCTGCGAACTCTGTGTTAAAAACCCCGCCGTCAAATGCACAACGCTGAATCAGCTACAATAAGATTGTCAGCATGAACCTGGCCACCCAATTCGACGCCCTCCCCAAGCGCGCAGAAACCCAACGCGGCCTCATCGCCGTCGCCATGTCTGGCGGTGTCGACTCTTCCGCCGTTGCCGCTCTCTTGCAGCAGCAAGGCCGCACAGTCGTCGGCCTCACCATGCAGCTCTGGAACCAGCGCCGCCTCCCCGAACTTCAGGGCGACGGCCCCGCGCAGCACCGCTGCTGCTCTCTCGATGACGTCTATGACGCCAAGGCCGTAGCGCAACACCTGAATTTCCCCCACTACGTTGTGAACTTCGAGGAGCAATTCGAGGCGCGCGTCGTGCGTCCTTTTGTGGACCAGTATCTCGCAGGCCGCACTCCCATCGCCTGCACCAATTGCAACACGGATGTGAAGTTTGAGCCGCTCCTCCGCATGGCGCGCCAGATCGGCGCCGAGCGTCTTGCCACCGGTCACTACGTGCGAATTCACAAGAACGATCAAACCGACCGATGGGAATTGCTGCGCGCGCGCGACGATTCCAAGGACCAATCTTATTTTCTCTGGGGACTTTCGCAAGAACAGCTTTCGCGCAGCGATTTCCCTCTCGGCGAACTCACCAAGGAAGAAGTCCGCGCCTTGGCCCGACGCGCGAATCTGCCCGTCGCCGAAAAGCCCGAAAGCATGGAACTGTGCTTCGTGCCTACCGGCAGCTACGTGCAATTCATCCAGGCGTATTCACAAGAGCGTGGAATCTCCTTGCAGAACGGAGACGGTGAAATCGTCAATGAAAACGGCGAGGTGATCGGCCGCCACAACGGCGTTCACAATTTTACCGTCGGCCAGCGCAAGGGCCTCGGTTTTGCCGCCGGCAAGCCGCTCTACGTTCTTTCGATTGATCCCGAGAGAAACCTCGTCGTCGTCGGCGAAGACGACGCCCTGCGAAAGACGGTGTGCGAAGTCGAAGGCGTAAATTGGATTTCCTGCGAGAAGCCGTGCGCCCCGCTTCGTGTCTTCGCCAAAATCCGCCACAAGCACGAGCCTGCTCCCGCCATCATCGAGCCGCTGGACGCCCGCAGCGCGCGCCTCACCTTCGATACGCCGCAACGCGCCATCACTCCGGGCCAGGCCGCTGTTTTTTACGACGGCGGCATCGTCCTCGGCGGCGGCTGGATCCGCTGAACGGCGATTGCTCAGTGATTTCTTTTCGGACAAGGCCGGAAGTTTTGCAAATGAGCGGAGCTGGCAGGACGGTAAATCCAGAAACCGAATCACTCTCCAACATCGGCGAATTTAGCAAGTGAATGTGGCAGGAAGGAAACTTCACGAACGATCAAAAATATGATTCCAAAAAAAATGCAACTAAAAGGCACTAACTGACAACTAAGAACCCGCTAAATGAAGAGTTCTTCTTCCTGCTGTTCGCGCGGTTCGTCGCCGCTTCTGCGCCTGCGGCGCGACCGCAGAATATCCAGCCCGACCTTAATTCCCTGCACCAGCGCCGACGCCTTCTGCACCGGCCGCCAGAAACTGTGCTTGATCTTCACGCCCGCATCTTCTATGGCTTCCAGCGTCCCGGTCAAGATGCGATCTGCTTGCAGTAACTGTCCGCGAAGCCGGTCCGCGGCGTCCGTAAACACGCGATCGATCTTCTGCGCCTGCCCGCGCGCCAAATACACGATGTGCGATGCGTCATTCACCATGCTCGAGATTTTCGGCTGCGTGTCGTCCAGAAGAATCTGCACGCGCGTCAGCATGGGGCCTACTCGCGAATGCAAATCGCCCACCAGACGATTCACATTTTCCGTCGTCCGCCGAAGCTGAAAAAACAACGCCGTCAGGATCACCACTTGCACCACCAGGGCAATCGCCGCGACGATACTAAAAAGCTCGAGCCAGAATTGCATACCTGCCCCACCCGCCCCACTTAGAGACGGAACCTCGTGCTACCCCTTTACCGCGCCTTTAGGACTTCGATTCGCGCAGATACGCTTCCCGTCCGGCTTCCACTGCCGCCGAGATGGAATCTTTTTTGCGCACCGCAACTTCCTTGCCACGCTCGACCAACTCATCTGCGCGCTCACGCAGTTCGCGGGCCTTCTTCTGCGCGTAATCTTTGCCCTCATCCGCCTTCTTCGACAGAAAATCGCGTGTCTCTTCTCCGGATTTCGGCGCAAACAAGATTCCGACCAGCGCTCCAACTCCCAGCCCTACCAGGAAATAAGTCACCTTGGAACCCACATTGTCCGCCATAGCATCCTCCACAGAAACCGTAGCATAGCAGTTGTAAGCACGCAACACACCCTAACCGCTATATCCACCGGCAACTGGTTACGGCATGTTCGCAGCACCAAGCTGGCTAAGTATTTTCTCAGCACTTTTCCGTGAAATAACGCTGCTCAACTTTTGCAGCCCCGCCCTCTGAATATTGGCAACGCTCCCAAATTCCTTCAATAGTTTCTGCGCCGTCTTTACCCCCACGCCAGGGATCTCGCTGAGCGCTGTTTGCGTTTGCCGCTTCCCGCGACGCTGTCGGTGAAACGTGACTGCAAAACGATGCGTCTCATCGCGAATCTGCTGAATCAGGTGCAACACCGGCGAATGTTGCTCCAAGACGATCGGCTCATCTTCCTGGCCCAGCACGCAAAGAATCTCTTCTTTTTTCGCGATGCTCGCGACCGGCTGATTGATGATCTGCAGCGATTCGAGCGCCTGCGCCGCGGCGTGAAGCTGTCCGATGCCGCCATCGATCAGGATCAGGCCGGGAAATTCTTTTTTCTCTTCCTGCAACCGGCGATAACGCCGAGTCACCGCTTCGCGCATGCTCGCAAAGTCGTCGTTCTGTCGTATCTGCCGTAGCGGATTTCCATTGTCGCCCTCTTCACCTTGCCCTTCATCTCCACGAATGATGAATTTGCGGTAGTCCGATTTCTTCATGCGCCCCTTTTCCCAAACCACCATGGACGCCACGGCGTCGGTTCCTTGTATATGCGAAATGTCAAAGCTCTCGATGCGTCGCGGCTCCTCCGCCAGATTGAGCGCATTCTGCAGCGCCTCGCCAATCGCTTTCGACGTTGGCTTCAAGACACGGAATCGCTGTTCGAAGGAATGCTTCGCGTTGCTCTCCACGAGGTCGAGGAAAGCCCGCTTGGTCCCGCGTTGCGGCGTGAAGATTTCCACTTTATGTCCCGCGCGCTCCGTCAGCGTCGCCTCCAGCAATTCGCGATCTTCAAAATCCGCCGAGACGTGAATCGCTTTCGGCAGATATTCCGCTTCCAGATAGAGCTGCTTCAGCAGTGAAGGCACGAATTCCTGCGGATCAAACTCTTCCAGCTCCTCCCAATAAAATTCGCGGCGATCCACCACACGCCCGCCGCGCAGGTGGAAAAGGTCCGCAGCGACGAGCGGCGGTTCCGCGTAATAAGCAAGAACGTCCGTGTCGTCTCCCTGTGTTGCGGCTATGCGTTGCCGTTCTTCGATGTCTTCCAGCGTGCGCAACAAATCGCGGTAAGCGGCCGCCTGCTCGAACAGTTCTTTCTCCGCCGCTGCCCCCATCCGCTCTTCGAGACTCTTGATCAAATCGTGCCGCCGCCCTTCGAGAAACAACCGCACATCGCGCGCGGCTTCCGCATAGCGATCGTCCGTCGTCAGCCCGGCCACGCAGGGCCCCAGACACCGCTTGATGTAGTACTGCAGGCAAGGCCGCGGATGACTGCGCGTCAGATCCACGGTGCAGGACGGAACGAGGAACCGCTTGTGAACAAAATGCAGGATGCGGCGCGCCAGGCTGGAAGGAAAATACGGCCCGAAATAGAGTGACCCGTCTTTCTTGATGCGCCGCGTGAAGTACACGCGAGGATATTTTTCCGCCGCCGTGAATTTGATATAGGGATAGGTCTTGTCGTCGCGAAGCAGGACGTTGAATTTCGGCCGATACTGCTTGATCAGATTGTGCTCGAGCGCCAGCGCTTCGCGCTCGTTGCCAACCACGATGGTTTCCAGATCGGCGATCTCTCGCGCCAGCGACCCGGTCTTGGCGTCGATCCAGCGCGATTCGAGGAAATAGGAACGCACGCGGCTGCGCAGGTTGCGCGCCTTGCCAACGTAAAGAACTGTCCCACCGGCATCCTTGAAGAGATAGACGCCCGGGCTTTCCGGAAGCTGCGCGGCTTTTTCGCGGGGTTCCATGGAGGCTCAAAACGCAACTTTACAATCGCCAGACAACTTCCATCATACTAGACCGAATCGGAGTACAGGGAGACCTCCGTGAAGGCCATGAGCCGCTGCAGGACAATTCCAATTCTCGCGGCAGTTTTCATGCTGTTTGCCTCATGGCAGGCGCACGCGCAGGATCAGCAACCGGAGTCCTCCTCGAAACCGGCCACCCCTCCCGACGACATGAAACCAAAGTCCACGGGCAAGCAAAAGAAAGACACCGCCACGCAAAACGCGCCGGACCAGCCCGCCTGGGATCCGCTGCGTGCGGAGAAAGATCTCGAAGTCGGTCAGTACTACATGAAGAAGGGCGATTTGGATGCAGCCATCGATCGTTTCCAGGACGCCACCACTGCCAAACCCGGCTACGCCATCCCGTTTCGATACCTCGCCGAAGCCCAGGAAAAAAAGGGATTGAAGAAACAGGCCATCAAATCTTACCAGCGCTATCTAGATCTGTATCCCCACGCCGAAGACGGCGACAAAGTGCGGAAAAAAATCGACAAACTTTACAAGGACGTCCAAAGGGAGAAAAAGTAGCGCCACCGCAACATCCGCGGGTTCCCTTCGGACGTCTGGTTCTCTCCCCCGAATCAGCGCGCAAGCCGGTCCAGGATGCGCCGCGCGCGCTCGAATTCCGCAAAGCGCTTCTCTTCCTCTCGAAATTCCCGCGAATGAGAGACCATGCTGCAACCCGACCGGCGAGTCGGATGCTTCACGTGTAGCATCTCGTGAAACAAAACATATTCAACCGCGCACGCCGGAACGCCGGAGCGATCCATCCGGCGATTCAGCAGAATCTGATTCGGCCCCGGATCGTAACAGCCGAATTGCCGCCGCCAGCTCCGCGTGCTCCATCCGACATGCGGGCGCCGCAACTGGCCCGCAAAGTATTTTCCATTGAGTTCATCGAAAAGCCTGTCCAGATCGAAATGCTCTCCACGCGGGCTCGTCGCCGCCAGGCGAACGCGCCCGCGGCGCATTTGGTTCATGCGGCTGCGCGTGCGATCGGAGCGCGCGTACTCCAGATAAGCCTCGGTGAGCGCCCCGGAGGCTTTGCGCCGATACACGCGCGCAAGTAACAGCGCGGCCGCGCCTTCCAGGACGGCCAGCGGCGCTCGTCGCAAGAGGTCGGAGAAACGAACGTAAACGACTTCCTCTCGCCGCCGAATCGTCAGGACCAGACTGGAGTAAGGATAAAACTCCACTCGGAAGCGCGGGGGCCGGCCATCGCAACCCAGCCGTGTGAACATCCGCTGAAAAAGAGGTCCGCCTCCCGGGACCAGCGAAGTTTCACGGCGGCTCGATTTCATCGCTTTGGCCGGATTCCTCAAGATCTAGTTCTTCCGCCGGACGGGCGGAGGCGCAACTTTCTTTTTCGCCTTTTCCGCGTCATTCATCGCGTCGCGAGTGCCCTCGATCGCGTCGTCGAGATTGTCTTTATAGAGTTCTCGTTCCGCGCCATCGGTGGACAGTTTTTCCAGCACCACGAGAAAGTCCTTCGTGCGCCCAATCATCATGTCGATTCCCTGACGAATATTGTCCTGTTTTTCGATCCCGAGCTGAATGAGATCCGCCGCGTCATCCACGCAGCCCGCGTAAGCATTCAGAAGCGAATTCAGCATGTCGCCGTGGCGGTTCGTGGATGGATGGTCCAACTCATACTGAAATTTCTTCAAGCGATCGTCGGCAAACGTCAGAAATAGTTTTATGCGTTCGTTTACCGTCTCCGCATCGCGAATCTTGTCCGCTTCCAGCGCCGAAAGATAGTCCTTCTGCTGCGGGGTCCCCGCGCGAACGAGTGGCGCGGCCAGCATGCAGGAAGCCAGGAAAAGAAGATGTATTTTGAGTTTCATGGTTGTTTCTCCGCCGGAGGCGTAGCCGCGTGCTGCTCCGCAGGCCGGTGGGGAAAAAGCATTTTGAGCAGCTCTTCCTCCATGCCGATCAAATCCTGCCGGACGATCTGCAGCGGCGGCTTGTAGCCTTGGGGGGATACCAGCAATGTTTCATCAACTTCCCGAATTCCCTTCCGCACGTGCATCTGCAGTTGCCGGTAACCGTTGGATTGCTTTTCAGCGTCCGGGTGTTGCTTCTTCAACGCCTCGATCGCGGCGCGAACATTGTCGCGGTATTTTTCGAGCGTCATGCCCACGGCGTTATAGTCGCCGGCTTTTCCGGCTCGCCGTGCCTCCTCAAGCTGTGCGTCTCCCAGTTTTTCAATTAATTTTGCCTTGCGAACCCCGTTCGTTTCGCGATCGAAGCGCGCCTGAAGGTCGGCCAGGCTCTCCGTGCCGCCCGGGGGCAGGATCGCAAGAAAAAGAAGCAGACCGCACACTGCACCCAGGGACGTCCCGCCGGCGCTCATCCGCTTACCTTTTCCGTTCCAGCATGCGTTGTAGCACTTTGCTACGTTCCTTGGCCTGCCAGATCTGATCGGGATTTTTGTCCTGATCGAGCTCGAGAAACTTCTGGTAAGCCTGTAGAGCAAGCTTCGGCTGGTTGAGCTTATCGTAGCAAATCGCGCGGATAAACCAGACGCCCGCGCCCGGTTGTTCCACTTTGGCTATCTCATCGAGCGCCGCCAGCGCCGCCGGATAATTTCCTCCCAGAAAAAACGTGGAGCTGAGATCTTTGAAATAGAAGAGATTTTTCTCATCCAAACGCAACGCGATACGCAGTTCCTTCTCCGCGGCAGCAAAGTCGCGTTTCTGGAGCAAGATGCGCCCCAGGCCGCCGTGCAATTGCGCGTCATTCGGTGCCAGAGCTAGACCTTGCTGAAGGGTGACGATCGAATCATCCCACTTGTTCCCGGCAATCTGAATGTCCGCGCGGAGCTTGAGCGACTCGAGCGTGGGCTGTTTGCCTGCATCCAGGCGGTCGAGTTCCGCGAGGGCCATGTCGTTCTGCTGCAGTTCGACGAGAAGATGGATGAGCCGAGCGCGGGCTCCGGAATCATTGGGCATGAGTTCGAGATAATCGCGATACACGCCGGCGGCTTCTGGCTTTTTCTGGGCGTCAAGGCTGTGCGCCAGTCCTTTGAGCGCCTCAGGCCCTTTCGGCTGAACTTCCAGCGCGCGCCGGAATCTTGCTTCAGCTTCGTCAGGCTTGCCCTTGCGAAGTGCCGACCACCCCAGGTAGTCGATGGCGGTGATGTCGTTGGGATCCAAATGTAGCAAGGCCTGGAAGGATTCGGCAGCGCCGGCCCGATCGCCTGAGCGATCCAGCGCGACTGCCAGGAGATATCTGGGCCGGCTTTGTGCCGGAAGCAGTTCAACCGCTTTGCGAAGCGGCCCTACTGCGGCCGCATCTTCCTGCTTGTCGAGAAGGAGCATGCCTAGATTGAGATAAGCTTCGGGCATTTTTGGGTCGATAGCTGCGGCGCGCGCGTATTCGGCTCGAGCTTCGTCCGTTCTCTTCAATGCCGTATAAACGTAAGCGAGTTGAAAGTGCGCGTAGGCAAATTCCGGCTGGTCAGCGATAACTTTTTGCAGCGGAGCGATCGCCGCCTCAAACTTTTTTTTGTCGATGTCGCGCTGAGCTTCCTCCAGCAAATCGTTGAGAGGGTTCGCAACTTTTTGAGACTTGGATAGTGCGTCGGCTTTGGGCTTTGAGGAAGACTGCGCGTTAGGCGACGATTGGTTGCCGAGCAAGGGCGCAGCGTGCTGCGCCCCTACAATGCATAAGCCGCACAGAAGAGTGCGTATCCCAATCGAACGGAAATGAGCAAGCTTCATGGTTCGGCCGGAGGAATTTTGGCTCCGTTGGAAATTGTAGCCGAAGGGCCTGCCTGTTTGGATGCGCCGTTCGCAGAGCGCTTTGCCTGGCCATTTCCGTTCAGCACCCGCGTGAGAGAGTGGCCCGTGTGCGATTGCGTATTGCGCGCCACCTGCTCGGGAGTTCCCGTCGCGATGATCTTGCCGCCCTGGTCGCCTCCCTCGGGACCCAGATCGATCACCCAGTCCGCCGACTTGATGACGTCAAGATTATGCTCGATGACCAGCAGCGAAGCACCGCCCTCCAGCAGCTTGCGGAACGCGCTGAGCAGCTTCGCGATGTCGTCGAAATGCAAACCCGTCGTCGGTTCGTCAAGGATGTAGAGAATGCCCTCGTTGCCCGTCTGGCTGAGATGCGCGGCCAGCTTCAGGCGCTGCGCTTCTCCGCCCGAGAGCGTCGTCGCTGACTGCCCGAGACGCAAGTAGCCCAAGCCGATTTCATTCAGGACTCTGAGTTTGGAAACAATCTTGGGAACGTTGACGAAAAACGCCAGCGCTTCGCGGACCGTCAGCTGCAGTACCTCGTGAACATTCTTCCCGTGGTACCGCACTTCCAGAACGCCGCTCTTGAAGCGCGTGCCCCGGCACTCTTCGCAAATGAGTTCGACGTCTGCCAGAAACTGCATCTCCACCGTGACCGTGCCGTCGCCTTGGCACGTTTCGCAGCGGCCGCCGGGCACGTTAAAGGAAAAATGGCCGGGGCCGTAGCCGCGCCGTTTCGAATCGGGCGTCTCCGCAAAAACTTCTCGAATCGCGTCGAACGCTTTGAGATACGTGGCCGGATTCGAACGCGGTGTGCGCCCGATCGGCGTTTGATCCACGATCACGACATCACGGACATTCGAATCGCCGTCCAGCCGTTCGCAGAATTCCTTGACGCTGCCGCCCACGCGCTTCGCCGCGAGCGCTTTGTACAGCACGTCGTGAACAAGCGTGGACTTCCCCGAGCCGCTGACTCCAGTAACCACCGTCAGCATTCCGAGCGGGATCATCAAATCCAGACTCTGCAGGTTGTGCAAACTTGCGCCGTACAGGCGGAGGAATCTGCCCGCGGGTTTGTGCCGCACGTTGGGCACGGGAATCCGCAGCTCACCGCTGAGGTACCGGCCGGTTAGGGATTTGTGCTCCTCGAGCATGGCCGCATAAGAACCCGCAAACAGAAGCTTGCCGCCAAGTTCGCCCGCGCCGGGACCGAGATCGATGATGCAATCCGCCGCCTGGATGGTGTCCGGATCGTGCTCGACGACCAGCACCGTGTTCCCCAGATCGCGGAGCGACTTGAGAATATCGATGAGCCGCTGCGTGTCGCGTGGATGGAGCCCGATGGAAGGTTCGTCAAGCACATACAGTGCGCCAACCAGATGCGAACCGAGCGACGTCGCGAGTTGAATCCGCTGCGATTCACCGCCGGAAAGCGTGGATGTCAGCCGGTCGAGCGTGAGGTAATCGAGACCGACTTCATCCAGAAACTGTAAGCGCGTTCGAATCTCTTCCAGAATTCTGTCCGCGATTTTCAGGTGCCCTTCAGAGAGTTGCAAACTTGAAAAGAAAACCCGTGCTTCTTTAACGGTGAGCTTGCAAACTTCCGTGATGGCTTTTCCCGCCACGTGGACAGCGCGCGCCTCGGCGCGCAAACGTGTCCCCCCGCATTCCGGACACCTCGCATAACCGCGGAAGCGGCTCAGGAAAACGCGGACATGCAGCTTGTATTTTTTGCGTTCCAGTAAGTTGAAAAAACCTTTGACACCTTCGTACTCGTTCTCGGGGTCGCCCTCCAGAATCAGGCGGCGCTGTTCGGCGGTAAGTTGGCGCCACGGCACGTTCGTCGGAATCCCGCGACCGCGCGCCCACTTTTTTGCTTCCTGGAAAAGTACGCGGTAGCGAGGTTTCGTCCACGGTTCGATGGCGCCGTCGTCGAGCGACTTGCTTGGGTCGGGCACCACGAGATTTAGATCGAAATCGATCGTATTTCCGAAACCCTGGCAGCGCGAACACGCTCCGTAGGGATTGTTGAAGGAAAAAAGCCGGGGCTCCGGTTCCTGGTAAAGTGTGCCGTCATTCTTGCATTCGAATCGTTCATTGAAAGTAAGCCGCTCGGCAGAATTTCCCGCATCGTCCGCGACGAATTCGAGAATGGCTTCGCCCTGTCCTTCGCGGTAACAAATCTCGATGGAGTCAACGAGTCGCGCGCGCGATTCCGGATTGACTGCGAGCCGATCGACTAGGACATAGACAGGTTTCGAAAAATCGACATCGAGAAGGGTTTCCGGCGAAGAGAATTCATGGATTCGGCCCCCCTGGTAAAGCCGGTTGAAACCGCGCTTCTGAAGGTCGAGCAATGCCTGCCGAAGGATTTCCGGAGGCGGAGCGCTGACGGTTTTCTTGCCACCTCGTTTCGAAACCGCCGCCCCCGCGGACGCGGCAATTCGAAACTGGTGCAAAACGTAAAATCGCCGCCCCACCGCAAGCGACAAAATGCGCGTCGCAATTTCGTCCGGATTGTCCCGGCGAACTTCCGCCCCACATTTAATGCAAAAAGTCTGCCCGCAGCGCGCAAAAAGCAGCCGCAGATAATCGTAAATCTCCGTCGCCGTCGCCACGTTCGAGCGCGGATTCCGCGTTGAATTTTTCTGCCGAATCGCCACTGCCGGTGCGATTCCCGAAATTTCATCCACGTCCGGTTTTTCCATGCGCTCGAGAAATTGGCGGGCGTACGCGGAGAGCGACTCGACGTAGCGGCGCTGGCCCTCTGCGTAAATGGTGTCGAAGGCGAGCGAGGATTTTCCGGAGCCGCTCACGCCAGTAACGACAGTAATGGCGTTGTGCGGAATTTCGACGCTGATGTTTTTGAGATTGTGGACGCGGGCGCCGCGGACGCGGATGGACTCCGGCTCCGGCATGACATCCGTGGTTGCGTGGGTAATCTCTTTGATCGCCAAGGGGAAGCCCAGACAGCGCGTTTCGAGCGCCCTGCCTAAACTTCAAATTATACGTCTGCTGTCAAAGCGGAGCAAACGGCGGATCTGCATGGGCGTATGCGTTGGCGAATTTGCCCGGCGAAATCACGGCTCCTGGGTAAGCGTAATCTGGCCGATTCCGCCTTCCACTTTCAGGTGAATGGTCGCGGGGGACTTTCCATAAGCGTCGTTGGTGTAAGAGTCCCCCTCGTGCTTCAGGCCATGCACGTCGATGGAGCCGATGCCGCCAGATGCGTGAGCAATCACGCCGACGTTTTTCGGAAGGCGGATGGTGGCCTGGCCCACGCCCCCTTCAATGTCGGCCGTCAAATCAGTTTTGCGGTCGCCGGTGAAGTCGACGTCCATTTGCCCCGCTCCGATATTCAGATCCAACCGCGTGAGAGGAACGTCGCGAAAATGCAGATTCCCCTGCCCCGCCCCCATATCCACTTTCAACTCCAGCGGGATGTCCTTGCTGAAATGCAGGTTCCAATCGTTTTGAGAACGGCCGAAATGGACGGAGTGCGACTCTTGAGAAATGTTGAGTTGTCCGACGCCGCCGTCCACGTGGTAATCGACGCGAGGCTCGTCGTAGGAATCGCTGTAGGTAAAATCTGCGTCGAGAATATGGCTCGCACCGCCGTTGATAATGAGCTGCCCCGCACCCATCTCCAGCCTGGCGTGTGCCGACTTTGCTCCCTGCAGCTCCACAGTTTGCGTATTGTGCTTTGACCCCGAATAGAAGCCGTGGCTGCGCGAAAAGCTGCGTCCGTGCCACAAAAGAACGACCAGTACGACGACAAACGCGATCGTACCAATGGTGGCGCCGATGGAAACTCCCGGAGGTGCGTTGGGATTGCGGCTTCTTTGCACGTTATCCCATATCTTTCCGAGACCGATAAAGATGAGAATCAGCGGCCAGTAGGTCCACAGAATAGGCAATGGATTGAAACCCGGGCGCCAATTGCGAAAGAGAAAGAGAGCACCGACCGCAATGAGGATGATCGGGAAGACGAGGGAAACTCTCCGGGGATTGCCGTCCTGGGCCATGGCACACCTCCGCTATCTTGTACTACGCACGCAAAAGGTAAATAGTTCAGCGAGCGGCTGGTAGCACTGTACAACAACAAGGGTGCGGGCAAGAACTCGGTATACCGGCTGGAAGCCGGCGCCGCGAAGAGCGGGGCTTGAAGCCCGGCCTCCACATAAGACCGGAATTGGCGTGGAGGATTGCCTGGCAGGCAGTGTGGTACAGTGCGGGCGAAAGGCACTTGAGGAGCCGGGTTATGCGGGAATTCGAGAGAATTTTCTGGATCGTGCTGGATAGCGTGGGGATTGGAGAGCTCCCGGATGCGGCGGAGTATGGCGACGTGGGCAGGAACACGCTTGGACATATCGCTGAATCGCGGCCGCTGCAAATCCCGAATCTGGTGCGCCTCGGACTGGCGAATATCGCGCCGCTGAAGCATCAGATTCCAGCCGCTGCTCCGCTTGGAGCGTATGGCAAGGGAGCGACAATCTCTCCCGGAAAAGATACGACGACCGGACATTGGGAAATGGCCGGGGTGTGGCTGGACCAGGCATTTCCGGTTTACAAAAACGGATTCCCTCGAGATTTGATCGAAGAATTCGAGAAGCAGATTGGCCAGAAGACGATCGGAAACAAGCCAGCATCCGGTACGGAGATTATCAAGGAGCTGGGAGAAGAACACGTGCGGACGGGCAAGCCGATTGTGTACACGTCGGGCGATAGCGTGTTTCAGATCGCCACGCATGAAGAGGTGATTCCAGTTGCCGAGCTCTATCGCATGTGCGAGATCGCACGGAAATTGCTGGATGGGCCGCACCGCGTGGGACGGGTGATCGCGCGGCCATTCACGGGAATGCCCGGACATTATGTTCGGACGACGCGGCGGCATGATTATGCGGTGGATCCGCCGAAGCCGATGCTGATGGATGTTCTCGCGGAGCGTAAAGTTCGCGTTTTCGGAGTTGGCAAGATTCATGACATTTACAACGGCCGCGGAGTCGAAGAATACGTGACGACCAAGGGCAACGCCGACGGCATGGAAAAATTGACGGCGGCGGTCAGCGAACGCAAGAGCGGACTCATTTTTTGCAACCTGGTGGATTTCGACATGCTGTACGGCCACCGGAAAGACGTGGAGGGATTCGCCAAATCGCTGGAAGAATTTGACCGCACGCTTGCGGAGTTCTTGCCGCTGCTGAGTCTGTCCGACATGATGATGATCACCGCAGATCACGGCTGCGATCCCGATCCGCGCTGGGCGACGACGGACCATTCGCGGGAGTACGTGCCGGTTTTGGCGTATTCGTCGGGAGGCGGGGCAGGCGTGAACCTGGGAGTGCGGGACACACTGGCGGATATGGGGCAAACCATCGCGGAGAATTTTGGCGGCACGATTCCCCACGGGAAGAGCTTCTTGAGCGAAATGAGGAAGCAACGAAGCAATGAAGTAGCGAGGTAAGGTGAGGCGATCGCCGTGACTGGTGACCGGTAAAGTGCTGGCTGGCGGAAGGCGCGTCGGACTGGTGAACGAGGATGATATATCAGATTAGTTATCTAATTGTTAATAACAATTGTAAATTGGCCCAGGAAGAAAAAGGCCGAGGAATCGGACTGACCAGGAATTCCTGCGTCAGAACCAATCGCTGCGGTAGGCCACCCACCAACTAAAGATGCCGATGGGAATCGTAGCCAGTAGCGACCATAGGATGGGCAATGTGACATCCGCTATCAGTCCCAGCGCAATGAAGGTAGCCCAGAAGACCTTGCGTTGCATTCCTTCATTCTAGCGCGCGCAAGCGCCCTGCGGCCGCCGGGCACCGAGCGGGTTTCGAGAAAAAACATATGCCAAGACAAAATGATGAAGGAAAAGTCAAAGCCCCTCACCCCAAAAGCCCGAGGGCGGGACACGGTACGGTACTCGGCCAAAGATGGCCGGAGTTCCTGAAAATGGCGGCGGCGTTTCTACGGGGATGAGCGGCGGGCTGACAACGATTTTGCCTTGGCGAAGAGCGCGAGGATGCTGCGCCCGATGGGGCGCCACGCAGCGGCTAACTCATGTAGACTGCTTAGCGTTCTGGCTGCAGAATGAAAAGGACACCAGGTCTTGCCATCATGGACAAGAGCCAAACGGTTGGACGAGTTTTCGTTGCGGTTTCCCTGGTTGTTTTCGGGGTGCAACATTTCTTGTATGGCGGCTTCGTTGCAGGACTGGTACCCGCGTTCATGCCGGGGCGGCTGTTTTGGGCGTACTTTGTTGGCATAGCGTTCTTTGCCGCCGCTGCCGGCATTCTCTACGAAGAAATGGCACGGCCGGCGGCAACCATGCTGGGAGTGATGTTTTTTCTCTTCCTGGTGCTCCTGCACATTCCAAGGATCGTCACGAATTCGCGCGACGGAAATGAATGGACCAGCGGATTCGTGGCGCTGGCGATGTGTGGCGGCGCCTGGATTCTGGCCAGCGCCTCTCCCCTATACGAGCACGAAATCGCTGATCCGTTCCTCAAGTTCGGGCGATACATTTTTGCCATGGCTTTTGTGGCCTTTGGGATTCAACATTTCTTCGACCCCAGACTCACAATCCGGGTGGGCCCGCCCTGGTTTCCAGGGCGGCCAATCTGGACGTATCTGACCGGCATCTTTTTCGTTGTCGCGGGCTCGGCGATCTTCCTGGGGAAGAAATCGCGCCTTGCGGCAAAGCTCCTGGGGGCGACGACTCTTCTGTTCTTCCTCCTGCTGCACATCCCTCGCATCGCAGCGCAACTGCACGACCCAGGCCCGTGGACCAGCGGATTTGAAGTCTTGGCCCTGTGTGGAGGGGCTTTGGTCCTGGCCAGCAGTCTGCCAAGAGAAGATAGAGAGTAGCTAGCGAGACGCTGTTGGCAAGGAGTATCCCCCGCCGGGCACGGAACAGATTCTCAGAAGAAACAGAGGGCCAGTGGCCACCTGCCAAGGGCCTGCCACTCGGCTAGGAGAGTTGGGAGAAAGTCTGTGAATAGCCGAAATCGTCAGTTGCCGGCGGCGGAAGGCTTTTCTGTGGGGGCGTAGTAGCCGTTGCGGGTGCGGGCGACGAGTTTGCCGTGGCCGCGCGGGGGAATGACTTCCACCTGGATGGTTCGGAACGAGCCGTCGCGGCGGACGTTGGTGGGATAGTAGGCCAGAATGTACTGGTTGCGAATGTCGTGAGCAACCTGCTCGCAGATGTTGTGCACGTCATCGACGTTTTCCGGGAAGAAGGCCAGGCCGCCGGAGGCCGCCGAGATTTGCTCGAGAGCTTTGCGGGCGCGCTTGGCTTCCTTCTTATTTTCCTGGCCGAGGAGTCCGATGGTGTAGATCACCGTATCGGTCTTCTGGACTTCACGAATCATTCTCTCGAGGGAATTACGGCTGGCGTTGTCCTCGCCGTCGGTGACGACGAGCAGGACCTTCTTGTCTTTGGAAGCTTTCTTGAGATGATCGAGAGAGCCTAGGATGGCGTCGCGCAGGGCGGTGCTGCCGCGTGAATCGATGCGTTCGAGGGCTTCCTTGAGCTCGGGAATGCTATTGGTGAAATCCTTGTCGAGATCGAGATAGAAGTCGTCGTTGAAATTGACGACGAAGGCCTCGTCGTTAGGGTTGCTGGCCTGCACGAGAGTGATGGCGGCTTCGTTTACGCGAGGACGCTTGTCGCGCATGCTGCCGCTATTGTCGATCACCAACCCCATGCTGACGGGCACGTCCTCGCGCTTGAAGACGGAGAGTTTCTGTTCAACTTTGTCTTCGAAGACGCGAAAATTTTCCGACTTGAGGCCGTCCGCGAAGCGATGACGATCATCGAGAACCGTCGTGTGCAAGACGACCAGGTTAACGTCAACCTTGATGCTCAAACCTTGTTTGCCGGCGCTGGAGTCCTGACTGGGAGGAGGCGGTACGGAATTGGGGATGGGAATCTGGGCGAAGGCAGCGGAAGCCAAGACAACCGCAGCGCAGGTCAAGAGAGAGAAATAGCGCAGTGAAGGAAAGAGACGCCGGAAGAGCTCAGTGGCTGGGGGCGTAATATCCGGTCTTGGAATAGACGCTGAGCGGCGGAAGTCC
>Ga0137397_10001302_pt1 | contig 17476 bp, 23 predicted proteins | sample czorhiz116metaG_FD_106658 | JGI IMG/M metagenome (GOLD analysis project Ga0137397, IMG submission 106658) | Vadose zone soil microbial communities from Angelo Coast Range Reserve, California, USA - czorhiz1.16 metaG | ecosystem: Environmental > Terrestrial > Soil > Vadose zone | place: USA... | reverse complement strand
GGGTCGGCGAATGTGTCCAGGATGGGAACGGAGTGATTGGTTGGATCTTCATAAGAGCCGAGCATCAGCGCTATACGCGACTCTCGATCATTCGTGTCCACTTGTTTTATGTAGACCAGCTTGCCGTCTGTTATGCGAGTCGCGTCAACTAGCCTTGTGCGTACCTGTGCCCACTTAGATGAGAATACGCTCGCGATTGGCCATTTGTGCTTACGGGTAATGGTGCCGAATCTTCTGCGCGTCGCCAATACGTCCCTGTCCTTAACCAAGACGGCGTCCACCCAGGCCGGAGTCGCGGACGGAGCATGTAGCCCCTGGATTCCAAGAACTGCTGGCGGTCTCTCCAAGTAATTTCATGGGAGGACAGATTCTGGTATGGACCACCAGGGTCACGATGGGGTCTACGCTGTGTCTCAGAGCGACCTTGATCCATTGAGCTGGCTGGAGCGAGAGTTGAGAGTTGATACAATGGAGTGGTCGAAGACAAACCAAGTTGTGGGAAGCGTGCGAACGATGTGTCCACATGAGCCGCGCTTGTTCAAAAACTCCCAATTCAAGCTACGCAGGAGTCCCCAAAGACTGCTTAAGTAAGTCAGACATTCCCCGACCCTCAGCGATCGCGGCGACGAAAACAAAGGACTCCACACAGCGATCTAGATTCCTTGTCCTCGGTGCACACCAAGCAAACCTGACAAGCGCAAAACGCCTGGTCATGACAACAAGGTTCTATTGTTTTTCAACAGACAACAGGGTACGTCCGATGCCAGTAGAATAACGCCAAACCGGCCCGCGGAGGGCATTTTTGTCTATGTCCAGAGGAACCCTGACAGTATGTGTGTAACACTGTATTTGCACATGTCAACAATTTGTTTGAGTCCATGCTATTTTCGTTACAATACCCTTTGCAATGCACCGTGACGTTCATATATGACCCCCTACCCACGGGCAACCCCATATCACGACCTTTTACAACTATCAGTGCATCATCTTCCAAGACCCGCAGGCGGGTTCTCAACGCCGATCGACACACATCCCAGCTTTGTACTCACTACACTATTCCTTTACATTTTTCTATCATCAAATTGTGAGTAATACCACCCTTCCCCAATAGCGACCAAAATGGCCTCGCCGCCTCAGTAGTCATACTAATTGCCCTCCCAGCTAGATGCCTTGGGCTGTACTTGGGAATCTTGCCAATGTACAGGCCATCACCGGCGTATTTGTGGGCGGCGTGACGACAGCAGCAGTTCAAAAGTATGCTCCGAACACCGACATGCTCCTAGAAAGTTGCAGGCAGGAATTGGAGGACGTCAAGGCGCGACTGAATGAGATCCCACATGCACGACGGGAGAGAATTTGCGCTGCGGCCGAGCAGGGTCAGTGTAAAAGTCTTGAAAAGCTCGAACAGGACTTGATCCAGTTAGTCCCCTCTACTGATACATCTATGTCCACGTTTTTGATGGATTTCATACGTCCAGACTTTCTGATGATCGCTGGGACCTCAACGAACGTTCTGACTCTTCCTCACTCTGGCAACGACGTTTACCGATGACACAGTTACGGGAAGACATCAAGACCCTGAATGACGGCATTCGGAGACTTCGGATAGACACCTGCGTATGCGACAGTAGTTTTCAACCTGTTCAGATGTTTATGGGTTAACAGAACACAACAAACACTGCCAGTGCGCGGTTCCCGTCTCAAGCACCACCGCAACGCCCCACGGCTGGCTCAAGTGCATGGTCCTCGTCATCCCTTCCTCAAACATCGGCCACTGGTGGTACGATTTTTTCGCTTAGGGTGTGCTTCCACATGTCTGATAGTGTCTAAAGGGTCGCCATCGACACAAGATCGCACTTTCGCAGGGCAGCAGCCTTCTGGACAGAACGAGTACCCTTTACAAACCATTACACATCCTCCGCTTGCTCACACCCGGGAGGGGCGTGAACCCATACCTCTTCCCATAGATATTGTATGAGTACCTTGCTAGTTGCGTCGGGAATGGATGAGCACCAACTGTCCAGCGTGTTTACTAACTAGTTTTAATGGGTGTTAATTACCATGTATTCAGATACGAGCCGCCTAGTAGCCTCCTGTACGCGTTAACCGCCCTCAGATATCAGAGTAGCGAGTAAACAACAATAGATGTATGTTTCTACGGGCAGGTCATGTAGGAGTGAGAATCGGAACGGGTGAAGTTGAGATGGTTTAGTCCAGAAACCAAGCTCAGCGGCTGGCTTCAATCGTAGGGAATTTTGTCAATGAGAAGGACGTGTGTACGGGCGCCAGTACTGTGAAATGGTGTTATGAGACTTCGTTAAAGCAGCAGCGGTACCATGCCAGCGATTACTATGCATGGTACTTGCACTGGCATGAGTTACCTGCAGTGAGTCCGAGTCACGGTGGTACACCACACAGAGTATATCCATTAAAACCCTACCTGGTACGGGACTTCGATGAATGTTAGTGACATTTACCAGCGCTTGAAGGGGTAGGACCCTGGGGATAGATGAGTAGGAACCGAGATGCTCTGAGTGGTCTTCATGGGAAAAATAAAACAGGGTATCATACGAGTCTCAATCATGTTCTCAAGCTCCGGGCCGCGGTCCCAACACGTTCCGAGTTCCCCTGACGTTCTCCTCTGGTTAGTACTACTGCTACCTGTCTACTCTCTACTGACCGGGTCCCTACTATTCGGTCTGGCGTGTATATTTACAAGTGAAATGGTACTGGAAGTTGAAGATTGTCACACAAGTGGCGATTATCATGTCTTTTTGTCAGTGATGATTAATATTGGTACAATACCGTAGTTGCCATGTGAGTCCCCATACAGTACTCTCAAGCGGAATCGTGCATTATCCCTTTATTCAAGTTCTCAATTTGTCTGCTGCTCCATCGTTCAACTAAGACATTGGAGTTCTCAAACTTCACGGCGAGACAAAATCAAATCGTAGAGGCAAGAACACCCAGATTGGAAACAACAAAAGCCACTCCTCGTGGCGGTCTGCTATTGTGTTTGTATTCCCCCATCATTCAACACTCAATCCGATGGTATTTCAACACACTTGGTCGGTAGTGAACGGCGATAGGAATCCACGCGATTTCCGGGAGTGGTGCATCCACCACGTCGCCTCGGTGATTCTATTGTTTATGACAGCCAGCAGGCCTTTGTCCACTCGTGGAAACAACCAATTGTTCTCATATGGCATAGGAGAGTGACTAGCGCACACCACAACAGATCTAGAGACGGCTGGCTTTGACGTCACCGCTTCAGACTATCAGTCGACTTGAAGCAATATTGATGGCAGTAATATGTGCCAATGGAATCCCAGCGCATGCACAAGGGATCATTAATTTCACACCACACTCACATTTGAAAATGTGTACGATGAGCCTGTCGCCCATTTAGCAAGGATTCGACCTAATTCGCCAGGTTCGACTTGAGGGTAGTATGAGATGCCATGGGGTGTATCGAGACGGACCTTGAGAGGCAGGCTTTGTTGAGTTAGAAGACTCCTTATGGGCTTGACAATATTAAAACCTACGCGCACCCTCATTTCGCTTCTGAAAATTTGCTGTCTTCGCTGTCGTGGGCTAGGATGGCCGAAAGGCAGATGTAAACCTCGGATCAGGCCTACTGCGTGTGACGACCGTATTGCATTGTACACACATATGCAGGCGCAGAACTGGGACAAAACATATATTGACGCTCATCGCCCTGACAGTTGCCTTACCTGATACTGTAAATCCCTGCTGTTGCCAGCACTCAAGTACTCAACGGTACCGTGAGAACTACGACATCGGGGCACGAATCTGAGAAGGCTGATTTATCGCTGACCTCGTGTCATTTTCAACTCCGACATGTCGCCGCTTTGGGCCTCTTGCTCGAGCACAACTTACAAGTTTTGTCGACTCGGGGTGTTACAAAGTCGTAGTGCTACAGCTGAGTTAAATTACGTGCAACGCTGTCCTCACTTTACAGCCACACCGACACCCGGCCCTGACAACCAGGTCCCACAGGTGGGGCCGCTGCGCGTTCCGGGGTGCGGTGCATTCACTGGCAATCCATCATACATCAAGCGACGGCGCAGAGGCCAAAGGAAATCACTCCTCGAGGAAGAAGTAATTTCCCGATGCTGAACAAAAAGGGGGTCAGACGGCGTTTGCAGATGTCAACTGGGAACGGACCTTTCTGTTCCTTGTCCTTGACCGAATAGAGTTTATTCACACGCGGGCGAAAGTTGGTAGGGTCGCGACGGAACGTAATCTCCAGCGACTGAAGGAATTTGTTCATCCCTGTCAGTAGTGATTGTGGTCTGCAGTGATTGCGATCGCCATCAGCTTTTGCTATGCATCATACAAGGACAAAAAGGACATACGGAGTGGCGGTGGCAGCGATGGCAGGGGTGCCCTCGAAAACAATGACGCGGTCAGCAAGATAAGTCGCCATTATGAAATCGTGTTCAATAACAAAAGCCGTCTTCTTTGCATGTAAAATGAACCGTTTGATGACTTTTGCCGTGATAATGCGCTGCTCTGAATCCAAGAAACTGAAAATTCGCTTGGCTCCGCTTAAACCTGCCAAAGAAGCTCGAATACGCACGAAGAGGGCTCATCGATGAGATAAACGTTCACGCCGGGCTTTCCCAGAGCTAACACAATGGCCACGCGCTGGAGCTCGCCGCCTGACAACGTCTTGACTTCCTGATCGATGATGTTCTCGATGTTCATCGGTTTCACGACGTCGCTCTGGAACTGCGCGTGCATAAAGGCAGACTTTATCTGCTTCAACAATAGCATGCGAACGGTGCCTGGGAACTTGGGCGAAATTGTCTGCGGTTTGAGCGACACAGCCATGCTTTGCTTGTCTGCTGGGTCGTCCGGCTCCTCGCCAGCAAGCAGACGCACAAAAGTCGTCTTCCCGGTCCCGTTCTCGCCGAGCATGACAATGATCTCAGAATCGGTGAAGGAACCTTCTTGGACCGTCAATTTGAAACCGCCGAGCGTTTTTGTCATGGATGGGTAGGTATAATGCCGTGTCTTGTCTATGAGAACTTCCTCTGCAGTTTCTACCATTTTGAAAGAAAGGGACTCCTCGCGGAACCGCAAGTTCTCAGTAGGGACGAAACCGTCCAGGAAGATATTGATGCCTGTATCACGTCAACAGTGGATAACGAGCAAGCCAATCCGCTGACCTTCCCGTACAGAGTAAGGCATAGTGACGACACCGTACATGGATGGTTTGCCGTACAGACAGCACACGAAATCGGAGAGGTAGTCGAGTACGGACAGGTCATGCTCCACGGCAACAACATAGTTGTCGCGCGTCAATAGTTGACGGATAACTTCGGCGGCCTTCAGCCGTTGCCTGATGTCCAAGTAACTTGAAGGCTCATCGAACATGTACCTAGAGGAAGGACTAAGGGAACGTCGGGATATGAGTGAAGATGACGCACACGTCCGCACGTTGGATGCACGACATAGCGATCGCGAATCGCTGAAGCTCCCCTCCGGATAACTGGGATACCTCGCGCTCCAAAACCTTGTTTAGCTCGAGGTCATCACATAGTTTTTGCTTGTTGTCGAGTTCTAGCTTGGAATCAAGCATTTGGCTGACGGTCATTTGGTTCTTGATTGCTCGGGGAATGTGGTCAACATATTGAGGTTTGATGAGAGCCTTGAGGTTGTCCTCGAGGACTTTCGTGAAGTAGTTTTGCAGTTCTGATCCGCGGAAATACTTCAAGATTTCCTGCCAATCTGGTGGGTCCTACCAGGGTAACATAAGGGTCAGAAGTCGACGATTCGACGGAAGACCGTTAGGGCGCACATCATAACGACCAAGGTTCGGCTTGAGTTTTCCAGCAAGAATTTTGAGGGCGGTACTTTTTCCAATACCGTTAGTCCCTACAAGACCGAGGACTTGACCTGGTCGAGGGGTGGGGAGACGATGGAGCTTGAAAGAATTGGCAGTGTATCGATGGGTGACCGCGGATTCTAGGTTCGTAGGAAGATTGATGATCGCGATGGCCTCGAACGGGCATCTAGAAGCTACAGTTATGGCGGAACACACAGGACTTGCAGCGCCGCACACACTTTTTGACGCAGATACCGCACCCGATGCAAAGGAACTCGGAGATAAACGCGATCTTGTCGGTGGGCTTCACCTCGATACAGAGTTTGCCTGCAAACGACGCGAAATCATAAGTTCAACTTTCCGCGCACCATCGCGGTCAACGTGGACGAGCACCGACCCATTTTTACGACGGGACATGACTTTTGTGTCGAAGGGTTAATCAGAGAGAGGTTTTCCCTGTTTGCACTCGACGATTGGGTGAGAACGCGACACGTACTTTTTTGCACTCCTGCGCGCAGCGCTTGGGTTTGCAGCGATTGTCATCGACGATCGCTATGCGCGTGATCTTGTCTGCCATGATGGTGAGAAGAATCAATACGATCGATGATGAACGCTTTCGCTTTTTTCTCCCTGGGTTCATCCGTCGGGCCCGGCAGTTCCACGTGGCGCTTACATCAGCGCTTAATCCCGTCCATCCGATTCGTGGTATGCGTATGTCACGGTCAAGCTATAACTTTCCTGCAGCTTGCGAGTAGAGACACACATTCTCTTCGCGTGACCACTACACCAATTAATGGCAAAGGGCGGCGCCTCCAAAGACAAAAAGCCTGCTGAGAAGAAGGGTGGCGACAAGGGCAAAGGGAAGCCCGAAGAGGCGGCAGACAAGGGAGGGAAGGTGCGTAAACATACCGGACTGTTTTTGCTTCCTTGGTGCCGATCGGAAGGAAGTTTTCAGGGTAAAGCTGGGCTGAAAGCCGCTACGGCCGTCAACGTGAGGCACATTCTCTGCGAGAAACACTCAAAGGCCATGGAGGCACTCCAGCGCATTCAGGCACGTCATGCCATTCATGTCTCTTGCAGAGGCTTTCTTATCTTGTATTATCGTGCCACCAGGCCGGAGAGCGATTCGACAAAGTTGCTCAGGAATGTTCGGAGGACAAGGCCAAAGGTATATCGATTTGTGATTTCGTCGGGGTATCATATATCATACTCAACACGTGTTGCTTGTAAGCCGGTGGTAGTCTGGGTTGGATGGTTCGCGGATCGATGGTGGTACGCGTCCACTTTGTCCATCAGTTCAGGTCAGAATAACCACCTCTGATGTCATATGAACTTGAAGGCCCCGTTTCAAGATGCTGCGTTTGCGCTTGGGCCATCTACGGTGGACAAGCCCATCCTTTCACCCCTTGTCAAAACAAATTTTGGTTATCACATCGTTATGGTGGAGGGCAGGCGGTAGGTCTTAACCAAATGTTTGTGCATTTACTCGGTATGGGGTATCAATATTCATCCGCTCTCTCCGATTGCCAACGAAAATGCAAAAAAGAGTGGCGTACAGTATGCAGACAATTATCTGGCGGACAAGGTACATAAATAGTCCGTGTCGCTAAGATCCAGTAACAATACAGTAACGAAAGATGGGATATACGTCTACATCTAAATCGGAGAGGATAGGTCGGTCTCGACGGTGGATTATGAACTAGGAGTAGAGGGGTAGTGTCGAGCCCGAAGACGAACCGGGAATAGAAAAGGAGTGGGATTGGAGGTCCATGAGGTGGGATCGCGAGGTCGCCGAGATAGGGGGCACATCGCTAATCACAAATGAGCGTTCATGGCTGGCATTAGCGATATCACGCATCAGCTCAGACGAATCCTTCTTGTCGTCTTGAAGAGGATCAGCCGTCGGTGAGGGTCCAGGCGTCTGTGCCATGACAGCGCTCAAATCGAGGTTGGCCGGGTAACAGCCCCCAACTTGACCGTTCGTCTGGAGGGGGAAAAATAGTCAAATAAAGAAAGGGGGGAAGGTAGTGTACATACCTTGCTCGGCAGTGACGCAGCTATGCGCTCTACGCCTTTCCCATATTGGGCAAGCAACTCCACTGATGTGTACACGTCAGCGAATGAACGGCATGCTCGTACACGTTCTGACCTATATCCTGTATGGATGCGTTCGGCGTTTTGATAGGCGTATTTGACAACAAATTCGGTTCCGGTGTCGAGGTATCCGGGACTAATTTGGGTTTTCGTGGCGCTCTTCTGCTCCTCTTGGATGGTGGGTCCTCTGTCCCAACTGGGTCCGGCTCAGCGACCGGGCGGGTATTTCGCCGACGTTTGGGGCGCACAGATTCGGGTTCTGGTTCTGGCGTCGGCGTTGTTACCGGCGTCTGCTCCTCCTGCAACACCGCCGTGATACTCCGGCGTGGCGCTGCCCTTGCCGACTCTCGCCGTCTCTTCGCAGCTGCACCCGCTCGGCGTTTTACGGGATCTTGCCCCTTCGACACCTCCGCATCGTGCTGGCGAATATCCGCGAGCAGGCCACCCTTCTTTTTATCTGTCTTCCTTCCGCCACGTCTCCTTTTACTCTGACCATACGTGGTGATTGCCTCACGGAAGTCGATAAGCGCCTTCTTGTGCAGATAGTAGAACTGAACACATTGCGCCTGTGTCTTGTGCGCAAGTCCTGCAGCAATGTGGCCAAATTGTTTCGGGTACTTGGCAAAGCGCTGCTTATAGATTTCTACCTCCTCATCGGTCCACTCAGCGAGGCCCGGTGAGGGATCGAAAAAGGATTGAGGGTCATTGACGGCATTGTTCGTATCGTCGAACACCGCATCAACTTTGCCCCGTGTGACTGAGATCATGTCTGGGATGACAGCAACGTTGCGCAGCGCAAGATGGGCCGGATCGTAAAGTTCGTCATTGCCCAAGCTGGCAATAATCTGCTCCATCTCGAGATCTGATCGGACAGCATCCCCGAGGACGGCAGCAGAACGGCGAGTGGTGCGCGCAGGGATGGAAGATACTTCACCAGCAGCAGGGTCGACTCGATGTGAGTTATCCAACTCGGCACAGCGCGCAACCCACTCTCTGTGAAGTGCGAGGTAGTCTTTGCGGAGTCGTACAGTCTTCTCATCAACGGTTTCCTGTCGGGCGGCCATGTTTGCAACTAAAGAACTCCGCATGTGAGACTCGAAAGCTTGAATTGTGTCCTTCGCACGATGACTAGTCAAGACCTCCTGCACGAGAGCATCCGCCGATGGAACGGAAACATCGGTGCAAAGCGCGGATATGGCCCTATTGGACATTAGGATAGGATGGACACGTTCCTCACGAGACTGAAGATCTAGCTTCTGTCGCGCCCTAACCACCATCCGCAGGGCTTCAGTGAATGATTCTGCTTCCTTCGTATGCGCAGAGAAGGTATCGCGGTCGGAGCGCACAATTGCAGGCACGCCAACGGCTTGCAATGCTGGGGACACAGGTGAGGCAGGCATTCGATCATCTTCTGGCTCTTGTACTACGGGTGCTGCCACAACGACCTCGGGGGCTACGTAAGGCGGTGAGGGTGTCTGTAGACTCGGAGTTGGTGCAACCGAAGACACCGGGGACGACGTGCTAGCTTCCGGGAGACCATTGATAGGGAGAAGTTGCGGTGTGCTGCATTGTTCCAAGAGCGGCTCTGACTGCGGAAGTGAAGGCATGGGGGCTCCAACAGGAACAGGTGAGAATAATGCTGACTGAGATAGAGGTGTCGAATCGGTCTTGGTCACCTCATGAAGTGCATCCACCGCGGACAGGGGTTCGACAGGGAATTCTGAAGTGGGGATAACGAGCCTCGGCAGCTCTGGGGCCGTTTGAGCTACAAGTGAGGATTCGTTCTTAGCATCATCCAGGGGGGGTGGCTCCTCGCCTGTATCTCCTGGTCGACTTGTATCCGCCATGACAGGAATGGGAACCTGACTAGGAGGGTCTTCCTCCGATTTGATAGCCCCAAAGGGAGGAGATACCTTCCCTACAGCTGAAGAGTATGTTATTCCTGGTTCCGGGGGCGTTGAGACAGGAGCCTCCTCTGCATCCACAGAACTGGTCGCCTGAGGTTTCGGTATCGCTGACGTGAATAAGCCATTTGAGGCAGTGACTTTGTCCGTGGGGGAAGGTGCATCATACCCTCCTGGGCCATCCAAAGGTAAGGGTGTTGCATTCGAGTCGCTTAGAGTCGGCCCCGCTTGATGCGGAAACGTACCCCGTTTCTTCCGATTGACACCCCCACGCCGTTTTCGTTTTGATCTCCCAAGTTGGTAACCTTGATTAGCACTAATATTAAACGCACTTCCTGCACAATTTGTCAGCGACCAGGAAGATTTTGATAATCACTCCAAAATTTCACCTCTACCAGCTTGGGAGTCGTGGTATCTACTCTGCGTAGGGCCAGATAACCCGCGTTCAGAGAAACGGTTCGGTCCACCAGGTCCGGGATTGAGACAAGGCGGGGAAGGACGTAAAGGGAGAGAAGGATGAACGGCAAGGTGATCATCAGGCCCCAAATCGTTTGGATACGTCAAGGGTGGCGCAAAGGGAGGAGCAAAGGAGTCGCGAAAGCCATCCGACGGAAAGCGCATTCCAGATCTCACACCACCGCGACGCTGACCACGGGATTGACCCACAGGGTGACTTCGCTGAACCGGTGGTGGCACAGGGGGTTCCGCAGTGTAAGAGCAAGAATCAGCAGAGGATCGCACAGATGACCGAGAACGTTCGCGAGACGCTGGCAGAGAATTTGACCGCTCTCGGGAGGAGCGAATGGAGGACGAAGACGGGGATGGAGCCCTGCGCGAGACGGCAGCGCGAGAATGCCTCGGCGACGAAAAACGGGAAGAACGGGGTGAACCACTGAGAGACTGTTCATAAGACACATCTCTGTAGTCCACCCGCCCACGGGGAGGACGAGATGAGCTACTCGGAGATCGTGGACGAGTCCAGGAGTTAGAGTTATCATCCAAAGGATAAGAAGAGTTCCAGCGCCCTTCATCAAAGTATACAGGTCTGTAAACACTGGACTGTCGGGGTTGTACCGAGTCCCGTCTCGAGAAGTAAGGAGGTCCAGTGCGATAGGAGTCACCACCATAAGTGTACCCGTAGTCTTCTCTAGGTGGCGGCATCCGAGTACGAACGTCGGCGAACCGCTCAGACATATCCAATCCTGAATCAGGTCTAAGAATTATAGGGGTAAGCAAGAATGAACACCTCGCAAATGAGTATCCAAACACTCACACATGGTCATGTTTCCAAGTCTCGGATGGCTCGAACATCCTCTCTGCCATGACCTCGCGCCGTGGCCAGGGATCAGAGGATGGGTCATAACCTTGGGAGTGAGAATAGTTCGTTCCCCAACCGAAGCGGGGTTTGTCACCGTCATAGGTGGGCTCATAGTGATCCGCACGTGGGTCCCTTGGGCGATATGAAGGTTGAGTTCGTATGGTGTCACCACGAAATCTGCCAGAGTTTGCTATGCCATTTGCGTAGAGTGAATTTCCATGTGAGGGATGATACCCTCCATAACCAGGGCGTGGTCGAGACGGTCCAGGAGATGGAGCGTCGGACATCTGCACAAACACTGTAGCGAATGGAAATGCAATGTAAGCCCCAAGATCCACGAGGTAGGAAATATGTACACAAACATTGATATGCTGAAGGTGAGGATGTGTGTACGCGCACAAACGAACTGCAAATGAGATGGCAGCAATAAATACGGACTGCGTCCGAATGACTACACTTAAGGTGAAACCTCTACGTAGAAATCTCTTTGCAGGTGTCGCTTAGGAGCAGGGGAGCGTGCTTGTAGCAGGGTAACCAGATTTTGGGTATTCCCTGAACGCGATGGGGCCCTGCAGAAGGAAACTGTGCGATGGGGACTTGTGAGCGTCTTGTCAAGACCTGTCCAAGTTCTGTAAGCGTTGACCTGTGCCACCCATTCGATCTCCGCCGGCTAGAGCCGAGACGTACCTGTCTGCACCCACCGAGCAATGGGTCAGTCAAAGGCAGACAAATTCGACGGGTTCTCACCACAATTGACGGTGAGGATGAGTGACCATGGGTTGAAGGCCTCATTGCCGTTTGAAAGTCCACGGACACGCGTATGGATACTTACTTCTTACCTGATCCTCGTTGTCCTCGCACTCCCTCTCTGGTGGTCGACTACAAGCATCGAAAGGCTTTCACTGCCTGTGTCTCGCGTTGATGCCCTGGGCGGAAAAGAGGTTAGTTTTAGTGTTAAATGGCTATTCTGTGTCTCTATCTGACAAATAGTAAGCTTCACCTACCTATCAGTATCGCTGTTGACGTTGCAAGTTCTAAAACACGCTCGGATGACCTGGCGGAGAACCTACGGGCAATATTCGAGTCGAGGAAAGAAAAAATTCCTGCGTACAGCCATCTAGAGTTCTCGGTAGACCATTTTCGAGCTGTCAGTCAGTGGTTTCCTGCTTCGTGGATGTCTTGTGATCTGAACGCCACTCGGGGCAGTCTGCACCATCAGATGCATATCACGTCTCGTTGAATGAAGAAACTCAATTCCCTGCTATCCAAAGGAGGCATCTATCTGTCCCGATACATCAAGGTTAGTTTTTGTGCCCCCTCAGCATGTCATTTGTAGCCGAAATTTCCACGAATAGCAAACCAGGCCCCCGACTTGTTACTGTCTTTGTTGACGCCGTACGGGACCCCATCCCCACCTGGGACATTCCGCCATCTGGTCGCTAAATACGCACCTCGCTATCGCCTCGCGTTTACCCTTCTTAATGAAGACGCTGCTGCTGGCAGAGCTGTGGTTGGATGGGACATCGCCGAGATGATCTCTCGTTGGTCCCTCATTAATTCTCTTCACAGTGAAAGAAGAGCTAAAGCTTATAAACAGGGTGGATCACGCCGGTTCTGAAGCAAACGTCCAAACTTCACAACTTCACCGTTGAAAGCCAGATTCGGTTCTACGCTCCGCTTGCATTCGAACCACGGGCCCTCAGCAATGGGGACGATATCATACACGGGCTGACGCAAGAAAGTCTCAAAGTATTCGTCAATTCTGCTGAGTGGACGCTAGGTAAAGTATTTAAGATGGCATAGTACAAGCTTTCGAGTTGATCATATACCACAGCGTCCAGCGTGTCCAACGATCCCGTTCTCCATTTCGTCGTGTTCGTGCCATCCATTTCCCACGCACCACTACGCATACTCGACGACGCCAGTGAGTCTTAATGCTGCTATCTGGGCTGCGATCTCATAGAGCCAGGTCAACCCATCTCTTCCGACGCCTTCATTCTTCCACAGTGGGGTGGCATTGTCTTGTTGAACTTGCCAACAGATGCCCCATCCAAACTTCATCTCAAAGAAGCCGAGCTAGATCACGTCTTCAGCAGCTTCCGAGCCCAACTACTTCGACTTATCGGTGTTTCCGAGCTACCTCGAGAGGTGCAGTCAACTGAACCCGATCGACCATTGACCGATTTTCAACTTGACACACTCTATCGCCAACGTACGTTCGAGAATACGGGAAGTAGTAGGGAGACGTTACAGAGCATCGTCAAATTGGTCGATCAGATATCGAATATGCCCGTCGGCCAAGATGTCCGCGATGATGTCCTCGAGGCGCTCTCAGCGCTTGAAGTTGTGAGTTCCCCTATTATTGACCCACTTTCCACTATCTAACGATTTCAAGCTATACTCCGGGGTTTGGAAGGCCCCTGTGTTGGCACTCCAACACTCGAGTCGGGCGTTAACGCTCGCCTCTCGCGCGTTCTTCAACCCAGGGATGCTGGCTTTGCTTTACTTCCCAGCTGAGCACAAGTATGCTGTGTATACACCTCTTTTCGTGCCAGTAGCAGTCCCTCTCCTAGTCACCCTGCTGAAGGAGGTTTCTGCTCGGAGGAAGGCCAGAAAAAGGAGGAATGCAACTTGATGTGTTGTAGTGCCCATCTATATGATAAGTTGGCAAAGTGCTCTGCGCCCCCAGAATGCGTCACGTAGGTCTAGAATCCATGTCGAAGCGTGCCGAGATTGGCTACAAGTTTGGCAACGTATACTTATTCCTTTGTTGAGAATGATCGAATGATCGACATAAATTCGGCGAACGTAACATAGACATTACTGGACTCGTCCAATACCCGAAAGAGTGGAATGCATCAGATACAGATAGGATTGCAAGCATACAAAAAGCGCGGACAGACATGACAACGATTCAGCAAACGGCGCAAAACGCCTGGGAGACGGAACGTAAGTGTAGGTCTGGTCCCTGAGGGAAAACCGAATATCCTACATACTTCTCGCCACCGAAAATTACATGCTGTGAGGGAGGACCCTAATTCAGCTCCTCGAGCGTGCTGTCCTTCTTCTGCTCTTCCACGTCGAAGTTTTCGACCAAATCGGGTACGTCGTCGTCGTCGTCATCGGCAGCGCCGGCGCCCGCCCTTTGTTGTCCCTGCTGAATCGCCTGGTACGACTCTGCAAGCTTGCGCAACGACGCGAGCGAGTCGGGGCCAAGCTGGTTGAGAATGCCAGGGACGAGCTCGGTGAGCTCCTTGACCTGCCCCACGCCGTAGATCGCAAACGTATTCGCAGAAACCGCGGCGTGCACTGTTAATGGTGGTGCCACAAGTCGCCCCCGCCAAAACAAAGAGTTTCAGTCCAGTCACACACACACACACACACGATGGGAAATCGTCAGCAGCAATCCCAATCCCGATCCCCTCCCTGAGACTCGACCCACCTTTTGGAGCACTGAAGTGTAACACGTTTCCGTCCTCCTTGAACATGTTGACCTCCTCGACGCCCGTGATCGGCTGCACGTTCAGCTTCTTCAGCGCACCCTGGAGCTTCTTGTCGTCCTGCGCGTTCGCAGGTTTCGATTTGCGCACGACTTTTCGCCGCACGGTCCCCTTCCCGCCTGATACACGCGCGCGCGCGCGCGCGTAAAACGCTGGACGTCAGCCACCCATACAAAACTCGCCCGCAGCGACACCACACGGAAACGCAGAAACACGGGCCACCACTCCCCATCCCGGTGGTTCACGTCGACATACCTATCCTGTTTGAGGCCGCCTGCGCTTGCAGCTTGGCCAGTTTTGCGGGATCCATGTTTTCGATTTTGTCTACGACCCTTGAATTTGTGTTGGTCGTCGGCGAAAAAACAAGGTTTGCAGGTTGGCTGCCAAATACTAGTAAATAAATGTATTTTTAAGACCGATCAGTGCTACGCGACACCACACAGCTCTGACCGGAAAATCGTCTCTGGTGACTTCACAACGACGATGCCGCCCTTTCTACTCGTCCACAGACTCGTTCGTATTATAATATGGCTATGGCCCACACATGTCGATTAAAGGCGCTCATTCAGAGTGATCGGAGGTTAGATCTTTGTTCGTGCTTATGCGTCGACCCTAGAACTTTCGGGAAACGAGGACTGAGATGAAATGACAACGCTTACAGCCTTCGGTACTACAGCTTATTCGCGAGTTGGCATTCGATCTTTCAAATATCTCGGATTGCATTCATCGCGAACAGGCTGTCTATCCTCCTAGGCCACCTCTCCCACCACAAACCTCGATTGCCGTGGTGGTTCTATCCACACTTGTAGACTTCCCGACTACTCCATGGCCAGACTCTCCATTTCAATGGCCTCGTTATTGCTCGCGGGGGTTGATTCAGGCCCGAACCCAGAAGCACGAACCGGTGCGGGAGAGAGGTCGTATATTTTGGAAACGGTGATACGGAGGTTCTCTTCGTATTTCCTGTAACGCCAGTTTTCAATCCGTTAATTCAGTACAGTGAGGGTGAAAAGTGACGTGCTGCCGCACCTCCAACCCCAGGCGCGCACGTAGCCGGGTGCGTGACAGAAGTGTCTCAAATATGGCCTAAAGGTGTCCCCTTCGCCCTCACATTGGACAGTAGAACGAGGAAAGAACTGCTCACATGCGCGTACACTGTTCCAGACGTAGCGTCAAAAAATCTGTATACCAACATGTTTGGCAAAAGGAACCACGTTGCCAGTGCTACAATGGCCCAGGCAGTGGCGAGAAAGCCCGATTGGATGATACCACGAACGATGTGATTTACGGTCGAGTCTGTTGCGGGGACACCGCTACGGGATCTCAAAAGCACACCAGCAAGGAAAACTGTGCGGAAGAGGGAACTAGGTCTGCGTAGATCACCAAGGTGAATGTGTTAACGACGTACAAGTGATGAGGACCTCAGCCACAGCTTGTACAGTGTGCCAGGCGACCGAGATACGTGTTTGCATAGGCGGACAATCAGTACTGTATGTCACATCAACAAGGGCGAGAGTGTTAAGCATGAAATCACCCGCACGATGGCATCATCAAACTCATCACATTGGTGACCATTCCAAGCACAAAGGCAATAACGGAGAGCGATATGACCACACCACATTGCATGCGACTCCTGGTAAGGCAGTAAATGCTAAAATTCTGGTGAGAATATGTTTGGTGCGAACAGGTCGACGAAGAATTAACCAACCGAAATGCAAGGAACATATTCGCCATTAGGATGATGAGTAATTGACATAACGAATTGATAGGGCCCTCCCATGGCCGCAATGGTGGTGGTTGCCCGGGCTGCGCTTGAATGGGAATCAGCGACAAAACATGTATGCAGTGTGGAACAGACGCATTGTGAGAGATGTGTGTACGACGCTACAAGGCTGATGAGCATGGCACCACCGACTTGAGCTGAAGTGAACAAAGAAGCTCACAATATCTCCCATGCGAGGTGCCACAGACTGGTAACCACATCGGTCAACCGCCATACTCAACGCCAAAAAAGGGAGCGAGAGCGTACAGCAGACTCTGGAAGGTAACAAGAAGATATTGGATGACGATAAAGAGTCTGTAAGTGTGTGAGTGGCTGGACAGCACAGGACATTAGCGGCCCACTGGCACCTCAGTCGTATTGTGTCTTTGAAGCCTACCAATACAAGTCATCGCTGGAGTGAAGAAGCAAAGAGCTCCTACTACGTACCCGGGCCGATGACCCAATAAGCATAGAACTGTTGGCTCACCAACCCGAAGAAAACTGCATTCACTGTTCAAATGATCAGTGATACCCCGTCATATCCAGGCTTTTTGCAGTGCCCACAAAAGACGGTGATCAACAGCATGCCTAACAGCGTCGAACATATTTGGGTCAATTTGAGACTAGAGCAGCAACGTGGGAAGCCTCACCCTGACCTGGCGCCTCGCTTTGTGTCATGGTAAAATGGGAGGGTACCGTGCGTATGACCCTCGAGTCAATCACTCAAGTCAAGCATATATATACATGGATGTGCCAGCCGGTCGAGGCACACCTGGGCATGGTAAAATGGCACCGGTTCTGCGTACAGTACCCATACATCGTACGGCCAAGTGACAAAGTATGGCACCGTCAATGGCACCAACTCAGTGCCATCGCAGTGCCATGATGCATGGATGCAAAGCCGGGCCGGGATGATCGTGCCGAGATTTTAGATGGGAGACTGAATTGAGAAGGCGCGATGGAGTTACAATACACAGCCCTTTCCTCTACCGCTGGCAAGGATGATCTGGGATGAGGAGCGCTGGAAGGCAGTGCGGTGGAAGT
>Ga0137397_10001300_pt1 | contig 17482 bp, 21 predicted proteins | sample czorhiz116metaG_FD_106658 | JGI IMG/M metagenome (GOLD analysis project Ga0137397, IMG submission 106658) | Vadose zone soil microbial communities from Angelo Coast Range Reserve, California, USA - czorhiz1.16 metaG | ecosystem: Environmental > Terrestrial > Soil > Vadose zone | place: USA... | reverse complement strand
TACGCCTGCGGGAAACATTCTTCTGGACACCGGCCAAATCGAGATGCTGCCGCAAGTAGAGGCCAACATCGAGAAGCTTGGCTTCAAAGTGCGGGACGTGAAAATGTTGCTGAACAGCCACTCCCATTTCGACCATTGCGGAGGATTTGCGGAGTTCAAGCGCCAAACCGGTGCGACCATGATCGCCAGTAAGCTCGATGGGGACGCTATGATGCGCGGCGGGAAAGGGGATTTCTATTGGGGCGACGAACTCGCCTACGAACCCGTGAAACCTGATCGGATCGTCTCGGATGGCGAACGGGTCGAACTTGGCGGCGTGAGTCTCACGGCTCATCTCACGCCTGGGCACACCAAAGGATGCACTAGTTGGTCGATGCGGGTCAATGAAGCCGGCAAGGACTACGACGTGCTTTTCCTATGCGGCCTTACCGCATCGTTTTACAAGCTGACTAATAACGACAAGTATCCAAACATTGTCGAGGATGAGCGCAACACCCTTCAGAAGCTCCGCGGCATGCACGCTGATGTCCTGCTCGCGTCCCATGGCTTTTACTTTGATCTAGCGGGCAAGGCTGCTCGGCAGAAGGCGGGAACGCCAAGTCCTTTTGTGGATCCGACTGAGCTTGGCCGACACGTCGCAGAGATGGAGAAGGACTTTGAGGAAGCTTTACAGGCCCAGGAAAGGCAACGGTGACGCCGATTCGTGAAATTGAGCGGCTTCCCAGAATAGAAGGGAGAGCGAAAATGCATAGTGTATTCAGAACCGTATTCTTGCTTGCTGCAGCGATCACGGCCTGCACCGCGGGTGTGCTCAGCGAGTCAACGCCAAAATCCGATTCAAATCGCGATCTATTGCTTGTGGTCAACAAGGGTGATCAGACACTGGGGATTGTCGATCCCGAATCCGGACTGCAGTTGGCCACCGTGCCAGTGGAGGGCACGACCGGGCACGAGGTAGCCGCATCTCCTGATGGGCGCACGGCTTGGGTACCCATTTACGGCAACTCAGGCGTTGGCAGCCCCGGGACCGACGGAAGAACGGTGGCCGTGATTGACCTGAAATCGCACACTAGGATCGCTACTGTTGACCTTGGGCATCCGGCGCGGCCGCATTGTGCCATCTTCGGCCCCAAAAATGGCAGGCTCTACGTAACAGCCGAGCTGACCCGCTCCATCGAGGTCATCGATCCAAACAAGCGAAAAGTCGTCGATTCCATTCCCACCGGAGAGCCGCAATCCCACATGCTTGCAATTTCAAGCGATGGCAACCGAGGGTACACCGCGAACGTTGGCGCTGGAACCGTTTCCGTCATCGATCTGCCCAACAAAAGAGTGCTCGTCGTGATTCCAGTTTCCGCAGTTGTGCAACGCATCGCCATCTCCATCGACGATCGATGGGTGTTTACGGCGGATCAGACAAAGCCTCAGCTTGCGGTCATTGACACGCAGACAAATAAAGTCAAAACCTGGGTACCGCTACCAGATTTGCGTTTCGGCATGACTCCCACACATGACGGTGGCCGCCTTCTGATCACGCAGCCCGCCTCTGATTCTGTTTTGGTTCTAAACCTACTCTCCATGAAGGTAGAGCGGGTGATTCATGTGCCGGCAGATCCGCAGGAGATCGTGGTGCGCCCGGATGATCGCATCGCTTACGTCTCATGCGATCAGAGCAAGCAAGTGGTCGCCATAAACCTTTCCTCGGGAAAAATAGAAAAAGTCATCGAGGTCGGAGCAGGCGCTGATGGTTTGGCATGGGCGGCGGCAAGCCCTCAATGAGCTCTTTCACAAATGAGTATGCCTGCGATCGTGAAGGGCCGAGACTAATACAGCCCTGACTTGTCGCCGCTATCCCAACCGTTACTCGCGGACGCCCTGCGTACAGGAATGTGAGCCCCCGCGATACCATCCGCGACGCCGGAGTCTTGTCGACAACCCTTACCTAATCTCGTTATGTCAGAGTAGCCCGTCACGGACCATCCTGCTCGTGCGCAGTTCTTTCTGAAAGCGCACCTCCGATAAAGCGCTAACGTCACTCGGGCACGAGCGCTAAGACGGACCATCTCCGGCTGGCCAACTTCCCAGGCAGTTACAACGAACGGTCCACCATGTTGAGTGTGACCGGTCGCCCAGCGAACCCCGCATCGGGGCCAAGCCTTTCCGGACAGCCTCCGATATTTGTCGGTGAAGGGATGGACAAACACTATCTACATATGTAGACTTATCTCATGCGACTTCGACTGCAACTCTCGGGAGGCTTGCGAGCGGAGACGGGCGAGGTCAGCAGGTTCTATTCGCATCGAAGTAGACCGTGAATCAAGCAGATTAAAGCGTCAAAATTATAGCGTTTCTCCTTCAACTACGCATCTCGGACCATCGTGAACGTTCGAGATGCAAAGAAATAGCCAGCCATCGTAAGGGAGTTTTCTTTCCCCGCCGACATAAGGCAATCTAAGCCGCAAAAGCAGCTAATTCACTGGCGTTAACTCGGGACATCACGTCCTTGTTTCGAACTGCCTTCAAGTAGACCATTGTCGAAGCTAAGTCTTTATGTCCCATCCAATTCTGCAGCGTTTTGATGTCGCAGACGTGATCCTGCAAGTTGCGTGTGGCAAATGTGTGCCGGAACTTGTGGAGAAAGAAATTCCAGCAGTACGGACCTTCCGAGCATTTGTTTCCGTGCTTCGAGACGCACTGCCCACAATTCAGTTTCGCCTGGAAGGCGATGCGCTTTAGTTTGAACTCGTGCCGCTTGTCTGGCCGGCCCGATTCGTTCGGAAAGGCTAGGCCATCCACGTTCGGCTTCTTTGACGCCTTATATTTCTTGAGCGCTGCGATCAGCGACGCCGGGACGGGAACCTCGCGCTCTTCTTTGTTTTTGGGCTTGAACCTGTAGAGCGGTTTTCTGGTTACGCGGATCACTTGCGTGCGAAAGTCGATATCGCGCCACGTCAGATAGCGCATTTCTTTGTCGCGAAGACCAGTCAGAAGATAACAGAGGTAGAGAACTCGCTCCCCGGCGTCGCAAGCTTTCAACAGCGCCTCAATTTCCTCTCCCTCGTAGATCGAACGAATCGGTTCAACGTATTCCGGCCAGTCACGGTTGTGGAGCAATTTGGTGATCCCGTTCGCCTTTAGGAGCTGCGAGACAATCACCGCGCGGTTGTAAGCCGTACGCGGGCCGCAGCCGAGTTCGTAGAGCTTGCGAATGAATCCCAGCACATCCTCGCGTTTCACATCCTGGATAAACTTCTTCGCGCAGTTATTTGTGAAGACCTCCAAGCAATGCTTATAGGCCTGGTAGGTTCTCGGCTCGCGCTGAGGCGGCTCCATGTCCTTGAGGTAGGAGGCAACAGCCTCGGCAATGGTGAACCCTTTACCGCTACCGTTTGCTTGAACGGTCTCAATGCCCGCGCGGTTCGCTTCCAGTTCGAGGGCTTTGCGACGCGCACGGTCTACGACTTCCGCGCGATCTTTAATTTGCTCGCGCTTTCTTCCGTCTTGCCACCACTCGATGTAGTAGTATCCCTCGGGATGAAGCTCGACTTTACCGCGCACGCGAACCTGATCGCGGAGTTTACCGTTAGGCTCTACGACGGCGGCGTAGAGGTTCCAGTTTTTCCCAATTTTCACCTTTTTGAGGATATTGACGCGAGCTTCGCTGCCGTAGGCGTTCCCTCGTTTGGACATGTCTGCAGCCCTCTTTTTCCCGCATAAATCGGCGGAAATCAGTGCAAAGCAGACACCATGAAAGACACCAAGGCCTGTAAATACAAGAAAATAAATGGAGTGGCGGTGAGGGTGGGATTTGAACCCACGGTGGAGTTTCCCCCACGCTCGCTTTCGAGGCGAGTACTTTCAACCGCTCAGTCACCTCTCCGCGGCGGTCAGCACCATTCATTCTAACAGAGGGTGGGGATGCTCAACAATTTGGGTGTTGGGTGGGCGTGTTTTCACGCGGAGAGAAAATTTGGGTTACGGAACAAGGGAAAGGAAGAGGAGACAAAGACAACGCAGAGACGCTGAGCACACGGAGGATCGCAGAGAAGGAATAAATTAGCGGCGAGCGGCGAAGAAGGATTGCAGGAGCGCGGAAGACTCCGCGGCGAGGACGCCGGAGACGACTTCCACTTTGTGGTTGAGGCGGGGGTGAGAGAGAACTTCAAAACAGGATTGCACCGCGCCGCCGCGTGGGTCGTCCGCGCCATAGACTAGTTTGAGGATGCGGGCCTGAACCATGGCGCCGGCGCACATGGAGCAAGGTTCGAGCGTCACGTACAGAGTTGTGTCGGCGAGGCGATAGTTGCCGAGGATTTGCGCGGCTTCGCGGATGACGACGATTTCAGCGTGCGCGGTAGGGTCGTTGTCTCGGATGGTTCGATTGCCGTTTCGCGCGATGATTTTGCCTTCGTTGACGAGGAGCGCGCCGATGGGGACTTCTCCGGCTGCGGCGGAAGCGCGGGCCTCTTCGACGGCGAGCTGCATGAATTCGAGATCGGTTGGCATCGAAAATTGAAGAATAGCATGCGTCCCCCGTTTTGCCTGTGGGCTACTGGCAAGTGAACCGAGTGCTGATTGCTTGACAAGGATGGGAGGGGGAAAGACACTACGAAGCGCACAGAAAAAAACGAAAAGCGAGCGTTAGCCAAGACGAATGGAAATCCGACGAGATCCGATCACACAGAGCTGGGTTGTGCTGGGGCATCGCGAAGTAAGCGATGAGTCCAATTGTCCGTTCGAAAAACCCGCGATTGATAAACAACAGACCATACTTTCCTGGCCGGCGGAAGGCCCGTGGCAGGTGAGAGTTGTGCCTCATCCCGATCCTCTTTACAAGATTGAGGGCGAAGCGGGGCGGCGGGCCGAGGGAATCTACGACCGAATGGGGCCGGTGGGCGCGCATGAAGTAGTTGTGGAGACGCCGGACCACAACAAGAAGCTGTCGCAATTGAGCGACGAGGAAATTGAACGCGTGGTTTGGGTGTGGGCTTCCCGCGTGGCGGATTTGAAAAAAGATTTGCGGCTGAAGCACGTCAGCGTGTTCAAGAATCAGGGAGTTCTTTCCGGCGAAGAGTGGCCGCACGCTCATTCGGAAGTGACGGGAACGATTTTTGTGCCGCGCCGCATCAAGTATGAGTTACGCGCGTCAAGGGAATGGTTCCGGGAGAAGGAACGCTGCGTTTTTTGTGACATCGTGCGGCAGGAAGAGAAGCTGGGAAAGCGGATTGTGGACGTGCAGGGCGATTACTATGCACTGTGTCCCTATGCGGCGCGAGTTCCCTATGAGATTTGGCTTTTGCACCGCCGGCACAATCATCTTTTCGAGCAGCCCCGGCCAGGTTCGAACCGGAAACAACTTGCCGCGTTATTAGGCAGAGTGCTGCGAAGGCTGGATAAGTTTGCGCCGGCGTATCACCTGGTGGTGCATACGGCGCCGAATACGCGAAACAAAAAGGGCGAGCTGGCCGGCTATTGGAAAACGCTGGCCGACGATTTTCACTGGCACATTGAAATCCTGCCGATTGTGGAGAGCCGCAGCAAATCCTACAGCATTAAAGAGATTTACTTCAACGCGGTACTCCCGGAACAAGCGGCGGAGCAATTGCGGGCGCTGGACCCGGGTTTATGAAGGGCGAGCATGGCGGAATCACGGCGAAAGTGATTGGATTGCTGTGTTTCACTCTTGTTCTGGGAGCGCTTTACCTCGCGCGGCATACCCTGCTGCGATTCATGGGCGAAAGCTGGATCGTGGAAGATCCCCTGCAAAAATCCGATGCGATTTTCGAGCTGAGCATTGACAATTTTTACGCGGATCGCGCGACGCGGGCTTCGGAACTCTACCGGCAGGGGCTTGCGCCGGTTGTGGTTGCGAGCGGAGTGCGGCTGCGGCCGCATGCAGGAGTCGCGGAATTGATGGAGCATGACTTGATTGAGCGAGGCGTGCCGAAGGAAAAGATCTTGCGATTTCCGCAAGACGCAGAAAACACACGCGAAGAGGCAGTGGCGCTTGCGAAACTGGCGGCGGAAAAAAATTGGAAGAGCGTGATTGTCGTAACTTCGAACTATCACACGAGAAGAACGAGATATATTTTTCGCAGAATTTTTCCGGCCAATATTTCGGTGAGTGTGGCGAGCGCGCGAGACGGAGATTTCGATCCGCAGCATTGGTTTGAAAAAAGAAAGTCGGTGAAAGAGTTTGCAAAGGAAGTGGTGGGGATGGTGGTGGCGATGTGGGAATTGCGCGGGAAGGGGGATACTCGTGAAACATCGCAACGGGTTGTGGAACCGAGGATTATGAAGCCACAATATATAGTATAGCCATTCACGTAACACCCTAGATTTAGGCCCCGGCATTCCCCTTTACACTCGCTAACCCCTATATTATCTTCACTTTTCAGAGTCGCGTCCCCCTCCAGCCGATTTCGAATGCGACTTTCGAAAAACCAAAAGAGTGGGTCGAGGTGTCCTGTGTGGAAGAAAGAAGATTCGAAGCCGCAAGGAGTTACGGAGTTTTCCACGACGCCGGCAAGTTCTGCGCCGGTTGTAAATTCCAACGCAAATACTTCAGCGAGTGCGCCGGTTTCTGCGCGCGCAACTGCGTGCATCAGCCAGGGAATAAAAATCAAAGGCGAAATCACGGGCAAAGAAGATTTGTTCATTGATGGGAACCTTGAGGGCAAGCTCGAATTGGGCGGAGGGAGCGTAACTGTTGGTCCGAACGGAAAAGTGAAAGCGGACATTCAAGCACGAGAAATTATTGTGCGCGGAAGCGTGCAAGGAAAATTGAATGCGCGCGATCGCGTGCAACTTTGGAATTCGGGGAGCATAATTGGCGAAGTGCAAACCGAACGACTCTCGATTGAAGACGGCGCGCTGTTTCGCGGAAAAGTGGAAGCGGGCAAGCCGCAGGCTAAGAATTCGGAAGCCTCAAGCGCCTCCGCAGGCAGCGGTTCTCAGAAGGCCGGAAGCGTAGCCGCTGGAACGGCGATTTAGGTCATGGGACTTCTGAGCAAACTCGGCATTGGCATCGGCGGAAGGGCCAGCCGAAACGTGTCCCACCCCGCGACGGGATTGCCGACGGGCGGCAGGGTGAACGGGACGAATGGTTCGGTTGGGGCAGTAAGCGCACCACGACCACCGGAAATGCAGGAATCCGCACGTATCTCGAACGGGCTCAAGGAGTTCCTCTGGAACCTCGATGGGCTGGGCCGCGGTACGATGCTAGATTTGGGGCCGGCTTGGCAGACCACGCTGAGTTTCTTCATCGAGCGCGGATTCCGGGTCACTTCGGATGACCTGCTGCGCTCGTGGAAGCTATTCCTGGGCGAGGAAGAGATTCGACTGCAGGAAGTTGCAGCGGGGTCGGACTCTGTGGATGTAACTCCTTGGGGAAGGGCGACGCGATTTGTCGAAGAGAATTTGAAGTATCGAGAGTCGTCCTTTGACGCAGTTCTACTTTGGGACATTCTGGACTATTTGGAGCCTGTGGTGGCCAAGCAAACCGTGGGTTGCTTGACGGAGTTGCTGCGTCCGGGCGGAATCGTATTCGCGATGTTCCATAGCAAGAAACCCGAAGTCTTCCAGAGATATCGCGTGGCGGATTCGAACACCTTGCAGGTCATTTCCGCTGCGCCTTTATGCGCAGCCCAGCGCGTGTATCAGAATCGCGAGATTCAAGACCTCTTCAGCCGGTTCCGCACGAGTAAGTCCTTCGTGGGCAGGGATCAGCTGCGCGAGACGCTGTTCATCAAGTAAGGGATTTTCCACAGAGCCTGGGCACGCACCAAGAAATCTACGATTTCTCCGTCTATTCGCTTGCATTTGGCTTTACAGAGGCGTAACAAGAACCTGTGAGCTCATCAGGCTCCGGAGAAATGAGAATGACTCCACCGGGCTTAGAGCTGAACAAAAACTAATCACACCGCGCACGCGGTGCGCGTCGACTCGAAATAGCGTGCGCAGTTTGCAACGCTTCGAGACCGACAAAGCAAAAAAGAGCAAATTGGGGAGCCGCCCGGCTCCCCAATTTGTTTTTGAGCGCACTACTGTGGTGTTGTTCTCGTGTGGTGGTGACGGTGATGCTGAGCCTTGCGGTGATGGTGATGGCGCGAATGCCCCGCCGAACGATGCGAACCGGATTGAGACGAGGCTGTCGGCTCCGTGGAGGCTGCGGAAGTCGTGGAGCCGGTAGTCTGCTGTGCCGAACCCCAAACGGGAGCGAATGCTAGAACTGCGAGTGCGAACAGTTTCTTCATGGCCCTTTTCCTTAATTCGTAAATTCCCCTGTGCGGACAGAATACTCCAGTTGAAAGAAATGTCGAGAGGCGAGAGAAGTGATCCGAAAAAATGTGGACACGCGGGAATGCAGACGAATAAGGACAGGACAATTCGAGAGGAAGGCTAGCCGCCGAACTTCAAGGACTCAAGCCATTGAATGGCGCTGCGCTGGTCGGCAATGATCTGGGCTTGCCAAATGAGGCCGACGGACATGAGGCTCATCAGGAAAACGCAAATGGCCAGAGCGAGGTTCGTGTGCGATTCGCGAGCCGGCAAACGAAGGGTTCGAATGAGCCAAGACATGTCTAGGCCTCCTAGTACTCGAAAGACTTCAACAGATGAGCTCCACCGAAATTGCTGGCTCAAAAATATTTCGACAGATTAAGAATTGCAATTCAGTGGCCATTAGAAGCAAACGCGCGTCGCGCAAGAAGCGTGCACTTATTAGGCGAAAATTGCGAAAGGTCAGGAAATAGACTGCGTTGTCAAAATTCCTCAATGTGCAATCCGATGGGTTTTAGGGACAGAACGTTTCCCGAAGGAATCAGCCACGAGAAGTGATTGAAGAGAGTATGTGCTCCCGTAAATCGGGCGCGGTGATGGGGTAGTCAGCAAAACGGGCTGGATCGGAGGTTTGTTCGGAAGTTTCTTTCGAATTGGCGATGAGGCGGACGCCACGATCGCATACGGAAAAGAGGGCCGGAGACTCGCCGGGTGTAGCAATCGCGAAGCGGTTGGCGTGCGCGCGAAACGAGCGGTCGTAGAGATCGCCTAATTCACGGACACAGCGCTTCACGTCGGCGCCTAAGGCGAGGGACCAAAGGATTCCTTGCTGGCGAAGAGAGAGATTTTTCTGTTGCGCTAGCGACTTGAAGCGCGCGATGTCTGCGTCACTGGCGCCCGCGAAGAAGAAAAGTTCATCGAAATCGCGCTGGCGAGCGAGTTCGGCCTCGTGGCCCGGAAGGCCGATATTTTGAGCGAGCTCTCGGGGAGTTAACGAACGAAGGGGAACGACAGGCACAGCCGATTCCACGCTGAGAGATTCGAGCGCTTCTTCAGAGGCGGGCTGCTGCTGCGCAATGGGAATACAGGTAAATCGCGCGAGACGGACGGTTCTTGCAGGCTTCAGGTGGAAATAATCTTCGGGCAGGTAAACGCCGCAGCCGCCTTCGGCGAGGAACGGTTCCGCATGTCCAGCGCGGCGGCGGGGATCGTCCAGCTGAATGCGGGAATGGCTGCTAAGCCAGACGCAGGGAATTTGGAGCTGATCGAGTTCGGCCTGGAAGCCTTCAAAACCGTGGAGGAATTTGCCCCGCGAGGATAAAAAAGGATCCACGGAGCAATAGACGACAGTTTTTGTCCTGAGCAAAGGCGGCCTCCCGAGGGGCCACGCAATTGTACGGGAAACCTGAGTCGGGCATGGAAACGCACTTGGCAAAAAAAAGGGCGGCTTCGGAGCCGCCCTCTTTTCGCCGACTCGCGCCGGCCGTTCGGTTGTTCTACTTACTTGCCAGAAGTGGAAGTCGAAGCGCTCGCTTGCGAATTCGCCTTTGGGATGCTGACGTATCCGCTAACGGTGTCCTTGCCGACTTTGTTAACCACAATTTCTTGCGGAATTTTCGTGCCATGGAGGTAGAAAAAGATTGGTTCGTTCATGGCGCGATTCTTCTTCTGGAGCTGGCGATCTTCTGCCGTCAGGTTAACGCTGAACTGACCCCTCTTCTCGTTCACGCCTTTGAGTTCGACGGTCACGTTGCCCACCTTCTGCGGCTTGTTCTTGCCGGTGATGGTGAATTCAATGTAATCACGTTCGCCGAGGCGGCGGAGCTGATCAATTTCATCGTGGTTGCGCGCGATGAGCGTGCCCATCTCGCTGCGGGCCATCTTCAGGTCTTCGCGGGTCGTATCGAGATCGGTGCGGACGCCACCCACTTTGGTATCTACGGTCTTCAGATCATCGCTAGCGGCCTTCGTCGCCAATTCGGTGTGGACATTGGTGTCCAAAGCCGTGAGCTTCTCGGTCGTATCGGTATTGGCCTTGACGGCTTCTTCACGAGCCTTCTTGAGTTGGCCCTGGGTAATCTTGAGCTTGCCCGTGACCACCTTCAGATCGCCCTGGAAGTCGGTGTTGGTCTTTTCCGCTTGTGCCAGACGGTCCTTCAGGGAAGACATATCCTGCTCGACCGAGGTCTGCATGGTCTTCACTTGGGTCGCGACTGCTTGCTGTGTGCTGTCCAACTTGGAAGAAGCATTCCAACCAAATGCCAAACCGCCAATCGCAATCAAACCCAACACGATGATTGCGGGCAACTGCCACGCTGGTGAACTCTTTACTTCTGTATATTCGTCGGCCATGACTAGTTCTTTCTCCTCTTCTGGGTAGCCGCTCTGCGGCTTTCACCCCACTGCCAAAACTCTGCGGAATCCGCTCGTGGTCAAGAAAAGAGCAAGCAGGGAGCCAAACCTGTACTTTCGACCAGGAGGGAAGGTAGGCGGCTAAGTACCTGAAAAATGAGGGGCTAGCCGAAGAGGGGCCGAAAAGCGCTGGCAGCAGGCTAAGTACTAGTCCCTGCAATCTTTACGCGGAGGTTAAATGCACACTGAAATTTTGGGATGACGTCAGGAAGGGAGGTTTGCACCGAGGGTATTAAGGTCATTCGATAGTTGGGCGGAATCCTGATAGTGGATCCCTTGCATGCCGAGACGACGGGCGGCGTCCACGTAGGCCTCGATGTCATCAATGAAGACGGATGCCTCGGCTTTTGCGCGCAGGGATTTGAGGGCTTCGCGAAAGATGAGTGGAGAGGGTTTGCTCGCTCCGACGACGCAAGAATATGTGCGCGCGGATTTCGGAAAGTAGCGGAAGAATTCGAATGTGGATTCAAGATGAGCGACGTGAATGGGATCCGTGTTCGAAAGAAGACCGATGCGAAAATTTTTGCGGAGGCTTTCGAACAGAGAATTTTCCTGAATGGGCTGCGGGTCGAGCGCGCGATTCCAGGCTTCGGTGAATTGTTCGAAGGTGAGCGAGCCGCCGAGGCGCTTGGCAAGATGCAGATGCCAATCACGTGGAGAGATGCGGCCCTCCTGCCAATCCTGCCAACGAGGATCTTTTTCAATAGCGGTCCAAATCTCTTGCGGTGAAAGGGAAATGCCTTGCGCGAGGTCTTGCATGGCACGTGAGACGTCCACGCGAACCAGGACGCGGCCGATATCGAAAATGATGGCTTGGATTCTGCTCGGCGGCATGTGTTAGTCGTTGTCTGGGTGAACGGCTGGAGCGGAGGATCGGGGAACCGGCGGGGAACCTGAGCTGCGCGCCCGCAAGAGGCCGATAATGGGCGGAAGGATAGAAAGAAAAATGATTCCGCCGATGATGAGATGAAGGTACTTGCCGATGTTGGGGATGCGCGATCCAGCTATGTAGCCACCCAAGACCATGCTGCCGACCCAAAATATGCCGCCGAAAATGTCGAAAGTCAGATAGCGCGAATACGGCATGCGGGCTGCGCCAGCCACCGGCGGGCAAAACGTGCGGACAATCGGTACAAAGCGCGCCAAAATGACTGCCCTTCCGCCATATTTCTCATAGAAATCGTGCGCGCGCTGCAAATGACTACGGCGAAAGAAGAACGAGTCCTCACGCTTGTACAGCGCAGGGCCAGCTTTGCGGCCTATCCAGTATCCGAGCTGGTCGCCGATAATCGCGCAGAGAATCCCCGGAATGAGAAGCCAGCGAAGAGGAACCACATTCTGGCCCGCAAAAATTCCCGCGGTCACTAAAAGCGAATCGCCGGGCAAAAAGAAGCCGACAAAGAGACCGGTCTCGGCGAAAAGAATTGTGCAGACGAGCCCGCAGAAGAGATTGGGACCAATCCATTGAATAAGTTGTTTCAAACCTTCGGAGCTGTAAAGCGAACGAAGTAAGTGAAGGATAGAATCCAAGAAGGGTTTAATCGCCGGCTGCGTTTAGTTAGGGCAGCTATGACTGCTGCCCGCGGACCCAGAGCGCGGCGCTCCTGGTAATAAGGTAACAAAAAAAGGCGGGATTCTCTCCGCATTCCATCCAGAGAAGCACGAGCGTGTTCGCAGGTCCGAGCCACCACACGCGACGAATCACCGGTGAGCCTCCGCAATCCAGAGATGGGAGCGAGCTTCGACGTCGAATATATCTTCGAGTTCGACGGTGCGTTCGAGCAATTTTTTGATGCGCGGAAGCGCGCGGGTGGCGCAGGCAACGCCAGCTTCGATGGCGTCGCTGGCGCGTTCGAAATCGTCCCAGGCGAGATGCTGAACGTCGGGGCGCAGGACGAGGTCTGCGTGGCGTTCCCAGGATTCGAGCTGATGTTTTTGCGCAGCGGAAACGGCGCGGGCGACAACCTGAAAGATGTTCTTGGGAGCGCCGCGGTGACCGTCCTGCATGCCGACGGAAACTGCAAGGACGCGCTCGGCGCCCAGCTGGCGCGCGGCTACAGTGGGAACTTGCGCGACGAGACCGCCGTCGGCGAGGCAGCGCGTACCGATTTCTACGGGTTCGAAGAGGCCAGGAAACGCGCAGCTTGCGCGAATGGCATCCACGAGGCGGCCTTGCGTGAAGATGACCGGATCGCAAGTAGCGAGATCGGTGGCCACGACAGCCATGGGAATGCGCAAGTCTTCGAATTGGCGCGCTTCGAAAACGCGGTCCATCAAATCCGATAAGCGATGGTTGCTGGCAAGGCCGAGACGGGAGACGCGCCAGCGCGCAATATCACGAAACTTAAGGTCACGGCAGGTGGCAAGGATTTTCGCCAGGGGTGCGCCACTGGCATAGGCTGCGCCGAGAATGCTGCCGACGCTGGTGCCCGCGATGTGAGTGACAGGAATGTGATTCTGCTCGAGAACTTGCAGGACGCCGAGATGCGCGAAACCGCGCGCGAATCCGCCGCCGAGGGCGAGTCCGATGCCAGGACGCGGTTCTGCGGGGCGTGCTTGTTCTTCGCTGCGGATTGGGACTTCGCGACTCACGAGTAGAGGATGACGGAAGCCGTGGGAATGACCAATGGTATGGGCGTCCCGAAGATTAAGTACAAAAGTACTGCGATAGAAACGCGGGAAAACGATGCTCAAACGCAAAACAGTACCTTTCTACTAGTCCCGTACCCTCGCTGTACCATTGTGAGAATTGGGCACCGCACGCGATCCTCTCCCTGGCGGCAGTAAATCTCTGAGGGAGAGCAAATGGACAGCGCATACAAATCTTGGATTGGCCAAGCGGTTGTGCTGCAAGTGGCTCTTGGCGAAATTAAAGTGCCCGTGCGCGGGCGCGTTCTGAAAGATGGCGGCGAAACGCTGCGTGTGCGCATCGGTGATGGCTGGGACGTGGACATTTATAAGGCGATGATTTTGGCCGTGGAAGAAGACGCCATGGCACTGATTCCTGCGTAAGGTGAATTGATGAACGCGCCGGAGCCCAAATACGTCGGTCAATCGAGAGCGGCAACGCTGCTCGGGATGCCGGAAAAAGAGCTCTGCCGGATTTCGCGGGAAACAGGATTCGGGCACAAAGAATTGGTTGGGATGCACGAAGAGTATTTCTTTACGTATGAAGAGCTGCGAATGATTTGCCAGCTCACGACACAGACGGTGCATTAGAAAAACGAGTTTACCTTAGCCCCCCTCAGGCTGTACCCCCACCCGGGCCGCAACCCCCAGCGGCCCGGGCTTTTTTATGGCCCTCATTCTTATTCCTTGGAGTTGTTCCAGAGAACGGATTTGTCGATGGAAGCAAGAGTTGGGCGGCCACAGATGGACATGGCGACACGCAGTTCTTCGAGCAGAATTTCGATGACACGGGCGACGCCAGCCGCGCCGTTCACGGCGAGGCCATAAACGTAGGGGCGGCCGATAAGAGCGGCCTTCGCTCCGAGAGCGAGGGCTTTGAAAATGTCCGTGCCGCGGCGAATGCCGCCGTCGAAAAGTACAGGAATATTGCCGCCGACGGCTTCGATGACGCCGGGGAGAGCTTCGAGAGTGGATGGCAATGTGTCCAGGTTTCGTGCGCCGTGATTCGAAACAATGATGCCATGCGCGCCGTGTTCGACGGCGAATTTCGCGTCTTCGGGCGAGAGGATGCCCTTCAAGAGAATCGGAAGTTTTGTAAGGGAGCGCAACCAATCCATGTAATCCCACGTTAGGGAGGGGTTGAGAGACGTTGCGACGACGCCGACATCTGAAAAATGGGCGCTGCGCGTGAGACCGGTTCCATACTTGCGCAAATTCTCGCGAATGATGCCGTGAGGCATGTGAAACGCGCTGCGCATTTCTCGGTTGCGTGTGCCAAGAACGGGTGCGTCCACTGTGGCAACGATGACTTTGTAACCAGAGTCTTCAGCGCGCTTAAGGAGGTCAGCCGAGATGGCTTGATCAGGCGGCGTGTAGAGTTGAAACCAAAGTGGATGAGTGGTGCTCGAGGCGATTTTCTCCATCTTGGTGGTTGAGAAGGAGCTGACAGTGTAGATAGTTTTCGTTTGCGCAGCACCTTCCGCGACGGCGAGTTCGCCTTGTTTGTGAAAGAGTCTTCCGTAGGCCGTCGGTGACAACAGAAGAGGGTGGGGCATAGCCACACCGAAAAGATTCAACGAAGTGTCGAGACTACTGACGTCACACAGAGCGCGCGGCTTGAGCAGAAGGGAGTCGAAAATGGAACGATTGCGGCGGAGCGTGATTTCATCGGCGGCGCCGCTTTGCAGATACTCGCGCGCCATGTGCGACATTTTGGCTTCGGCGGCGGTCTCGAAATCAGAAACGGAAACGAGCGGCATCTTTGAAGGGCGTTTGGGCATTGCGTAGTTGTAGCGAGTCCGGGAGAAAGCGTCAAGCGAAGCGGAAATCGTGGCATAATCCTGCGCGATTCCGATGGCGAATTTTTCCGAGAACAAAACTTCGGGGCCCGCCAACTACCATGCCGTGCTGGCTGGATTTCTCGGCTGGACGCTGGACGCGTTCGATTTCTTCGTGGTGACCTTTCTTTTTGACACGCTTGCGCACCAATTCGGCGTAACAAAGAAAGACATCGTGCTCACCACGACGGCGACGCTGGCGATGCGTCCTGTGGGCGCTTTGCTTTTTGGTTTGCTGGCGGATCGCTACGGTCGGCGCATCCCGCTGATGGCCAACGTGATTTATTTTTCGGTGATCGAGTTGCTTTGCGGGTTCGCGCCGAATTACACGACGTTCTTGGTGTTGCGCGCACTTTTTGGAATTGGTATGGGCGGCGAATGGGGAGTCGGCGCTTCGCTAGCGATGGAGGCCGCACCGAAGCGGTTGCGCGGCGTGTTGAGCGGATTGTTGCAAAGCGGATATCCAATAGGGAATTTGCTTGCGGCGCTGGCGGCGAAGATGATTTTGCCCGTGTGGGGATGGCGGCCCGTGTTTTGGGTGGGTGCGCTGCCGGCGCTGTTGGCGCTTTACATTCGCACGAAAGTCCCGGAATCTCAGGCCTGGAAAGAAAACCGCGCGGCAACGACGGGCGAAGTTTTGCGGACCGTGGGAAAAGAGTGGAAGCGGTTTGCGTACCTCGTAGTACTGATGACGTTCATGATGTTTCTCTCGCACGGCACGCAGGATTTGTATCCGGACTTTTTGAAGGAAGTACACAAAGTGTCCGACGGGTTACGCGCAAACATGGTGATTATTTCAAACATTGGCGCGGTGGTCGGCGCGGTTATTTTTGGGCAGCTTTCGCAGGCTGCGGGAAGAAGAAAGGGAATGTTGGCGGCGCTATTACTAGCGCTGCTGGCGATTCCTCTTTGGGCGTTTGGGGGAACATTGCCGGTACTGATTGCCGGCGCGTTTTTGATGCAGGCCGGTGTGCAAGGCGCGTGGGGAGTGATTCCGGTTCACCTGAACGAACTATCGGCTGCGGCGGCGCGCGGGTTGATGCCGGGGCTTGCGTATCAATTGGGAATCTTGATCGCGTCGCCGACGAATTCGATTCAGTTCGCGTTATACGAACATTTTGGCTATCAGAAGGCGCTGGCGGGTTTTGAGATCGTTACAATTCTGACGGCCGCTTTGCTTCTGTCGCGAGGCGCGGAAGAACACAACAAAGACTTCACGCGCGCCTGATTGTTATATTTTTCGTGCGCGTTGGATGCCGCGCAGCCTTGTCAACAATCCAGCGAGTTTAGGGCCGCACTCCTTTTCAACTGCCGTAAATTTCAGGCCTAGCCCAGTGCCGGGCAAGGTATAGCGCACCTCCGCGTTGGCCCGTATGGCGCCTTCCTGCACCAGGAAATGGAGATTCGTCGTCAGACCTTTTGCAAGCGGCTTCTGCAATTCCAGAAACATTCCGCCCGCGCTGACGTTGCGAACGCGCGAAATGTCCGTGCGCACACCACATTGCCAATAGACCCAAACTTCGCCGCCAGCGTCAACGCGAGACGTGAGCCTTCGGCTTGGTGAGAGCGTGCCGATCAAGGGGGCGTTCCTGTCTTGCCCAGCACTCGGGGAGAGACGCGAATGTGTGGGTGTGTTTGGTTACTCAAGGCTAACAATCTTGTGTTGCTAATTCAACTATATTTCGTCAACAAACAGCGAATCTTCGGGGAAATCCTTGAAATAACGGAGTGGGAAGCTGTAGTGGCTTCCGGAGATAATGTAAGAGTTGCGCGGTTTGCGATGCCCAGGATTCTGGTTCGGCCTATTGGCGCGTCACATAAAAGATTGTGCTAAAATGATTGTCGCGGTGCGCCCGTAGCTCAGTTGGATAGAGCGTCTGGCTACGAACCAGAAGGTCGGGAGTTCGAGTCCCCCCGGGCGCGCCACTCTAATCCACACAATTCCTTGCTCTTACGTAGCAACTGCAACAGCAGCTTCTTCCGAAATTCTAGGTACCATAGGTATCAAAGAGACCGGAACAATGAATCCAGTCCCGAGTTTCTCTGCGACTTCCTGCCGAAATTCCACATCATCGGCCAGCTTGGAGTACGTGTCCGTGACTGATTCTTTTGCGTGCCCAAGCCAGTATTTGATGAGGTCTTCCGGTGCCCGCTGTTTTCTCAGCCAGGTTGTCCGAAACCGCCGCATCGCGTGAAACCCAGTCTTTTCGATTCCAAGTTCTTCCAGAATCGGATGCAGCGACCGACGCACAGCATTGTTCTTCTTGATTCATTTGCTCTCCCTCGGATGAGCCCTCGGTTATAGGTGGTACGGGGCGGTCCCC
>Ga0137397_10001299_pt1 | contig 17501 bp, 17 predicted proteins | sample czorhiz116metaG_FD_106658 | JGI IMG/M metagenome (GOLD analysis project Ga0137397, IMG submission 106658) | Vadose zone soil microbial communities from Angelo Coast Range Reserve, California, USA - czorhiz1.16 metaG | ecosystem: Environmental > Terrestrial > Soil > Vadose zone | place: USA... | reverse complement strand
TTGCCCTGCTGCAAGGCCGCAAGGAAGTCGGCGCCCTGGATATGCACCCCGGTACGCGTCGGGGCCATTTGCAGCTCCACGCACGTGAGTCTCAGTTGCTCGATGGACCGGGCTGCGCCGACGCTGCCGTACCCAACGTAGGCAGCGGCCTTGCGGTTCCATTCCGGATACGCGTAGTCGAGAGCATTCTTGAGCACAGCGGGTACGCCGCGGTTGTATTCCGCGGTGACGAAGATATAACCGTCGAACTCCGCGACCTTCTTCTGCCAGCGCTGCGCCACCTCGTTCTTGGAGGGCGCCCACATGTTGGACGCCACCTCATCGAAGAACGGCATCGGGTAGTCGCGCAAGTCGATGAGCTCCACGCTCATGTCCGCTCGTGCCGCGCAAACATCGAAGATCCACTTCGCCGGCTTCTCGCCGAAGCGGGTCGCGCGCGTGGTGCTGATGATGATCGCGATTCTGGGTTTTGCCACGGCTAAAGGCGACCTTCGGTGCGGAGGCGCTTGCCGATTTCCGTGATTTTTCTTTCACCTCGGTTAAGCGCAAGCTGGCTCGTATGAACTGAGTAATTGCCGAGCACGAGTTCATGGGGGTGCTTGACGGCCGAACCCAGGATGAAGCCCGTGTCTTCGCGTGCCTCGAATTCGAGAGCACCCTCGGACTCTTCGAAAACCGCTAGCTCGCCCTTGTCCACGATCTCAAGCGTTGCCAGCTTTCCTCTATGCACGGCGACCCAGGCAACCGTGTGATCGCCCGGAGGATCGTAGCGCCATTTCTCGCCCTTCTTCAGCGCAACGTCCAGGTAGTTGATAGTCGGCGGCGTGGGGACCTCGCTCGCGGCTTCGCCGTAGCGGCCGAGGATGACGCGCGCCGGGCCGTGCGACCGGAAGCGCTCACCCCCGAGGTACTGTGCTTCGGATTCGATGCTTTCCATCTCCGGAGGTAGAGCGACCCAAAGCTGAAAGCCCTTGGCGCGCGCGCCTCCCGCAACACCTCCGGTATGCCAGACGCCGCCGCTTGCGCGCATCCATTCAACCCCGCCGGGATCGATGATGCCTTTGGTCCCGGAAGTTTCTTCATAGGAGATCCGTCCCTCGAGGACCACGGTCACCGTCGCGATCCCGGAGTGCGGGTGAAAACCGATCGCCGGCATGCGCTGCGGGTCGATGTCGAAATAGTCCAGGAACACGAAAGGCTTGATCAGCTCGCCCACGTCCGACGGACTAACGAGCCGCGTGATCGCCCCATGCGAATTTCCGCGCGTACGGTAGGCGACGCGGCGGGCGCGTGCTCGCGTAGCCGCCTTCAAGGGAGTCGTTGCGTGCATATTCATGTCGTTTCCACGGTTGGTTTTTCGGTTCGCGTTTGAACATATTTTAGACACGATATCGCCGCTTTTCCCATCGTGGTAGGCTATATTTTTTGATACAAACCATCGTTCGGATCGATAGATCCTCTTTCGCTGGATCATCTCGTCTTGCCCCCAGAGCCCACCCTCGCCGCGATCGTGCGCGGGCAGACCGGCGCCGCGTGGTCGCGCGCGCGTGACCTGTGCAAAGAAGGCCGCGTGACGGTCGACGGCCGGCCGTGCTTCGACCCCGCCTTGCGCGTTCCTCCCGGCGCGGCGGTGGTCGTCGACGTGCACGCGCCCAAGGTGCGCGCCGGCGCGCTGCCGGAGAGCGCGATCGTGTTCGTCGACCGCGACCTCGTCGTCGTCGACAAGCCCGCCGGAATGTTGAGCATCCCCTACGAGCCGGGCGACAGGGACACGCTCGCCGACGGCACGCGAGCGCTGCTGCGGCGAATCGACAGGCGCGGCCCTCGCCCCGAGCTGGGCGTGGTTCACCGGCTCGACAAGGACACGAGCGGCGTGATGGTGTTCTCGCGCACGCTGGATGCGAAGCGCATTCTGGAGGACCAGTTCCGCGCGCACAGCATCGAGCGCGTCTATCATGCGATCGCGCACGGCGCGGTGGGGGCAAAGCGGATCGAGACTCATCTCACCCTCGATCGCGGCGACGGAATCCGCGGATCCTATGGGCATTTCCGGCGCCACCGGGGAGGAATTCCGCCCGAGGCGAAGCGTTCGGTCACGCACCTGCGGCCGATCGCTCCGCTCGCGGGGGCGACCCTGGTCGAGTGCCGACTCGAAACCGGACGGCAGCACCAGATTCGCATCCACCTGTCCGAGCTCGGCCATCCCCTGGTCGGCGAGCGCGTGTATATCCGCGACTACGCGGGCCGAAAGATCGAGGCGACGCGCCCGATGCTCCACGCGCGGGTTCTGGGATTCATGCACCCGCGAACGGGCCAGCGCACGTCTTTCGAGCGCGAAGCGCCCGCGGACTTCCGCGCGATGATCGAATCTCTTCGCCTGGCGGGCTGACGGCGCGCTATTTCTTCGGATGCAGCACCAGCTTCTGCACGCGCCAGTTGAGCAGCTCGGCGACGTAGAGCAGGTTCTCCGAGGGGCAGGCGATCTCGTGGATCCAGCCGAACTGCTTGAGCCGCTTGCCGGACTCGCCGAGCACGCCCAGCACTTTGCCCTCGAGGGACAGCTTGTAGACGCGTCCGGGGAAGGCGTCGGAGGCGTACAGCACCTGGTTCGGGCCGGGCGTGATGCACACCGCCCAGGGCGAGCCGGGCATCAGCGTCTTCGGATTGCCAGAAGCCTCGATCTTCGCCAGGTCGGGCAGGTTGCCGATCGCGGGGCGCGCCTTGGGATCGTAGGGCACGTCGATGGTGAACTCGCGCAGGAACGTCCCGTCCGCGTCGAACACCTGGATGCGCCGGTTGCCGCGGTCGGCGACGTAGATGTTGCCCTTGGCGTCGGCGGTGATCGAGTGCGGTGTGTTGAATTCGCCCGGCTTGGTGCCGCGCTCGCCCCAGGACTTGACCCAGTTGCCGTTCCTGTCGACCTTGGCGACGCGCGAGTTGATGTAGCCGTCGGAGATGAAGGCGTTGCCGGCGGGATCGAAGGCGACGTCGGTCACCTGGCGGAAGCGCCCGTCCTCGGCGGGAAGGGGCGGCTTGGGATGCTTGAGCGGCGCGGTGTCCTCGTCCGAGGCCTCCTGCTTGCGTCCGAACACCAGCAGCACGCGGCCCGCGGGGCTGAACTTGATCACCATGTCCGAGCCCTTGTCGGCGACCCAGATGTTCTGGCCGCGGTCGATGCGCACCGTGTGCGCGAACGACCAGGCGTAGAGATTCTTGCCGATCTCGCGAACGAACTTGCCGGTGGGATCGAACTCGAGCAGCTGCGCGGCGGCGGCGCCGTAGGCGGGGCCGTTGGTGTTCCCGCGCGACAGCACGAAAATGTGCCCCTTGGCGTTCACCGCCACGCCGGTCGCCTCGCCGAGATACATATCCTTCGGCATCTTGAGCGGATCGGATCCCTCGAAGGGGATCACGGGAACGTCCTGGGCGAACGCGAGCGACGCGAACAACAGCGGCAACGCGACAAGCAGTCGTTTCATGGGGTTCTCCTCCGAGATTCTCCGGGGGTGAGTATAGCCGCAGACGGCGTCTCGCTAACATTTCGATACGAAAAATCACAGACCGGGCGTCACTCATGCGGCACAATGCCGCGCATGAACCCCGCTTGCCGTGGACTCCTCGCGAGCGCCTGCCTCGCGCTCGCCGTGCATGCGTACGCGCAGGAACCTTCCTGGCGCGTGAGCCTCGGCGCGGGCCTGGACAGCGTGCCGAAGTTTCCCGGCGCGGACAGCCAGAAGGTCCTCGCGCTGCCCGTCATCGCCGCGAGCTACGGTCCCTTCTTCTTCGGCACCTACCCGGGGGCGGGAAGCATCGGCGGGATCGGTATGAACCTGTACCGCGATCCGCACTGGAGGCTCGCCGCGGCCTTGTCGGCGGGACTGGCGGAGAGAAGGGAATCCGACGACCCGCACCTGCAGGGGCTGGGCGACGTCGACCGCACGGTGTCGGCCGGACTCGGCGGCGCCTACACGCAGGGCTGGTTCCTGCTGAGCGCGAGCGCGCTCACCGACATCCTCAACCGCGGCCAGGGAACGCTGGTGCATCTCAACGCGCTGGGACGCTACCGTTTCGACGAGCAGCTGACCTTCTTCGGAGGTCCCGGCCTCACTTGGGCCGACTCGCGGTATACAAAGACCTTCTTCGGCGTGACCCCGGAGCAGAGCGCGGCCTCCGGGCTTCAGGAATTCGGAACCCATGCGGGCCTGAACACCGTACGTCTGGGCATCGGCGCGAGCTACCGCATGACGTCCCGCTGGACCGCCACCGCGTTCGGCTCGGTCGCAAGGCTGGAGGGCGACGCCGCATCGAGCCCGATCACCGAGGACCGGTGGCAGCACTTCTTCGGAGCGGTCGTTGCCTACCGCTTCGGCGAGGCGCCCGGCGCGCAGGATGCGGGCGGGTTCATCCTCGGTCAGTAAAAAACCGGCCGGGCTTGTGGCCCGGCCGGCTTACTACGGCTTGCTCGGGTGTCGACGCCTAGCGATCGTCTCCGTCCCCGTCCTCGTCGCGATCGAAATGGAACATGTCGAACAGATCGCCGATGGCCGGGCTGTTGAGCGGCACATAGGGATTGTCCTTTTCCGAGATCGGGTTCGGGAAATTGTCCCGGCTGCGCACCGTGAGCGGCTTCAGGCGCCAGTTGCGCTCGATGAATTTCAGGATGGAGACGTGGTCCGTGTACGTGTGGTTGATGCGACCGCCGCGCGTGAACGGTGAGACGATGATCAGCGGAATGCGTGGACCGTCGCCGAAGAAGTCGAGCGGCTGTATATAACCGGAATCGTAGTAGCCGCCGCCCTCGTCCATGGTGATCATGAGCGCGGTGTCCTTGAACAGCTCCGGGTTCGCCTTCAGGTGGTCCACCATCTTCTTCACCATGCCCTCGAGCAGGTCGACCTTCGAGGACGCCGGGTGGCCGTCGAGCAGACCGTCGGGCTTCACGTACGAGACCGAGGGCAGCGTGCCGTTGTCGACCGCGGCGAAGAAGTCCGTCGCGTCCTTGATATGGGCGGCGCGCTGCACCGGGTCGCCCATGATCGCGGTCGCGTAAGATTCGAAATTGCAGATGTTGCAGTAGGCCGCGCCCACCTGCACCGCCGGATCCGTGCTCGCCGGATTGTGCTGCAGCTGCACCGCGGCGTTGTACGCCCCGCCGTAGTACGCCCACGAGACGCCCTTCGCGTTCAGCGCTTCGCCGACCGTGCGCACGTTGATGGGCGGGATCGCGCCGCCGCCCGCGATGCCCTTGGCGTCGACCGTGCCGTCGGGGAGGAACCCCGGCGAGTCGTTGTTGATCATGTAGTAGTGGCTCGGCACGCAATTCGACCCGGGCCGGTAGGGGAGCGACTCCAGATAGCTCAAGATGGGCTGGATGCCGGGCTGCGCCGGATTGCCGCACTCGGTGAAGTTGCCGTCGAAATTCAGGTCGACCGTATACACGTCGTCGGTCCCCGGCAGCGGGTTGGGATTGGCGATGTGCGAAGGCGGCGTCGTGGGGTTGCCCTGCCCGTCCGACCAGAAGATCGCGTCGCCGGTGCCGAGCATCACGTGGTTGGCGCCGGTGCCGCCCATGAACGACTGATGGAAGTTGTCGCTCATGGTGTACTGGTCGGCGAGCGCCTTCAGAACCGGCACGTCGCCTTTCTGGACGTTGTAGAAGGCCATCGAATTCCCGCCTCCGTTGTCGTCGATGCCGCCGAAGAAGGGATCCAGCTGGTTGGTGTAGTTGGTGATCACGAAGGGATAGAGATCGGAGAGGCAGCCCGAAGGATTCTGACGCGTGGCGTTCTTCACGTCGCAATCGGATTGCTGCCACATCTCGAACAGGCGGTGCGTGGAGTCACCGGTGTAGGAGTCGTAGGGCAGCTTCGCTCCCGCGAGCGCGAACGGGCCGTTCGGCAGCGCGCCGAAATTCTGCACCCGCGTGTCGGGATCGGGCAGGACGAAGCTCTGGCCCAGCCCTGTTCCCCCGGTGGTCAGCAGGTTGAGATCTCCCGCTTCCAGCGACGGCTCGACCGCCGCCAGGACGCTTGCCGGCGTTCCGGCGGGAAAGTTCGCGGCGTTGGGTGCGAAGTTCAGCGTCGGCACCGGGAGATCCTTGTACGGCGCCTTCTCGTGCTTGTCCAGACTGACGAAGTAGCTCGTCCTGAACGGGGGCACGGCCTGGAACTGCGCCGCCTGGCTGAAATTCTTGCCCGGCGAGCCGTCGGCATTGACGATCTTCTTCGAAAGCAGGTTCGACACGGAGTCGCCGCTTCGCGACACGTAGGTCGCGAAAAGGTGATCGAACGTGCGGTTCTCGCCGATGAGGACGATCACGTGCTTGATGGGCGTTTCGGTCTGCTGACGTTCGCCTTTCTCAAAATCGTCGCCGGCCCTGGCGCTTTGCGACGCGCCGAAAGGGAGCAAGGCGAGCGAAACGAGCGAGGCGATGGCGCGCCGCCGCCACGGTCTGGGATGGGACATGGACACGGTACCTCCGAGGTCTGATGGTTTAGGGTTCGGGTGCTGCGGGACTGCCGAACCAAAATATCAAACCGATGTTGCAGATTTCTGGAGGTAGCGTGACGGCTTTGCGAACGTGCGCTGACGGTTGCTTGACGCGGGGCTTGCGCGCCCCCCCGTCCGGTTTCTTGCTACAGGGCGCTGCGGTCGGCGAGGAGCCGGGCGAGGTCGGCGAGCTCGTTGCGGTTGAGATCGGAGACCAGCCAGAATTCCATGCCGTCCTTGGCGAAGCGCTCGACGTTGAATCCGTCGCGCGCGAGCTTCGGCTCGTGCGGCCTCGCGGCGCTCGGCCAGACGAACACGTCGATCATGTGCTGCCTGCGCTTGTACGCGAGCACCGCGACCCGCTGCCCGCCGACGTAGTCGACGCGGCCGCCGGCCAGCTCGAAGCCCTGGGCGGACAGGTCCGTCACCGGCGGGGAAAAGGGGAGCCGCGCGCTCAGCCACGGCTTCACCGTGTGCTGGTCCGAAGAGGCGACGTCAAAGGGGTGGCCGGAGAGCGTCGCGCGCACGTGGCTCGCGAGCACTTCCGTCGCGAGCCGCTCGTCCTCGCCCGGGCGCACCAGTAGGGTCGCGGCGATCCAGGAGGCGAGGGCGACGCCGGCGAACATCGCCGCCGAGGGCAGCCAGCGCGGCGGCGCGAAGCGGCGCGGTTTTCCCTCGGGTTCGGGCGGCACGGCAGCGGCGAGCCGCGCGGCGAACTCCGCCGGGGCGGCGTAGTACTCCGCGTCGGCGCGGAGCGCCGCCGACAGGTCGCGCAGGCGCTCGCACGCGGCGCGCGTCAAAGGGCTATCGGCGAGGTGCGCCTCCAACTCGAGCGCGCGTGCCGGGTCGAGCTCGCCGTCCACGTAGGCGTGCAGCAGCTTCCTCGCTTCGTCGTGGGTCATCGCTTCACCCCTTCTCCGGCCGCGTTCGAGACCGCGCGCACCGACTCCCCGAGCAGCCTGCGGGCGCGCGCGAGCCGCGACATCACCGTGCCGATCGGCACGTCGGCGACGCGCGCGATCTCCTTGTACGACATGTCCTCCAGCTCCCTCAGCACCAGCACCTCCCGGAATTGCGCCGGCAGCGCCGCGATCGCCTCGTTCAGCATGCGCCGGTCCAGCGCGCGCATCGCCTGCGTTTCCGGGCCGTCCTCCTCGGAGGCGAGCGTCTCGACGACGCGATCGTCGAAGCCTGCCAAGTCGGCGGGCCGGTTGACCTGGAGCCAGCTCAGGCAGGAATTGCGCACGATGGCGAGGAGCCAGGGTTTCGCCTCGCCGCGCAGCCCCTCGAGGAAGCGGAAGGCGCGCAGCGCCGCCTCCTGCACCACGTCCTGCGCGTCGTGGTCGTTGCGCGTGATCCAGCGCGCGAGGTTGTACGCCGCGTCGAGGTGCGGCAGCACCACCCGTTCGAATCGTTGCCTGCGCTCGCTCAAGGCCGCCCGCCGCGTCACATCGGTCGCGACATGATAGCTCAGGGACTCACGCTGTCACGCGAATCTTCCCCGCCATGTCCTCGTGGAACTCGCCGCAGAAGTTGTCGCACACGAAATCGAAGCTGCCGGCCCGGTCCGGAGCGAAGCGCAGCCGCGTGACCTCGCCCGGAACGATATCGGTGCGGAGCTTGAAGTCGGGCAGGCTGAAACCCATGAGGACATCGGTGCCGGTGAACTCGAGCACCACCGCCTCGCCCTTCCTGAGTTCGATGTCGTTCGGCAGGAACTCGAACTTCCGGGCGGTGACGCGGATTACCCGCTCCTGCGCAAATGCGCGGGCGCAGAAGGCGGCGCCCGCCGCGGCGGCGAGCGCAGCGGCGAGCAGCCGCCGGCGTTGCTGCGTCATCGCTCAGGCCTTGACCACCGGAAGCTCGGTGAGCTCGTACGCCGCCTTTTGCACCTCGGCGTCGACCTCGCGGAATCCCAGTCCCTTGTAGGGCTGCGCCGCGTCCCAGGCGACGGGCACGCGCTTGGGCAGCGATCCGGGCGCGGGCAGCGCGAAGATCAGCGACTTCGCCGAGTGGTGCGCGATGTGCCCGGTCATGTGATGGTTTTCCTGATGGATATGGCCGTAGAACACCGTGACGTTGCGGTAAGGCGTGAGCAATTCGATCGCCTGGGCGCCGTCGCGCGTCGCCCAGTCCCACTGCGGATACAGGTCGAACAGCGGCCGGTGCGTGAATACGACGATGCGCGCGTCGGTCGACTGCGACGCCAGGTCGGACTTGAGCCAGGCGAGCTGCTCGGCGCCCAGCTGCGCGGCGCGGTCCGAAACGTTGTCGAGGGCGATGAAGTGCACGCCCTTGTGGTCGAAGCTGTAGGTGCTCGCCCCGAAGGCTTCCTTCCACGCCTGGCCGTTGTCGAGCGCGGCGTCGTGCTCCCCGGGGATGAAGCGCACGTTCTTGTTCTTCAGCCCCGAGACGATGCTGCGGAATTCGGCGAGCCGGCGCCTGCGCTCGGCGGGATCGTCGGTGGTGTGCGTCAGGTCGCCGGTGAACATGATGAAATCGGGCTCGACTGAGAGCGCGTTGACCGCGGCGACGGCCTTGTGCAAGGTGCCGCCCGCGTCGGGATTCAAGGCCGGACCCTGGAATCCCCAATGCGTGTCGGAGAGCTGCACGAAATAGAAATCCTCCTCCTTCGCACCGCCCATGGCGGCGCAGCCCGTGAGGCCCGAGACGAACACGGCCCCGCCCAGTCCCGCGAGCTTGAGAAATTCCCTGCGATCGATCGTTTGCGTCATTTTCGGTCTCCTCGTCGGCAAGCCGACGGATGTCGGCCCTGGACACATTGCAAGACCGGTATTACAGGCGTTTTATTCCCGCGCCTTCGCGTTCTCGAGCGCCCGCCAGATCCTGTCGGGCGTCGCCGGCATGTCGAAATGCGCCACGCCCGCCTGGCGCAGCGCGTCGGCCACCGCGTTCATGATCGCGGGGAGCGAGCCGCTGACCCCCGCCTCTCCGACGCCTTTGGCGCCCAGGGGATTCGACGCGGTCGGCACCGGGTGCTCGTGGATGGTGAGCCCGCCCACCAGACCCGCGCGCGGCATCGGATAGTCCATGAAGCTCCCCGAGAGCAGCTGCCCGGTTTCCGGATCGTATACGGCGTGCTCGCCGAACACCTGCCCCGCCCCCTGGGTGATGCCGCCCTGCATCTGGCCTTCGACGATCTGGTGGTTGACCAGGTTTCCGGCGTCGTCCACCGCCGCGAAGCGCACGATCTCGGCGATGCCCGTCTCGGGCTCGATCTCGACCTCGGCGACGTGGCAGCCGTTCGGAAAGGTCGCGCCGAACCTGCCTTCGCTCTTCACGTCGAGCGCCTGCGGCGTGCCCGCGTACTTTTTCGCGAGCGCGAGCAGCGTGACGGCGCGGTCGGTGCCCTTGATGCGGTAGCTGCCGTTGGCGAATTCGATATCGGCCGCGGCCGCCTCGAGATCTTTCGCCGCGAGCGCGAGGCCCTTCTCCACCACCTGCTTCGCCGCAATCTGCATCACGCTGCCCACGCCCAGCAGCGAGCGCGAGCCGCCGGTGGCGTTGCCGATCAGGCGCACCGCCGGGTCGCCGTTGCGCAGCCGGAAATTCTCCAGCGGCAGTCCGGTGACCGCGGCGACGACCTGCGCGTAGCTCGTCTCGTGTCCCTGCCCGTGGTTGTGCGACACCGCGTACATGGTGACCGTGCCTTCCGCGTCGAAGCGCAGCTCGACCTGGTCGGAGGGCGCGAAGCCGCCGCCGCTCGCTTCGATATACGCGGCCATGCCGCGCCCGCGCAGCAGCCCTCGCGATCGCGACGCTTCGCGCCGTGCGGCAAACCCCGCCCAGTCGGCGGCGGCCAGCGCATCGTCGAGCACGCCTTCGAAATCGCCGCAGTCGTAGGTGAAGCCGCTGACCGACTTGTAGGGGAACTTGTCCTTCGCCACGAAGTTCCTGCGCCGCAGCTCGGCGGGGTCGACGCCGAGCTCAAGCGCGGCCTGATCGATCAGCCGTTCGATCATGTAGGACATCACCGGGCGGCCGGCGCCGCGGTACGCGGCCGACGGCGACTTGTTCGTCACCGCGAGCCTGACGCGCGCGCATGCGGCCTGGACGTCGTACACGCCGGTGAGGCAGGCGACCACGCCCTGGGTGTTGATGAACGGCCCCGTCGGGGCGAGATAGGCGCCGAGATCGGCGACGTAGGTGAAGCGCAGCGCGAGGAATTTCCCCGAGGCGTCGAGCGCGAGCTCGCTCGTGCTCGCGACGTCCCTCCCCTGCTCATCCGACAGGAAAACCTCCGAGCGGCTGCCGGTCCACTTCACCGGCCGCCCGAGCTTCCTCGCCGTGAGCAGCACGGCGCAGTATTCGGGATACATATTGAAGCGCACGCCGAAGCCGCCGCCGACGTCCTCGGCGATGACGTCGAGCTTGTCGTCGGGCACGCCCATGGTGTAGACGAGCTGGCCGCGCATGCCGGCGGTTCCTTGCGTGCACGCGTAGAGCGCGTACTTCTGCGACGCGGGATCGTAGGTCGCGAGGCAGGCGCGCGGCTCCATCGGGTTGCCGACGACGCGCTGGTTGTCGAGCTCGAGCTTCACGACGCGGGCGGCGGCGCCGAACGCGGCCTCGGTCGCGGCCTCGTCGCCGGCGACCCAGTCGAAGGAGAGATTACCGGGAAGCTCCGCGTGCAGCTGCGCGGCGCCGGGCGCTAGCGCCTTCGTCGCGACCGTCACCGCGGGCAGCTCGCGGTACTCGATCTCGATCAGCTCGGCGGCATCCTGCGCCGCGTGCGCCGACTCGGCGACGACGCAGGCGACGCACTCGCCGACGTGGCGCACCTTCCCTTGAGCGAGCACCGGCCGCGGCGGCTTCTTCAAGGGCTGGCCGAAACGGTCTTTCACGCCGAGGTTCGTGGGAATGGACTTGTAGCCGGCCTCGGCGATGTCCTTACCGGTGAGCACGCCGAGCACGCCGGGCGCCGCGAGCGCGGCGGAAGCGTCGATCGAGACGATCTCCGCGTGCGCCCGGTCCGAGCGCAGGAACACCGCGCAGGCTTGGTTCGGGAAATTCCAGTCGGAGGTGAACTTGCCCTGCCCGGTGAGCAGGCGCCGGTCTTCCAGTCTTCCTTTCATGGCGAGGGGAGAATACCAGAACGGCCGCGGCATTCCCGAGGTGGAAAACGGCGCCCGTCTGTGCTAAAAGAGCGCCGTGACGATCCTTCGCCTACGCCACCGCACCGCGGTCTGGCTCGCGCTCGCGAGCATGGTGCTGAACGCCGCCTGGCCGGTGCTCGCCAACGCGAAGCCGCAAGTCCCTGCGCTGGAGATTTGCAGCGCGAGCGACCTCAATCATGCGGCGGGCGGAGCGCCCGCCGGCTCGCGCGGCAAGAATTTCCACGCCTCGCACTGCACGCTCTGCCCCTTCGGCGCCGAGCGCGGCGCGGCGATCCCCTATGTCGCCCAGCCGCGGCTCCCCGCGGCTCTGGTCCTCGGCCTGGTGTCCACGCGCTACGACGCGCCGCGGCCGGACACGGCGACCCACCCCACCGCGCGGCCGCGCGCGCCGCCTCTCTTCTCCTGATCCGACAGCCGTAAGGCGCACGACCGGCGGTCGTGCGGATCAGCGGCGGCGCGCCACGCGCCGGCGCAAGACACGAATCAGGATGAGGAAAAATGACCAAGCAACCGGCAATTGCACGCCTTGGCGTCGCCGTGCTCCTCGCGGGCGCGTTCTGCGGCGACGCCCTGGCCCACGGCTTCGCTGGAAAGCGGTTCTTCCCCGCGACCCTCGCCACCGACGACCCTTTCGTCGCCGACGAGCTGTCGCTGCCCACCGTCTCGAGAAGAAAGAACGGCGACGAGCCCGCGACGCTGGAGACCGACACCTCGATCGACTTCACCAAGCGCATCACGCCGAATTTCGGGGTCGGCCTCGGGGCGACTTACGTGAATTTGAAGCCCGACGGCGCGGACACCCAGCGGGGTTTCGACAATTTCGCCGCGAACGTAAAGTACCAGTTCTTCAAGAGCGACGAGCACGAGACGATCCTGTCGATCGGCGCCGACTGGGACATCGGCAACTCGGGAGCCAAGCGCGTCGGCGCGGACCCGTTCAGCACGGTGACGCCGACGATTTTCGCCGGCAAAGGCTTCGGCGACCTTCCCGACAGCCTGCCGTACCTGAAGCCGTTCGCCGTCACCGGCAGCGTCGGGGTCGGGATGCCGACGAAATCGAGCACGACCACGGTCGCGGACGACGGAACCGAGACGACGACGAAAAATCCCAACATGCTCAACGTAGGGTTCGCGCTCCAATACAGCCTTCTGTACCTGCAGTCTTTCGTGAAAGACGTCGGCTTGAGCGAGCCGTTCAACCGGCTGATCCCGCTGGTCGAGGTATCTCTTCAGAAGCCGCTCGACGGCAGCGGGCCGACCACAGGGACGGTGAATCCAGGAGTGCTGTGGGCGGGCCGGTACATGCAGTTCGGGCTCGAGGCGATCATCCCCATGAACAAGGCGACGGGAGGCAAAACGGGAGTACTCTTCCAGATCCACTTCTTCATGGACGATCTGTTTCCGAAGACCATCGGCAAGCCGGTATTCGGCGATTGATCGTGCGATTCCTCCGCGCCGCCGCTCTGCTTGCCGCTCTCGCCTTGCCGGCCGGGGCGCTGGCGCACGCGTTTCTCGACCGTGCCGTTCCGGCGGTAGGCAGCAAGGTGCACGGACAGCCCGCCGAGGTGCGGCTGCGGTTCTCGCAGCCGCTCGAGCCCGCGTTCAGCACGGTCCGTGTCGTCGACGCAGGCGGCGAGCAGGTCGACCGCAAGGACAAGCAACTCGATCCCGGTGACGCGTCCGTGCTGAAGGTCTCGCTGCCGAAACTCGCTCCGGGGGTCTATCGCGTTCTGTGGCGCGTGCTGTCGGTCGATACGCACGTCACCCAGGGCGACTACACCTTCGAGGTGGCTCCCTGAGCGAATTCACCGTCACGGTTCGTCTCGTCCACTTCGCCGCCGCGGTCGCGCTTTTCGGCGAGCTGGCGTTTCTCGCCTGGACGGCGCGCGCGGAGGCGCGGGCGCTGCGGGAAAAGACCATCCGAATCGCCGCCGGGTGCCTCGGCCTGGTAGTCGTCTCGGGCGCGCTCTGGCTCGCCGTGCAGGCGGCGGAGATGAGCGGCCTGCCGCTGGCGCGCGCCCTGGATCGCGACACGCTGGGCGCGGTGCTCTCCGAGACCCTGTTCGGGCGCACCTGGAGCGTGCGCCTCGCCATCGCCGCGGCGCTGGGCGCGGCCTTGTTCTTCGCCCGGCGCGGCGGCGCCGCGCTCGATGGGGCGTGCGCCCTGCTCGCGGGCTTGCTGCTGGCGACGCTCGCCTTTGCCGGGCACGCTGCGGCCGAGCAGGGAGCAGAGCGCGTCGTCCATCTCGGCTCGGACGCCGTGCACCTCCTTGCCGCGGGCGCGTGGCTCGGCGCGCTTTGGCCTCTCGCCCGCCTGCTCGCGCGCGCGCGGCGCGCCGCGGACTCTCAGGCGCTGGCATTCGCCGAGCGCGTGACGCGGCGCTTCTCAGCCGTCGGCATCGCCAGCGTGGCCGCGCTGATCGCGACCGGCGTGGCGAATGCGTGGTACACCCTGGGCAGCGTGCCGGCGCTCTTCGGAACCGGCTACGGGCGGCTCCTGCTCGCGAAGCTGGTCCTTTTCGCGGCGATGATCGCGTTCGCGGCGAGGAATCGCCTGCGCTGGACGCCGCGCCTGCGCGCGACCGATAGTGCATCCGCGCCGCTCGCGCTGCGCCGCCTGGGACGCAACGCAATCGCTGAAACCTCCCTCGGCCTGGCGTTACTGGGTGTCGTCGGCGCGCTCGGCGTCACCGTTCCCGCGCTGCACGTGCAGACCGTCTGGCCGTTTCCCTACACGCTCTCGGAGTGGCGGCTCGTGCCCGCTCATCCGAGCACCTATTTCCGATCGCCGGTGCGCTACACCGCCGCTTCCATCGCGCGCGGCGAGCCGCTCTATCGCAGGTATTGCGAGACCTGTCACGGCGCCGAGGGCCACGGCGACGGCCCCGCGGCCGCGTCGCTCGCGGAGCGTCCGCCCAATCTCGCGGAGCATTTGTACCACCACCGCGAAGGCGACCTGCTGTGGTGGCTGGAGCACGGCATCGCCGGAACGCCGATGCCCGGCTTCGGCGCCCGCATCGGCGAGGACCGCCTCTGGGACCTGCTCAACTTCCTGCGTGCCCAGACCGACGCCGAATACGCAAACGAGATGGACAGTGGCGTGGGCGACTGGCGCCCGATCGCCGCGCCGGACTTCGACTTCCAGATCGGCGAGTATCCGCAGGAATCGCTGCAGGGTGCCCGAGGGCGCGGCGTGGTGCTGCTGGTGTTCTACGCGCGGCCGGCGGCGGAGGCGCGCTTGCGGGCGCTGAAGGCCGCGGAACGCGAGCTGCGGCGGGCGGGTGTGCGCGTCGTCGCAATGCCCGTGAACGGAGCGCCGCCGCCGGCGAACGCGCGAGCGGCCGGCGCCTCCATGATCGCGGACCGGGAGCCGCAGGTCGCGGCCGCCTACGCGCTCTTTCGCGGGACCGCGGCGCCGATCACGGACGAGGTCGAATTCCTCGTCGACCGCGGGGGTTATCTGCGGGCGCGCTGGACGCCGGGCGAGAAGCCCGACTGGAACCGGATTTCGGATCTGATCGAACAGGTCGGGGTCCTGAACCGCGAAGCTCCGCACACGCCTTCTGGAGGCGAGCACGCGCACGCGGCCCATGTGCATTGAGGCCGCGCTCCCGAGATCGCGATAAACTACGACGCTTGCGGAATCGGGGAGAACGGCGATGAGGCTCGCGAGCTACAAGACATCCAAGGGCGCCGGCTACGGCGTCGTGACTGAGGCGGGGATCGTCGATCTCACTCGGCGCATCGGCAAGAAATACCCGGACCTGCGCGCGCTCCTCTCCGGCAACGCGCTCGCGCAGGTCCAGAAGATCGCCAAGGCCGCGAAGAAGGCGGACCTCAAGGTGAACAAGGTCGCCTTTCTTCCCGTCATCCCCAATCCCGGCAAGATCGTGTGCGTGGGGCTGAACTACGAGGAGCACCGCGTCGAGACCGGCCGCGACAAGACCGAGAACCCGGCGCTGTTCATCCGCGTCGCCGAATCGCAGGTCGCGCACAACCAGCCGATCCTCATGCCGGCCGAATCGACCAATCTCGATTTCGAGGGCGAGATCGCGGTGATCATCGGCAAGCGCGGGCGGCGCATCTCGGAAGAAAACTCCTGGAAGCACATCGCCGGCTACGCCTGCTACAACGACGGCTCGGTGCGCGACTGGCAGCGCCACACCCTGCAGTGGACCGCGGGCAAGAACTTCGACCGCACCGGCGGCTTTGGCCCGTGGATGGTCACGCGCGACGAAATCGCGGACGACGAGGAATTGACCCTGGAGACGCGCCTCAACGGCCAGGTGATGCAGCACGCCACCACCGCTCAGATGATCCACCGCATCCCGCGGCTGATCAATTACATCTCGACCTTCACCCCGCTCGAGCCGGGCGACGTCATCGTCACCGGAACGCCGGGCGGCGTCGGCGCGCGCCGCAATCCGCCGGTGTGGATGAAGCCCGGCGATACCGTCGAAGTCGAGGTGAGCAAGGTCGGCGTGCTGGTGAATAGCATCAAGGCGGGGTAGTCATGATTTTTATCGCAGCGCCGTTTTGTAGGCCCGAAATGGTTGCGCGTCCCGACGATGACACCCTGGGTCGCGCCGAGTCGGCGTTAGACTAACTCAGTCGTTCTGTACGAACCCGATGCGTCGCTTCTTGGTCGGCTCAGGTGGCGCCATGAGTTGACGGATGGCATCGAGGATGCCGGTGATCGCCTGGTCGTGAGTAGAGAGTTTTCTTTCGAGCCTTGATTCCAGTTCATCGAGACGCTTGGCGAGTTCCTTGTGTGCGACCAGCGTGTCGCGCAACTCGACAAAAGCGCGCACCACGTAGACCGAGACTTCGGTGGCACGAGGGGAGTTAAGCACCATGGCGGCCATGAGGGCGCCGTGCTCGGTGAAGGCGAGCGGGCGCTTGCGCTTGCCGCCCCAACTTGATGTCGCAAATTGCGACTTCAAGTTGAAAAACTCCCCGGCCGAGAGCTGAAACACAAAATCCCCAGGAAACCGTTCTTGGTTGCGGCGTACCTGTTCATTGAGCCGCCGAGTCTCGACTCCGTAGAGAGCGGCCAAGTCGGCATCGAGCATGACGCGCTGGCCGCGCAGGACGACGATGCGGCTGGCGATAGCCTCGATCGCGATCAGAGCTGTTTTGTTCTTCTTGTAGCGCCGCCACATTGGTCATCGCCCACACAGTACATATAGGCGATAACGGCCGACGGCAAAAACGGTTGAACGGAGCGAAAACCGCGCCCCCAAAACTTCGCCCGGCGTGCCGGGCGTGAGGGTCAATCCCGCGTCTGCGCCACAAAAATACTGCACGGCGCGAAATCGAGCAGCGTCTTCCCCACCGACCCGCGCCACCAGCGCGATGCGAACTTGGCTTTCTGCTGGTGGCCGACGACGATGACGTCGCACTTGAGCTCCAGGGCCATCCGGCAGATTTCCTCGACCGGCTCGCCCACCGCGAGGTGCCCGGTGACGGTGAATCCCTTTTGCTTCAGCTGGGCGATGCCCTCGCTCAATATTTCCTGGGCGCGCTTTTTCTCTTCCTCGAGCAGCTCTTCGGGCAGGAAGCCCTCGGTGAGGAACATGCTCGAAGGCATTCCTGCCACTGCGAGCAGGTGGGTTTCGGATTTGGCGAAGGATGCGATCTCGGCGCAGGCCAAGAGCGCCGATTTTCCTTCGCGCGATCCGTTGTACGCCAGGAGTATCTTGTTGAACATGGCTTCCTCCTTCCGTTTTTGATTTCTATTTGGCGAGCAGCCCCAGCCGCTCGATCAGCGCCCGTTCTCTCTGGAAGGTCTCGCGGGCGTATTTCGCGTAGTCCTCGCTCGACTGGTACCACAGCTCCTGGTCGAGCTGGTCGAGCACTTTCTGGTGCTCGGGA
>Ga0137397_10001298_pt1 | contig 17504 bp, 9 predicted proteins | sample czorhiz116metaG_FD_106658 | JGI IMG/M metagenome (GOLD analysis project Ga0137397, IMG submission 106658) | Vadose zone soil microbial communities from Angelo Coast Range Reserve, California, USA - czorhiz1.16 metaG | ecosystem: Environmental > Terrestrial > Soil > Vadose zone | place: USA... | reverse complement strand
TACCCATTGGGGTCACCTGAGTGAAGCAGATAACCAGCATCGGGAATATGTGAGCGACGAGCAACGCCGCCAGTCGGGATGCATCGCCGGCCGAATGCCACCGTATTTATGAAAGTCAGCACTAAGCGCTCGCCTCCGAACTCAGTTCATCGAGCAGCCCCCTGGCATCTTTCAAATCCGCCGTGTCAAAACCTTCGGAAAACCAACCGTAAATCTCCGCCAGCATCTCCCGCGCTTCCGGGTGGTTGCCCTGCCGGTGCCACAAGCGCGCCAGGCTGGTGGCGGCGCGCAGTTCCCACGCTTTCGCGCGCTGTCGCCGTGCGATCTCGACGGCCCTGTGATAACAGCCTTCGCCGTCACGAGCAGCACCGGGTCCCGTGATTGCTCTCCTAGTTCCATCATCCGCCCGCACAGTCCGTGCGCTGTTGCATATTCAGCCTGGGCGATGTGATAGGCCCACACGCCAACCAGAGCCGCGAAGAACCGGGGATCATCGCCCATCCGTTCACAGAGTGTCCGTGCCCGGTTGAAGGCAGCTCCGGTCTCCGGCGCAACCCAACTCCGGGCGGACTGCAACGAGAAGCCGAGCGTCAATTGCAGGCCGAGTTCCCGCGCGTCGCGTTCCGGCGATTCCGGCAATCGGCGCACCGCGTCCAGCCCGCGCTCGGCAAGCTGCACCGCTTCGCGCTGCGCATTGATCTGTGCCGCAGTGCGCGCCGCCTGCAGCAAATACTCCGCCGCCCGCGCATCGTCCCGCGCCGCTTCCCACAACAGCGCCAGTTCGTTCGCCACGCTGGCGCGGCGATCGCCGTAGCACGCTTCCAGCGCCTGCGCCACGCTGCGGCTGATCGTCGCCTTGCGAGTGGCGCGCACACCGGCGTAGAGCGCGTTCTGATACAGCACATGTACGAAGCGATACTTGAGCGTCGGCGTGCGATTCGGAAACTCCGCTTCACTGGTCAGCTTCACGAACGCCAACGTCCGGTCCAGCTTTTCCAGCCGCTCCTCGACTGCGGCAGCGTCGAGGTTGAGCGCCTGCGCCACGACTGCTGAATCGAATTGATAGCCTTGGACGCTCGCAACCGTCAGCAGCTTGCGATCCTCTTCGCTCAGTTGCGAAATCTTGCGTTCGATCATCCCGCGCACCGACTCCGGCAGCTCGCGTTCGATGTCTGGCAAGGCTTGCGCCAGCGTCCAGGCTCCACTCCGCGCGCCGCTGGCGCTCTCAATCACGCGGCGGTCGCGCAGGTAGCGCAGCAGATCAGCCATGAACAACGGACTGCCTTCCGTCTTCGCGTGAATCAGCTGCGGAAAGTCCGCCGGAAATTCATGACCGGGGAATTCCAGCGCGAGGTAGTCGGCAATCTCCACTTCAGTCAGGAATTCAGGAAGCAGCTCACGACAGAGGCCGCGCGCCTGCAAGTCCGGCTTGAGCTGCAAAAACGGGTGTTTGGCAAGCAGCAGATCCGAAGGCCTGTACGTCGCCACGATCAGCACCTTCAACTCGTCGAACTTGCCAGCCAGGAAGCTGAGCAGATCAATCGTCGAGACATCCGCCCAATGCAGATCATCAAAGAAAATGACGAGCGGCTGGACGTGCGCGACGGTGCGCAGAAAGGCTGCCAACTCCCGTTTCATCCGTTCCTGCGAGGCGGCCTTGACGTCGGCCAACAGGCGCGCCGACTCTTCGCTGTCGCCTGACAGCGGCACGACCTGGGCATACCACGTCGGCGCCAGCTGTTTCATCGCCCCGGCGAGAGTCGGATGGCTCCCGCTCCGCAACAAGCTGTCGAGCGCTTCCAGCAGCGGCAGATAGGCTTCCGTCCCCGCCAGGCGTTCTGAACAACGCCCGCGCGCGATCGTGCAGTGATGGCCGGGCGCCAACTCCGCCAGAAAATCTTCCACCAACGTCGTCTTGCCGATCCCTGGCTCGCCCCCGACGCACAGCAACGATCCCCGCCCGGCCTGCGCCTGGTTGAACGCGGCACGCAGTTCGGCCCGTTCCCGTTTGCGCCCGACGAGGTGACGGCGAGCGGCAGGAGTCGCTGGATGAATTGAAGACAAGGGCGTGCGGGCGGTGACGTGTTGCTCGAGGGCCTGCAACGCGTCCGCAACTTCCCCAGCGGTCGGACGCTGTCTCGCCTCCTTTTCCAGCATCCCGAGAATCAACGCCTCGAGCTCGGCGGGGATGTCGGGTCGCACACTGGTCGGCGGCAGTGGCACTTGCCCGCTGATGGCGTGCAGATAGCCAATCTGCGTTTTGGCTGTGAACGGATGACGCCCTGTCGCCAGTTCGTACAACACAATGCCGAGCGCGAAGATGTCGCTGGCATGACTGACGGCCGAGCCTCGGGCCTGTTCCGGCGACATGTATTTGATCGTGCCGAGCAGCGTGCCCGGCAGCGTCCCTTGGAACGTCTCCGCGTCGGTGTCGAGCGCGTGAGCGGCGAGCTGAGCGACGCCGAAATCAAGCACTTTCACGTAGCCGTCGTCGCGCAGCATGATGTTGTCGGGCTTGATGTCGCGGTGCGTGATCCCGGCGGCGTGCGTGACGCTCAACGCCCTTGCGGTCTGACTGCCAAGGTCGACAGTAGCTCGAAGGCGCATGGCTGGTCGAGTTGGCGCAGCGTCCGTCCCTGCACCAGCTCCATGACGATGAATTGGCCCGCGTCGCAGTGCCCGAATTCGTGAATCGTGACAATGTTCGGATGGTTCAGCGCGGAAACGGCCTTGGCTTCCTGGATGAAGCGGCGGATACGATCCGGGTCCAGAGTGAGGGCCGCCGGCAGTAGTTTGAGCGCCACCACACGATCGAGCCGCGTGTCGCGTGCGCGATAGACCTCTCCCATCCCGCCTTCGCCCAGCAGGCCGTCGATTTCGTAATGGTCGAAGCGGGTTCCGGCAGAGATCGTCACGTCACGTGGATCCAATCGTGGAACCGAGCCTGCCAGTAGACAGCATCGCGCGTCGGCACGGCAAGCCGCTGAGATCCCCATTTGTGCTTCGATCCAGCGCACCGCCTTCCGGGAGGATCTCGCCGGCTGCTTGGTTCTGCAGCAGCCGAGGCAGTTTATGTCATTCAGGAGCCGTTGACGTCTTGCGTCAGGCACGGTCGCTGTAGGACTTCGACGACTATGAACAATCTGCGAACGATTTGCTCCCGAACACCGGGTAACAGCTGGCTCTCAGAGGTGGCTAAGTGCTGACTTTCATACATACGGTGGCATTCGGCCGGCGATGCATCCCGACTGGCGGCGTTGCTCGTCGCTCACATATTCTCGACATGCTCGCTCCTCGCGCCTTGCCAGGCGGGCGCCTCGCCGCCCTCGGTGCGTCACCGTATTTATGAAAGGCAGCACTAAGCCGATGTGTTCGGCTCCTCGATGGGAGGAGTTGCTGCGATTCAGTTGCCGATCCGCCATCCGCGCAAGGTTGCGAAGCTGGTTGTCGTGCTCGCAATCCTCGCCGCACCGAAGTGCTTGGGCCTGGTGCGGCGACGTTCATAGCGCGCTCGCAGTGGCTGGCCAGATGACGCTCACGATGTAGTGCGTCAACTGTGCGGCACGAGCGCGTGCTCAGCGTGACAACACGCCGGGGAGCGTCCGCATGAAGAGGCGAATGTCCCCGATCTGGGCTGTCGTCGAGATGAACTCGAACGCGGTCGGGCTGACGGACGTGGTCCGCCGTTCGAGAACGGCTGTCAGCGCCGCGGGCAGGATGGGACATTCGTCCAGCAGTCCGAGCACGCTGACCCAGGCGGTCATGTCGAGCATCGCGAGCACGTCGGTGGCGTCGCGCGCGAGCCACGGTGTACCGGCGTCGCGCTGCTTCACCAGCTTGCGCTGCAGCGCGCGGAGTCCGTCGCGAGTGTCGGCGTCGACACAACGAAGATCGGCCAGCGTCGACATGAGCTGATCCGCCACGAACAGGCTCACGTCCTGGTGCAACAGCGACCAGCCCGCTTCGAACGCCGTCACGAGGTCGTGATCCAAGAGGAACGCGGAGGGAGGCATGGCCGTGTCGAGTTCTCGCGGCGACGATGCACCCTGCGAGGTCGCGCGCGGCCCGCACGCGGGCCAGCATTCGAGACCCAGGTTGCAGATGCACGCAGCCGCATCGGACGCCTCCTGGGGCGTGAACGGCCGCGACTGAACGGAGCATCCCGCGAGCAGGGTATTCGCGAGGAAGGCAAGCTCACGATTGCGCGTGAAGTACGCGGCCTCGTCATGGTGCAGCGCGAACTCCATCAGCCGCCTCAGGAGGGGGAGTCTCGTGGCTCGAGGGTCCTCGTCTGCGGCTCCGAGCAGCGCCCGCGGCCGTACCGGCATCATGCCGGCTTCAGTCAGCAGTTCGATGACCGCGTCGATCGACGTGGGAATGTCGTCGTCGCCGCATGCGGAGACGTCTGTCGCGTCGTGGTGTGGGGCACGTTCAGGCGCACCTGCAGACGTGCCTTCTGGTCTGGTGTCCGCTTCTTCTTCGGCCGCGCGAAAGTAGGCCGTGGCGATGGGGTTGATCGCGATCGGGGCCGTCGGCGCCGATGCCGCCCGCGACGCGGAGGGCGCCGCCGACGCGGACGTCGACGCCCAGGCCGATGCATTTGGCGTGTGTGGCGAGTGTTGCGGCTGTCGCGCCATCTGAAGGAAAGCGCGCGCGTCGGCCGGCGTCGCGTAGCCGTGCCGCGATCTTCGTCGCTCCCGTTCGGTCGAGACGTCGTGGCGGTGCTGCTCCGGTGCCATCAGCAGATCGTCGAGGCCGTCGATCTCCGGCCTGGAGTTGGACAGGCGGCGGCATCCCTGCATCACCGCGTGAAAGTAGTGGTCGTGTTCGGTATCGAGCGTGACGAGGAGCGTGACGATCGCATCCCACGCCTCGGTTCTCCGCGCCCGCACCAGATAGCCGCCCACTTCACACTCGAGCACGTCACCGCTCGTCTCGCTGTTCATCATCTCGTTGCGACCGATCGGCTCGTCATCACTCGATGCTGTCGGTTCGAACGTGCCCGGGTCGAATACACGTACGTAACGGGAGAGGCCGACGATCACCAGGTGCTTGTCGAGGGTGGCGACGGTGCGTGCTGCCACCGAGTCTCCGGTGTCCACCAGCACTTCGAGCCATTCGCCGAAGCGATTGACATCGAACTGTTCGTCGCGTCCCGGCTGCGCGTGGTGCCACAGATCCAGGTCGAGCAGGGAGGTGAGCTGCGCGGGTGTGGCCGACGTGACCAGTTCGCCGCACGCATCGAGCCCGCGAAATTGAATGAGCTGATGCAACGTCTCCGGCGTGAGGTGTGGGACGATCCGCGCGAGGAATGGCGTGTCCAGGAAACGCGCGAGCCGATGTTCCACCGAGCCCCCATCGTGGGGCGCCGTTTTACGGTTCGTGGTTCTCGACATGGCCCGGCGATGATACCCGTCCTGCCGACCAACAAACAGTCTTGAAGAGTGGGGTGGTGTGATGGGATACTAATAATGGGATTCAGGTCCATCATCCCATCCTGATCCTCCGCGCCCTCACCTTCGAACTGCGCTCCTCACCCGCTTGTTGAACACGTCACTCAATCACTTCAATGTGCGCCCGGTGACCTGGCGCCTTGGCGAGCGGCGTGTCGCAGGTGACAATCGGCGCATCGAGCGCCTCTGCCAGGGCTACGTACATGGCGTCGTACGCCGTGACGTTCTCGCGCAGCTTCCACGCGCGAGTCAGGAGATCGAGATGGGGGTGACGGTGGAGATCGAAGTCGGCGAGATCCGCAATCGCCTCGGCCGCTCGGTTAGGTGACACCTCGCCTGTCCGTACGAGGCGTCGGAGGCCTTGAGTCACTTCAACGTCCGCCAGGTGGGGCGAATGGAACTCGTCCTGGTCTCGAAAAAGGCGGGCCTCGACCCTGGTGCCAAGCGGAGTTTGCAGCAGAAATTCGAGGAGGGCCGAGGCGTCGACGACGATCACGCCGACTCGCGCTCCTTCCGGATGACCACCGCGGCCGGCGTCTTCAACGTCACGCGCTTTCGGCTGTGGATTCGGGTCAGCATCTCCTCGCGCGTGGGTCGCGCCGCCAGACGATCAAGTTCGGCCAGGAGGTAGTCGGAGAGCGTCTGTCCGGAGTCCGCAGCCCGGACCTTCAGCTTGCGGTGCAGTGCGTCCGGCACGTTCCTGATTTGGATCATCTTGGACATGTGATAAGCATGCGTGCATGCTGGTCGCATGTCAAGGCTCAGGCCGCCTCACGGACCAGCCAGGTGCGGAAATCGTCCAGGACGGCGAGCCATTCCAGAAGTCATTTACTTGCAACAATGTGCAGCGACGGCCATCGTGACTCCGAAGCTTTGAGCCGCGCTCCGCTCGAACCTGACAGGTTGACTGCCAACAGATACAGCTGTAGGCTCCCAACACATGGCTCCCGATCGCAGCGACGTCCTCCATGGCATCGTCGATCGGCTTTTCAAGATCTCTGAGAACGCGTCATGAAAGCGCTCCGCACGTTCATCTGCCGGCTGGCGGCGCTCACGCGATCGCGACAGCACGATCGCGAGATCGACGATGAAATCGCCAGTCATCTGGAGGAGGCCACCGACGAGTACGTCGCCCGGGGTCTCTCACGCGAGGACGCGCGACTCGCAGCAGCGCGCGACTTTGGGGGGATCACACAGGCGAAGCAAATCCACCGAGAGGTTCGATCGCTGACGTGGCCGGAGGACGTGCGACAGGACGTCAAGTACGCGGTGCGGCGAGCGATCAAGGAGCCCGGCGTCACATTGGTCGCCGTCGTGACGCTCGCCTTGGGCATTGGCGTCACGACCGCGATCTTCTCGGTCGTGAACGCTGTCTTGCTGAAATCGCTCCCGTATCCAGAACCCGATCGACTGGCCGTGCTCTACTCACAGACAGCCAGCTGGCAGAAGATGTCCTCGTCCTATGCCAATTTCCTCGATTGGGCGCGCGAGAACCGCTCCTTTTCGGATCTTGCCGCGTTCCGGCCGGACGACATGAACCTGATTGGGCTGGGCCAGCCTGAACGAGTACCTGTGGAAATGGTCTCGGCCAGTTTCTTTCGGTTGCTTGGGGTGCAGCCGATTCATGGTCGTGCCTTCCTTCCTGCTGACGATCGATTGGGCGCCGTGCCGGTGGCGCTGATCAGCGAGAGCTTCTGGAAACGAAAGTTCGGCTCTTCGCCGACCGCCGCGGGTCAGACCCTGACGCTGAGTGGGACCTCATACGTCATCATTGGCGTCATCCCGGCCACGTTTCAGAACTACGCTGGAAACTTCCACCGCCGCGACGTGTATCTGCCAATTGGCGCGTGGAATGCGCCAGGGTTTCGCAATCGCCAGCAGTCTATGGGGACGGACGCGATCGGACGCTTGAAGCCAAGTGTCAGTCTTGAGCAGGCCAGCGCTGAGATGCAGAGCGTCGCCCAGAGTCTCGCCGACCAGTATCCCGTGGTCAACAAAGGAATCGGCATCACACTGGTTCCCCTCAAGTCGGTCGTTGTTGGATCTGTCAGCTCGCTCCTCCTGCTCCTTGTCACGGCCGTGCTGTTTGTGCTCCTGATCGCAGGTGTGAATCTCGCCAACCTCTTGCTGGCACGCTCCAGCCGCCGCACAACCGAAGTCGCGATTCGCGCGGCGCTGGGCGCGAGCCGGACCCGCATTGTCCGGCAATTTCTGACCGAAAGCGTGCTGTTGGCCATGGCAGGAGGCGGTCTCGGGGTGCTGGCCGCTTTTTGGGGAACCGAGGCTGCGCTCACGGAACTGCCGAACGTGCTGCTGCCTCGAGCCGAGGAGATCCGCGTCGACCAGCGCGTGCTGTTGTTCACGACCATCGCATCCGTCGCCGTCGGCGTTCTCTTCGGGTTGGTTCCAGCATTCAAAGCCTCGCGCCTCGACCTTCACGCAGGGCTGATAGAGCGAGGACCGCGTGCGGGTGGTGCCCACCATCGCGCCCAAGGCGTGTTCGTGGTCTTGGAAATCGCGCTCGCCTGCGTCCTGTTGGTTGGAGCGGGACTGATGATCCGCAGTCTCGTTACCGTTCTACGCATCGATCCCGGATTCAACACCGATCGACTTCTGGTCGCGCGAGTCTCGTTTCCTGTGTCGGTCACGACGCCAGACCATGTGATGGCGGTGTGGCGGGAGATGAGCCAGGCATTCAAGACTGTTCCAGGTCTTCAGGAGGCGTCCCTCAGCCTCGATTCCGTACCGATGACCGGCAACTTCAGCACGCTGCCCTTCTGGCTGGAGGGAGACGCAAGGCCATCGACAGCGGCGGAGATGAAGTGGGCGATCTCTTACATCGTGGACGCCAACTATCTGAAGGTCACCCGCATTCAACTGCGGCGCGGGCGCTTTCTGACCCCCCAAGACAACGAGCATGCATCACCAGTGATGGTGATTGACGATCGGTTCGCCAGGCAACATTTTGCGGATCAGAACCCCGTCGGACGTCGCATCAACATCGACGTTCTAAACATGACGGCCGAAGTCGTGGGAGTCGTGGGACACGTGAAACAGTCCGGCCTCGACGAGAGCGAGACGTCCGACCGGCCGCAATGTTATCTCTCGATGTTCCAGCTGCCCGCTCATGTGATGCCGCTTGCCGCCCGAGACATGGGGATAGTGTTTCGAACCACCGAGGCGCCACTCGCCCAGGTCGAACCCGTTCGACGTGCCTTGGAACGGATCAATGGTCAATTGGTCATGTATGGTGAGCAGGGCATGGACGGAATCATTTCGGACCGGCTGGTGACGCGTCGCTTTGCGATGATTGTGCTCGGAATCTTTGCCGCGCTGGCGCTGTTGATGGCCTGCGTGGGAATCTATGGGGTGATTTGGCACTGGGTGGGAGAGCGAACGCACGAAATCGCCATCCGTGTTGCGCTTGGAGCCGAGCGGCGGGATATCGTGCAGATGGTGCTTCGGGACGGGGCGAAGCTGATAGTGGCGGGTGTCATCATCGGCCTCGCCGCCGCTCTTGGGCTCGCTCGCCTTATGAGCGGTATGCTATTCGGGATCAGCACGCACGATCCGCTCTCGGTGGCCGGAGTGACGAGCGTGTTGACGCTCGTCGCGTTCGCGGCGTGCTATGTCCCCGCGCGGCGTGCGACGCGCGTCGATCCGCTGGCCGCGCTGAGAACCGACTGATCCAAGGCAGCCCGGACGAGAGCACTAGCTGCGCGAGGCTCAGCGCCCGCGCGCGGCCATCCGCGCGCTGCGGACATCGCGCGGATCAACGTGCGGACATCAGTCGGCGCCGTCGGCCGACCCGTTCGGCGGCGACTCTTCCATGTCCAGAACAGGGGGAAGCCTTGACGGTGCGATTAACATCGTGCAGAACGGAGTACATCAGTGTTCATGACACATCGTCACCGGGTGATGGCCGCGAGCCTCGGCATCGTGACGAGTTGGGCCGTCGCTGCCGGTGCGCAACGCCCTCAGAGGAACCTGCCACTCGATCCGCCCCGCGAGCGCGGTTCCAGCATCACGCCCGCGTACGAAGGCTGGTACGCGAATCCCGACGGCAGTTTCAGTATGCTCATCGGCTACTACAACCGGAATACCAAGGAAGCCCTCGACATCCCAGTGGGGCCGAACAACCGCTTCGAACCGGGCGCCCTCGATCAAGGGCAGCCGACGCACTTTGAGGTGGGACGGCAATGGGGAGTCTTTGTCGTCAAAGTGCCGAAGGATTTCGGAACGAAGACGGTCACATGGACCATCGTGTCGAACGGCGAGGCACAGTCGGTTCCGTTCACCCTCAACAAGGGCTATCCCATCAGTCCGTACAAGGAACTCGGCATGGGCAACCAGCCACCGGTCCTCGCCTTTTCACAGGGTGGCGCGAAGGTGACCGGTCCGCCGGTGGGGGTGTCCGCCAGCCTCACCGCAACCGTGAACCGGCCCGTCGCGATCAGCATCTGGGTGGAGGATCCCAAGGCGCCGGGTGAGGCCGAGCCACCGCCGGCGCTGTTTGGGCCCGTTGCCAAGGTGGCGACCGTCTCGTTCCACAAATTTCGCGGTCCCGGAAAGGTGACCTTCGACAAGGGGCGCATCCCCGTCGACCAACAGGGCGCGATGATCGGCACCGCGGCAACCTTCGACGCCCCTGGAGATTACCTGCTGCGCGTGCAGGCCAACGACGAATCGGGTGAGGGAGGCTTCGGCTTTCAGTGCTGCTGGACCAACACCTACGTGAAAGTGACCGTGCAGTAGAATAGGCGGGGAGCACCACTATGATGCGACTGACGTATGGACACGCGCGGAACCTGGCGGTCGGTGCGTGGGCGCTGAGTGCGGCGCTGATGCTGCCAGCCGCGGCCGCAGCCGCCGACGCCGCGAAGACGCCGACGTTCACCAGGGACATCGCGCCGATCTTCCAGGAGAAATGCGAAGCGTGCCACCGGCCCGATTCGATGGCGCCGATGTCGCTCGTGACATACACCGAGGCGCGGCCGTGGGCGCGTTCGATCAAGGCCCGCGTCGGCGATCGCCAGATGCCGCCGTGGCAAATCGATCGGACCGTCGGCATTCAGAAATTCAAGAATGACCGATCCCTCACAGACGACCAGGTCGAGACCATCGTCCGCTGGGTAGACGCCGGTGCGCCGCAGGGCGACGCCAAAGACATGCCCGCCGCCAAACACTGGCCTGACGGTCAGGGCTGGAACTTCGCGGCGATGTTCGGCCAGAAAGAGCCGGACCTGATCATCAAGTCGTATGACTTCACAATGCCGGCCGTGTCGCAGGACGTCTGGGACAAACGCATCACGCCATCGGGCATCACCGAGCCGCGCTGGGTTCGAGCGATCGAGATCCGGCCCGAGACGCTGAAGGGCCGCAAGATTACGCATCACGCGATTGCGTACCTCGAGCAGACCGAGCCGGGTGTCGTGGCGACGCCGGGTCTGCCCGCACCGTTCATGGAGTGGGCGGTCGGCAAGCAAGGCGAGATGATGCGACCGGATACTGGCAAGCTGCTCCTGCCCGGTTCCAAGTTCCACTGGGATATTCACTATTCCCAGGCCGGTGAAGAGATCACGAACAAGGTGGAAATGGGCATCTACTTCTACCCGAAGGGACAGGAGCCGAAGTACCGCACGGCGCTGTCGCTCGTCCCGGCCGCACTCGGCACGTTGGACATCCGTCCGAATGCCGTCGCAGTGGAGGAAGGCTTCACGACGCTCCGCGAGGCGGCCCGCATCGAGAGCTTCCAGGCGCACATGCACCTGCGCGGCAAGGCGATGATGGTCGAAGCGCTCCTGCCGAGCGGCCAGAAGCAGGTGATCAGCCTGGTCAGCGACTTCAACTTCAACTGGATGACTACGTACGTCTACGCGGACGAAGCGGCGCCGCTGTTGCCGAAGGGGACGATCCTCAAGGTGACGGCGTGGCACGACAACACCAGCGCCAAGAAGAGCAATCCTGATCCGAATCAATGGGTGGGATGGGGCGATCGCACGGTGGACGAAATGGCGCACGCCTGGATCAACATCGTCTATATGAAAGACGACGACTTCAAGATCGAGCAGGACAAGCGCCGCGCGAAGGAGACGACGACCCTGCAACAGTAGGCGCCCCGCGTTCCTCTCTGTGTGCCTTCAACGAGGTCGCCTCGTTCGCACACGCCGTCGCGCCATCCAAGCCGCGGCCTTCTTCGCGAAGGATCACCTGTAAAGTTCGGGTGGATCCAGACGGAGAAGGCCTGCTATCCCCTCACGAAATTCTGACGCTGGCTCGACGTGACGCCCGGTGGCTTTTACGCCTGGCGGCAGCGTGCGGAATCGGCGCACGCGCGTGATGACCGTCCTGAAGGTACTGGTGCACGCGTCGATGTTCATCTGCGTCAGCGCTTTTCTGTATGCGCTGGATGCAAGTATTGCGATAGAATCCGGCCCGCTTGAATCACGGGGCGTTCGCACACGGTGGTCGGTTCACTTGGAGGGACACGTCATGACGAGGCATCGCGCATGGGGTGTGGTCGCGTTCGTGCTCTTGTGCCTGCTGCCGGCTGCGGCACATGCACAGAGTTCGCTTACGGGAATCGTGAAAGACTCGTCCGGCGCCGTGCTGCCTGGCGTCACCGTTGAGGCCGCAAGCGCGGTCCTCATCGAAAAGACGCGCTCGGTCATCACCGACTCGACGGGCGGTTATCGCCTGACTGATCTCAGGCCGGGCGTGTACACGATCACCTTCGCCCTCGAAGGGTTTTCCACCGTGAAGCGAGAAGGGCTTGAACTGCCTGCCAACTTCACGATGACGATCAACAGCGAACTGAAGGTCGGGGCCCTCGAGGAAACGCTCACCGTGACCGGTTCGTCGCCGACGGTCGACGTCCAGAGCACCGCGAAAACCCAGGTCCTCAACCGGGAGGCGCTCGACTCGATCCCGACCGGCCGCACGATTCAAGGCATGGGGCAGCTCATCACGGGCGTGTCGCTGAACATTCCCGACGTCGGCGGCTCGCGCGCGATGCAGCAGACCTACATGTCGACGCACGGCCTTGGGGCCTCGCAGACCACCGTCCAGGTGGACGGGCTGATGGTGAACGGGCTCGATGGCGACGGCGCGGTGCAGAACTACTTCAACAGCTCGATGAGCCAGGAGATGGTCTACGCGACCAGCGGCGCCGGGGCTGACGTCTCGGGCGGGGGCGTCCGGCTGAACATGATCCCTCGGGACGGCGGCAACACACTGAAGGGCAGTGTCTTTCTCGGCTATCAGAATCAGAGCTTCCAGTCGAGCAACCTCACGGATTCCCTGAAGGCTCGCGGCGTGAGGACGCCGGACGGCATCGAAAAGCTCTATAACGTCGAGGGTTCAGTGGGCGGACCGATCAAGAAGGACCGCGTCTGGTTCTTCGGCTCAGCCCGCGCCTTCCACCTCAACACGCTCCCGGCCGACGCGCTCGTCGGCATCCCGGGCACTGGCGGCGTCAACGCGGCACCGGCCCCCGGCACCGAGCGAGGTGTCGACCCGCAGAAGATCAACAGCTACCAGGCGCGGATCGTCTGGCAGATCAGCCAGAAGACGAAGCTGTCCGCCTACAACGATCGGATCCTGAAGGACCGCGGCTCTGACATGACGGCTGGAGTCGACCCGGCGACCGGGTCCGCTGTGTGGACTTCCCCGATCTACACGACAGGGTCGATCAAGCTCACGTCAACCCTGACGAACCGTGTGCTGGTGGAGGGGGGCTTCTCGACCAACTACGAGCGCTACAACATCGTGATGCAGCCGGGGATAGGGAAGGTGCGTGGGACGCCCGAGTGGGCCACGCAGGTCTACAAGACGGACTCCGCACTCGGCACGCAATGGAACGCGCTGAGCCAGACATACGGCCGGTATCCGGACCGCTTCTCGTTTGGGGGGTCGATGTCGTACGTCACCGGTACGCACCACGTCAAGGTGGGCATACAGGATACCTTCGGCCGATATCGCCGCACTGACGGGTCCAACGGCGACATCCGTGCCACCTTCATCAACGGCGTCGCCACCACGGCGCAGATTCTGAACTCGCCCGTCGAGCGCCGCGACCTGCTTCATGCAGACGCCGGGCTCTATGCGCAGGACTCCTGGACGCTCAATCGGATGACGGTCAACTACGGTGCCCGCTACGAGCACTTCTCGAGTGGCATTCCGCTGGAAACGGCTCCGGCCGGCCGCTACACCGCGGCGCGAACATTCGGGCCGATCGAAATGCCGACCTGGAACAGCATTGCCCCGCGCGGCGGCCTCGTCTACGACCTCTTCGGCGACCAGAAGACCGCGCTGAAGTTCAGCGTGGGCAAGTACATGCAGGCTGGATCGACCGGGTTCTCGGAAAGCTACAACCCGCTCCAGCTGACAACGGCGCCCGTGTCCTGGACGGACCTGAACGGGGATGGTGTCCCGCAGGGCGAGCTCGGGTGCGTCTACCTGAGCGCAGGTTGCGAGATCAACCTGGCACAGCTGCCGAACGGTTTCGGTGTGGCCAGCCTCGCGAACTTCGATCCGGGCATGGAGCGCATGTACAACATCGAGACTGCCGTCAGCGTCCAGCGCGAGCTGTTCACGGGCGTCTCGGTGTCCGGCGGCTGGTTCCATCGCGACTTCAAGAACCTGCGCCGGCGAGTCAACGTGCTGCAATCGTTCGCCGACTACGCGCCGTTCACGATGTTCAGCCCGATCGACGGCAGCGCGATCACCTACTACAACGTCAGCGCCGCCGCGCGATCGCGCGTGAACACGGTCGACGGAAATGCGACGAGCGACCGCAAGATGTGGTTCAACGGCTTCGAGTACAACTTCAGTGCCAGACTGCCCAGAGGCGCGACGCTGTTTGGCGGCGGGATGAGCGAGCGGGCCATTGCCCAGGTGTGCGATGAGGCGTTCAACCCCAACAACCTGCTGTATTGCGACCAGACCAAGAGCGGCATTCCGTTCCGGACGCAGTTCAAGATTGCGGGCACGGTCCCGGTGACTTACGGGATCCAGGTGGGCTTCTCGTTCCAGAGCCTGCCAGGCTATGGTTACGGCACGGGCGCGCTGTCCGGCCGCGAAGGCGGACCGACCGGCCCGACCGGGCAGCCCTCGGCGGCCCAGCTGAACACGCCAAACGGCGTGGGCACGGTGTGGCTCATCACGCCGACGACGACGTACGGCGCGAGCAGCCCGTGCGTGGCACAAGGGAAGTGCACGGCGGGTCAGCTGGTCGACCCCGGCATGAACGTCGCGTCGCTGTCCGTGCCGCTCATCGCACCGAATACCGAGTTCGGTGATCGCATCAACCAGCTCGACCTGAACGTGACCAGGACGATCAAGATCGGCCGTTCCAGCATTCAGCCGAAATTCGACCTGTTCAACGCGCTGAATGTTTCACCGGTCTATGCCGTGCGCTCCCTGAATCTCGGCACTGCGTCCTTCCTCCAGCCGTCGTCCATTCTCGTCGGGCGCGTCTTCCAGGTCGGCGCGATCGTGAAGTTCTAGCCGATCGCATCGCGCACTTGCACGTGTGGATGGGCGGGCCAAAACGGCCCGCCCATCCGCACGACCGTCCGCGTTTACCCATCAGCCTGTGCATGGCGAATTGCTGAATCCGGAGCATTTCCTGGATTTCACGATGCTGCGGCGGTCACGACGACGTTCCGCGTGTTCTACATCTTCGTGATACTGGACGTGGGCACTCGCCGGATCCTGCACGTGAATGTGACCGACCATCCGACGGCGGACTGGACGCGCAGCAATTCCGGATGGTCGTGTCGGGCAATCAGCCCCATCGATGGCTCATTCACGACCGCGACCGTATCTATTCCGAGGGCATCGATGCCACCGTGGCGGCCATGGGTCTGACGATTCTCGAGACGCCCGTTCGGGCCGCTCAAGCGAATGCGTATTGCGAGACCGCAAGGAGTCGGCGATGAATATCTATAATCTGAGGGTCTCAACGATGGTCGCCGCGATGGCGACTCTGTTGGCTTTGGGAGGAGGGACGGTGCAGGCGGCGACTCTGTGCGTCAATCCACGTGGCACAGGTACTTGCTTCAGCTCCATCCAGGCTGCCGTCGATGCCGCCCACGATGGCGACACCATCAAAGTTGCGCCGGGGACGTATGCCGAGCAGGTCATGATCGATGGAAAGAGCGTGACCATTCGCGGCGCCGGTAACGGAACCATCATCCGACCGTCTGCCCCTGCCACATTGACATCAATCTACACGTATCCAGCCGCCGGGGTCTTCTGGCCATCCGCCATCAGCGCGAGCATCATCATCGTCAAGGATGCTCCCCCCGCAGGTGTCACAATCAGAGACCTCAAGGTCGATGGAGCCAACGTGATCCGTCTGCCCTTGACTGGCGCCGATAGACTTGCTGGCATCCTGTATGGTGAGTCGGCAGGTACGATCCGGAACGTGACGGTGGACTCGATCAAGACGGCCGGCTATGCCGACCGCACACATGCGATCGACCTGATCGCCGCTACCCACGCTGTCTCTGTGGAGATCTTCGACAGCCGAATCACCGATTTCGCCAGAAACGGCGTCGTGGCCGATGGAGGCCGCCTGACCGCCAACCTTCACGATAACGTCATCACGGGGCCTCCGCTTGCGGGTACCGTCCAGGTTCCAAATGGCATTGTTTTCATTTCAGGGGCTGGAGGGAATGCGATCGGCAGCACGATCCGGAGATTGCACTACATCAACGCCGCCACGAGCTTCCGCAGCGTGGGGATCATGATGTTCACGACTGATTTGAAACCGGTCGTGATCGAGGACAACAACGTGCACGACGTTGACGACGGGGTTCGCCCCTCCAACGGTGGCATCATCAGGAACAACAGTCTGCACGGGAATGGCACCGGGATAGTGTTCGAGAGCGGGGCCCTCAACAACCATGTCGTCGATAACTCTATCAGGCGCAATGCGCACGGCATCCAAATCAACGGTGTGCTCAATCCCAATGTTGACGGCCAGGACCCGCCAGGAACCGGCAATGTCGCCCACAACAACTGCATCGTCCGGAATACAAGCGACGGCGTCCTGAGCTATGACAACACAGCTATGTTCGACGCCACGAACAACTGGTGGGGCCGTCGCACCGGTCCAGGCGGAATCGGCACCGGCAGGGGGGATTCGGTCGGCCTCTACGTGGACTTTACCCCGTGGCTGTTACGATCCCGATCTTGTGGCGATGAGGACAAGGACGACAAGGACGAGGACCGCAAGGACGGGGACCACAAGGATGAGGTCCACAAAGATGGGGACCACAAGGATGGGGACCACAAGGATGGGGACCACAAAGAGTTTCGTCGGGAATCAAGTACGATCAAGTCGATCGACAAATTCACTTAGCTCTATCGTTCCATGCCCGCGAGTTGTACGACTAGAATAGGCTCTCATGGAGGGTGCCATGAACGGCCGGCTGATCGTCCGCGCGTTGTCAATGCTTCTTTTCGTCCTTGCTCTTGCCGGCCTCGGCTATGGCCGACCCGCGCTCGCTCAAACCGCGCAACCTGCCGCAAGCCCGGCCGTCGCGGACGTGCGACAGATCGTCACGGAGGCGCGCAAGGAAATCGAGAGCTACACGACGGCCGGCGGCGCGGCGGGTGCGGCCGGTCACCCTGCGATCAAATGGCACGCGGCGCTCTGGGAGGTCCACGAGCGCTCACCGCAAAGCGAGGCGGGCGCGATGGCCGCCGCTGAAGCGATTCGCCTGCTGAGCCGCGCCGGGCTGTGGGATCGCGCGCACGAGCGCGTCGAGTCGCTCGGGTTCGATGACGCGGCGTGGGAGCGCGTGCCGGCGGCGATCTACGAGGAAGGCGTCGCGCGGAAAGACCTCGCGTACACCGTCGAGAAGCTCTCGCAGGCGGCGGCCTCGACGACGAGCGCTCCGATCAGAGCGGCGGCGCTGCTCGCCCTGGGCCGCGCGCAGCGCCGTCTGGGCGACAACACGGCGGCGACCCGCACGCTCGAAGCGGCGCGATCCGCCGCGCCGGGTACGCCGTCAGCGGCACAAGCGGAGGGTCTCATCTACG
>Ga0137397_10001297_pt1 | contig 17506 bp, 17 predicted proteins | sample czorhiz116metaG_FD_106658 | JGI IMG/M metagenome (GOLD analysis project Ga0137397, IMG submission 106658) | Vadose zone soil microbial communities from Angelo Coast Range Reserve, California, USA - czorhiz1.16 metaG | ecosystem: Environmental > Terrestrial > Soil > Vadose zone | place: USA... | reverse complement strand
GAGCCTCGAGGCCGAGAAGGAGTTCTGGGAGGGCGTCAAGGACAGCGACGATCCCGACGAGCTCGAGCTCTACCTGGAGCAGTTCCCGGAGGGGGCATTCGTCGACCAGGCGCGCAAGAAGGTCGCTGAGCTGCGCGCCAAGAAGGGCCAGTAGACCCTAGGCAGCGTTCTGCAGCGCGCGATCGAGTAGCACGCGCTCTTCCGCCGTCGCGTCCCGATGGCGGCTACATACGCGGCATTCCGGTCGCGCGGAGAAGGCACGGACTTGCTGCCCGTCATCGCGCGGCTTTCATCGAGCGAGGCGGCAAGGCGGTTGGGATCGCGCTGCGTCTTTCCGACGGGCCGAGATCGGGCTAGATTGTGGGCGGATGCTGCGCACCAAGAACCCGCGCACCCAGCCGTTCCCCACGATGCCGGTCTTCAACAACTGGGACGTCGTGGCCAAGGCGTGGTATGTCGCGTTGCCTTCACGCGAGCTGCGGCGCGGCGCCGTACGCTCGATGGACTTGTGCGGCCAGTGGGTCGTGCTCTATCGCGGCGACGACCGCAGGGTCCGCGCGCTGGACGGCTATTGCGCGCACATGGGAACGGACCTCGGCATCGGAAGCGTCGTCGGCAACGACATCCGCTGCTTCTTCCATCACTGGCGCTACGACGGCGAAGGGCGCTGCACGCATATCCCCTGCCAGGCGGAGATTCCGTCGGGGGCGAAGCTGCAAGCGTATTGCGTCGAGGAAAAATACGGCTTCATCTGGGTGTATCCGGACCGCAGTGCGCCGTCGGGTGTCGTCGAGCACTCCGAGCTCGCCGGCGAGGAAGTAGTCTGGATGCACGGCGCGCCGTACGAGCGCCGCTGCCACCACCATGTCACGATGATCAACGGCATCGATCCGCAGCATCTGCGCACGGTGCACGGCATCGACATCGCGATGGAAATGGATCTGCACGAAAGCGAAGCGCAAGGCCTTCTGGACATCACGCTGACGGGCGAGCTTCCGGCCGCCCGAGCCGTCGAGCGCGCTGCGCGCTGGCTCCTTGGCCCGCGCTACAGCTACCGCATGCGCTATGCCAACGCCTCGATCGGCTGCTTGACGATGCTGAAGGGCGTGAGCTGGTTCGGCTCAGGGCGTCCGCTACCCGAGCTCTACATGATCTTCGCCTACCGCCCGCTCGCGCGCGGCCGCACGCTGGTGCAGCCGATCTACCTCGCTCGCCGCGGCGCGGGGATCAAGGGATGGCTTGCCGCGCGCTTCCTAATGTGGCTCACCAAGCGCGCCATGCTCGCGCTGCAGGGCGAGGACGGCCTGGTCTACGAGAACATGCGCTTCCAGCCCGGAGCGCTGCTGCCCATGGATGCGCCGGTCGTGAGGTTCATCAGCCACGTGAACCGGCTCGAAGCGTCGAAGTGGTCCGCTCCCTAAAGCTGCTCAGCCTTTTCGTCACGCCCGGGAAAACGAGGTCCGCCCGGCTGTACGCCGGGCTCTCGGACGACAGTTCGCTTTGCCACGAGAAGCGCTATCTCAACCTCGGCTACTGGGCCAACGCGCCGCAGCGCCTGGACGAGGCAGGGGACGACATGGCACGGCTCGTGGCCGATGCCGCCGGTCTGAGCGGCGGCATGGAGGTGCTCGACGTAGGCTTCGGCTTCGCCGACCAGGACATTCTCTGGATGCGCGAGTACCAGCCGGCAACTATCCACGGAGTAAATTCGTCGCGCCTCCAGGTCGACCTCGCGCGCGAGCGCGTTGCAGCATGCGGCCTGGCGTCGCGCATCGTGTTGCGCGAGGGCGATGCAACACGCCTGCGGTATCCGGAGGATTCGTTCGACGCGGTCGTGTCCATGGAGGCGGCGTTCCATTTCTGCAGCCGCGAGGGTTTCCTGCGGGAGGCCCATCGCGTGCTGCGGCCAGGCGGCATTCTCGCCATGACGGACCTGTGCGCGGCCGCCGGGCCGATGGAATGGCCGGCGCGCCTGCAGGCGTGGGTGGGGCGTTCGTTCTGGCAGATTCCGGCGCAGAACATGTACGACGGCCGCGAGTACGAGCGCCGCCTGCGCGCTGCGGGCTTCGGCGAGCCGAAGGTTGGCTCCATCTGGCAGGACGTGTATCCACGCTTCATCGATTTCGCGCGCGCCCGGTTGCGCGATCCGGAACTGCGCCAGCGCATGAATCCCGTGTTCCGCGGTTTTCTGTCGCTCAGCGCGAATGCGCGGAAGCGCGTCCGGCCGACCTTGATGGACTATGTCCTCGTGCAGGCGCGCAAACGCTCAGGCGGCCTGGATCTTCCAGATGCGCACCGCGGCCGACAGGACTAGCTGGCAGGCTAGGCGCGCACGCCGATTCCCGGGCGCGTAGAGCTCGAGCGCCTCGGCTTCGGCCGGTGCCGGCGGCTCGAGCGCCTCGGGACCGATCGGCTCCAATTCGATCAGGCAGGTGCCGCACAACCCGCTGCGGCAGCCGAACAGCACCGGCGAATTCTGCACCGTGAGATGCAGCGGCAGGCTCGCGAGGTCGGGCAGTTCTACTGGCGCGAAGGCGGTCGCCGGAAATTCGATGCGATGGCCGCTCACGACGGCCGGAACGCCGCCAACGCGCGCCTATTGCGCTCCAGATACCCCTCCGCGGAGTTCTGGCGCATCACGCGCATCTCCCGGTTGCGGGAGTCTAGCCAGGTCACCGGCTCGATGAACGCGCGGTAGGAGTCGGCCGCCGTGCCGTGGGTCTTCGCCGCGCTCGCCAGACCCTCGGACTCGGCGGCGAAGCAGGCCTTCATCATGGCGAACGCTTCGTCGCGGTCCATGGCGAAGACCGGCGATCGGAACAGCTTGTAGATCACCGGAAAGGTCGCCGGGTCGTACCAGAAGATGCCGTTCACCACCACCGAGAAGTGGAAGTGGTCCCGCTGGCAGCCGGCGACGCCGCGGTTGACCACCCAGCGCTCGAAAGCGGTCGGCGGCTCGAGCGAACGCGGCACCTCCAGTCCGACGAGGCGCGAGGTGTTGAAATGGAACGACTCGTCCATGAAGTGCCAGTAGCTGATGGCCGAGGGCAGCGGCGCGCGCTCCTGGTCCGGATGATGCATGTAGTAATTCGAGAGCTGGTGCTGGATGAGCTTCCCGTTCAGGGTTCGCAGGCCGCGCACCAGAAGGTACTGGCTGCCGAGAAATGCGTTGCTCGCGGAAAGCAGCATGAACGCCTGGATCTGCAGCCGCCGCCAGAAGGCGCGCGCCGCGCTGGTGTCGGCGAACACCATGGTGTGCTCGTAGAGGCTGCGCATCGGGTAGGTGAACAGCCGCTCGCCGAAAAGGGCGTGCTCGACCTCCTCGCCGACCTTTTTGAAGGCGCTGATGTGGGCGCGCTCCTGCTTGGTCTCGAGGTCGAGGTTGTCGCACACGAGGCGAAAGTCCTCGAGTGAATACAGCCCCGCCGCCGCCACCTGATTGAGGAAGATGGTGGCTATCTCCGCGGAGACGATCTGGGCGTAATACGCCACCCAATAGAGCTGGTTCAGCACTACGCGCTGCGCCGGCGTCGCCTGGTGCCAGACGGGCGTTCCCCACAGCAGCGAGTAGTGCTCCGGGTTCCAGTATTCGTTGCGGCAGTCCTCGTAGCGGAAGCGTTGCGCCGCGTCGTCGATCAGCCTCGTGTGATCCTGCTCGACGTTGCGCCTCAGGTTGAGCTCGAGCTTGCGAGTGGCGCCGCGATCGTCGAGCAAGGTTTTCGTCTGCCGCTGCGCGAGGCCGGTATGCATGAGGTCAACCTACCATGGAAAGAGAAACTGCCGCCACGGCGCGGGCGCGTCGCGCGTGCCGTACTCCGACGGAAACGTGCGCACCGGGCGCGCTGTGCCGAAGAGCCGATCCCAGAGCGCCAGGTTGGCGCCGAAGTTCGATCCTTCGCCCTGCGGACTGTGGTGCGCATGGTGCCAAGCCGGCGTCACCAGCAGCAGCCGGTCAAGGACTCGGGGCGCAAACGCCGCCGGCAGCCTGGAATGGCGCCACAGATCGAGACTCGCCGTTACCGCGACCGCTGCGAAGAACCCCTCCGGTCGGTCGCACAGGAAGCCGAGCACCGGATTGACCAGCAAGTAGACGAACAGGAAATTCACCGCGAGCGAGTTGCGGGAAGCCGCCCACACGTCGAGCGTCGGCGATGCATGGTGGCACTGGTGCAGCGCCCACAACTGCGGCACGCGGTGAAACAGCCGGTGCTGCCAGTAATAGAGAAAATCGACGAAGACGAAATTGAGCAGAAACGCCCCAAGCCAGCCAAGGGGGAGCGATCCTGCGGCGTGCGGCCAGTGCACGGCGAGGATTTCGGTGGCCACCCAATAGCCCAGGAGCGGCACGCCGGCACCCTGTACCGCGAGCCCCGCAAGATTCAGGGCGTGGTCGGGCCGCGCGTAGGTGGTTGTTTGCGAGCGCGCGGGCGCCGCACGCTCGAGCAAGACGAGCACGACAAAGGCGACGAGCGGCAGATACCAGATGGCAGTCAGCGTGCGAGCGCTCCTGCTTGTTGTCCTGGTGGCAGCGGGTTTATTCTAGGGCCGCCGTGTTTCGCGGCGCAACGAGGGGGGAACATGAGAAAGGCCTTTGCTTTTTGTCTTGCGCTCGCGCTGCCGTGCGCCGCCCTGTCGCAGGATAGACCCGGTACCGATCGCAGCAAGGACCACGAAGCGCTGCGCGCGCTGCTCGTTCAGGGGGCCGATGCTCTGAACAAGCGCAATTTCGACGCCATCGCGCCGAACCTGCACCCCAACTTCACCATCATCACGGTAGACAACCGCAAGCACGTCGGCCTGGATGCCTTCAAGAAGTACTACCTCGGTCTGTTCGAGGGGCCCGGCGCCGTGCTCAAGCATTTCGAGACCAAAGTGGTCGCCGACGACGAGACGCGCTTCATCGGCGCGAACACCGGCGTGGTCTACGGCACTTCGCAGGAGACCTTCACCTTCGCCGATGGCGACATGCGTTCGATGCAGACGCGTTGGAGCGCCGTTACGCAGAAGGACAACGACCGCTGGAAGCTCGTCAACGTGCACTTCTCGACCAACGTGCTCGACAACCCCGTTATAGACGGCGTCAAGTCTTTCTACAAGAAGCTGGCCGCCGGCGCCGCCGTGGTCGGGCTCCTCGTCGGCGCGCTGCTTTTTGCGCTGCTGCGCCGTCGCCGCGCCTAGGTTCGCCCGCGGCCCTTAGCGCGCGATGCTCGACCTGCTGCTGAAGGGCGGGCTGGTCTTCGACGGCACAGGCGCTCCTCCCTGGCGGGGCGACGTCGGCATCGCGGCCGGCTTGGTCGCGCAACTCGCCCCGCGGATCCAGGCCGACGCACGAGAGGTGCGCGACGCGGCGGGCTTGTGGGTCACGCCCGGTTTCATCGACATCCACACGCACTGCGACGTCGAGGTCGAGATCGCGCCGGGGCTCGCAGAGTCGGTGCGCCATGGCGTCACGTCGGTGGTGATGGGCAACTGCAGTCTTTCGCTCATTGCCGGCTGCCCGCGCGACCTCGCCGATATTTTCCTGCGCGTGGAGAGCATGCCCGCGACGCTCGTGCGCAAGTGGCTCGAGCGCTCGGTGTCGTGGCAATCGCCGCGCGAGTACCTCGAGCATCTGCGCAGCTTGCCGCTCGGCCCCAGCGTCGCGCCGCTCGCCGGTCACAGCGCGCTGCGCGTCGCCGTCATGGGGCTCGAGCGCAGCCTCTTCGCGCATGCGACGGGCGCCGAGCTCGAGCGCATGCGCGCGCTCGCCGAGGCGGCGCTCGACGCCGGCTGCATCGGCATCTCCGTCGACATGGTGCACTGGCACAAGGTAAGCGGCACTTTCGCGGGCCGCTCGGTGCCTTCGCATTACGCCGACGCTCGGGAATACCGCATGCTCGCGCACGTCTGCCGCGAGCGCGACGCGGTGTTCCAGGTGACGCCGAACCCCCGTAACTGGCTTTCGATCGGGCTGATTTTCGCAATGGCGCTCGGCCTCTTTCGCCCGCCCTTGCGCGCCACCGTGCTCTCGGCGCTCGACATGTCGGATGCGCCGCGGCTGTGGCGGCTTTTCCCGTTCGCCGCCTTCCTCGTCAACCGCCTGCTCGGCGGCAACCTGCGCTTCCAGACGCTGGCGGAGCCCTTCGCCATTTACGGCGACGGGCCCCTCACGCCGCTGTTCGAGGAATTCGAGACCGGCGTCGAGCTGAATAGCTGCGTTGACGCGGACGCGCGGCGGGCGCTGTGGGCGAGTTCCGGTTTCAAGGAGCGGTTCCGGCGAGACTGGGAGCGCGATGAGCTACGCACCTTTCATCGCGATCCGGCGCGCATGCACGTGCTCGAGTCACCAGAACCGTCGCAGGCCGGCCGCACTGTGGCCGAGATCGCTCGGGCGCAGGGCGCGGATCCGACCAGCATGTTGATCGATCTGCTTGAGCGGCACGACGAGCGGCTGCGCTGGATGGCCTGCGGCGCCAACGAGCGAGCGTCGATCCGGCAGCGGCTGATGGCGCATCCCCACATCCTTCCGGGCTTCACGGACGCTGGCGCGCATTCGCGCAATCTCGCCTACTTCGACGGCGCCCTGGCCCTGCTGCGCGAGGCGGTGGCGACGGGGTTCATGCCGCCCGAGCGCGCCATCGCACGCGTGACCGGGGAGGCGGCGCGTTGGTTCAACCTCGCGGCGGGCGAGTTGCGCGAAGGCAGGCGCGCCGACCTCGTGCTGCTCGAGCCCTCGGCGCTGCACGAGCCGGTGCCGGCGCCGGTCGAGGTCGCGGATCCGTTGCTCGACGGCGCCCGCCGCATGGTGAAGCGCAGCGCGGACCGCGCTGTGCGCTCGGTCTACATCGCCGGGCGCGAGATGGTGCGCGACGGTGCACCTTTGCCCGCGCTCGGGCGCGAGCCGGCTGGCACGCTGCTCGAGCCGGCCGTCAGGCTGCGCGGCCGCAGCGCCGTGCTCAAGCGCTATCGCAACCGCATCGACGACGACACGCTCGACCATCCTTTCCGCGACTACTGGGACGTGTTCGTCTTCAAGCACCAGCAGCCACGCAACGTCGCCATGCACTGCATCGCCGTGCTCCTCATGTACTGCGCCGTCGGCAGCCTCGTGCTGACCGCGAGCCCGTGGTGGCTGCTGCTCGCGTTATTCTCGCAGGCGTTCGGCTTCGCCGGCCACATGCTCTTCGAGCGCAACCATGTCGACGTGCGCGACGCCGTGTTCAGCTGGCGCGCCTCGTGGTGTCTGAACCGGATGCTCTTCGCGGTCCTGCTCGGCCGCTACTGGGGCGAGGTCGGGCGCGTGCGGCTCTCCTTTGCCGAATACCGCGGAGCGCCGGCATGATCCGCGTGCCGCTCATCACCGCCGCGAATCAGGCGCGCGCGCTGCTGCTCGGCTATTTGGCGTTCTCGCTCGTGTACCTCGGCAGTGGCGGCTTGCATGTCGGCGCGCCGTTAGCTGTCCCCGCCAGCGGCCTTGACGCGGCAATTCCGTACGTTCCCGCGACGATCTGGATCTACCTGACGCAGTTTCTGCTCCTGCCGGGGAGCATCGTCCTTGCGCGCGACGACGACGACCGCAGCCGCGCCTTTTACGCCATGCTCGTCGCGACGGCGCTCGCGGCGGCCGTGTTCGTACTCTGGCCGACGCAGCTCGAGCGTCAGAGTCCGCCCGCGCAAGGATTGATGGGCTTCGCGTGGTCGGCGCTATATTTCAGCGATACGCCGAACAACTGTCTGCCGTCGCTGCACGTCGCACTCGCGGCGCTCGCGGGCTGCGTCCTTTGGCGGAGCGGCTGGCGCCTGACCGCGGTTCTCTGGCCTTCACTGATCGCGCTTTCCACGCTCACCACCAAGCAGCACGTGCTCATCGATGTCGCCGGTGGACTCGCGCTCGCCGCGGTCGCCTGGGTGCTAGTTCCCAAACTCGTTTGCCATGAACGCCCGCAGCCAGCACATAACCCCGGTTGCGCTTGAGGTCGCGGTCCTCGCCGAAACCCAGCGCCGGGAGATGTTCGCGCTGTTCGAGCGTTATTACGAGGGCACGAGTTACGCGCGCTTCGCGTCGGATCTCGCCGACAAGAGCCGCGTGCTCACGCTGCGCGACGAGGGTGGGGCGCTCTGCGGATTCTCGACGCTCGCCGTCTACGAGCGCGTCTTCGCCGGCGAGCGGCTGCGCGTGCTCTTTTCCGGCGACACGGTGGTCGACGAGCGCCATTGGGGCCAGCAGGCGCTGGCCTTCGCGTGGCTGCGCCTCGCGGGCGAAATAAAGTCCGAGCGCCCGCACCTGCCGCTCTACTGGTTCCTCATCTCGAAGGGGCACCGCACCTACCGTTACCTTTCCGCCTTCAGCCGCGAATTTCATCCCGCACCGGGCCGGGCCACTCCGCCGTACGCCGCCCGCCTGATGGCGTTCCTCGCCCGTGACCGATTCGGCGGCGCCTACGACGAGTCGGCCGGTGTGCTGCGCTTCGCGCAGTCGCTCGGGCATCTGCGCGCCAGCTACGCATCAGTGCCGCCGACGCATCTGCGCCTGCCGGAGGTGGCGTTCTTCCTGGAGCGCAATCCCGGCTATGCGCGCGGCGAAGAGCTCGTCTGCCTGTGCGAGCTGAGCAGCCACAATCTGCGGCCCATGGCGCGGCGCGCCTTCCACGCATGAACGCCGAGACGCGGCTCTTCAATCACCCGCAGGCGCTGGCCGAAGGCTGGTACTGGCTATGCCGCTCGAGCGACATCGCGCGCGGCAAGGTGTGCGCCTTGCGGCTGCTCGGCCGCGATCTCGCCGTCTACCGCGGCGCCGACGACCGCGTTGCGGCGCTAGACGCCTATTGCGCGCACATGGGCGCGCATCTCGCCGAAGGGCGCGTGGAGGGCAACGAGGTGCGCTGCTTCTTTCATCACTGGCGCTACGACACAGCGGGACGCTGCACCGACATTCCATGCCTGGAGGGCAAGCCCACCGGGCGTATGCGCGTGCGCGCCTGGCCCACCGCGGAGCGCTACGGCATGGTCTGGCTCTGGACCGGCGAGCGGGCCGCGCACGAGGTGCCCGAAGTGCCCGAGCTCGCTGGCAAGCCCTGCGACACGCTCATCGCGAACCGCTTCAAGAAGCGCTGCCATCCGAGCGTGATGCTGATCAACGCCATCGACGAGCAGCACTTTCGCAGCGTGCATCACCTGCCGGGCTCGATCCTGCGGATGGAAGCGGTTCCTCGGAGCACGGCCAACATCGAGTTCCGCAATGCCGGCCGCGTGCCAACCGGAAGCCGTCTCGGCCGGTTCATCGCGCGCTTCTACAAGGGTCCGCTCACTTACGCGATGAGCTATTGGTACGGTAGCCTCGGCTTCGTCACCTTCGGCCCGGACTTCATGCACCTGCATCTGATGTTCGCACTGCGGCGTAGCGACGACGGCGGTACTGAAGGCCAGGCGATCGCCTTTACGCGCCGGCGGCGCGGCGCGCTGGGATGGCTGGTGAACAGGCTGCTGCTGAAGTTCACGGCAATTGCGGCGCGCTATTTCGCCCACGGCGATACCCGCGTTTTCCAGAGTATCCGCTTCGAACTGCGCAATCCCATCGCAGCCGACCGCGCGGTGGTCGCATTCATCCGTCATCTGGAGGCGCAACCGCCTGCCGCCTGGAACGCACCGGAGAATGAACAAGATCGATCCAAGAGACGGATATGGCTGAGCGCATCGTCCTCGTAACCGGCTGTTCGTCGGGCATCGGACTGGGGGTCGCGCAGCGCCTCCACAGCCGCGGCTGGCACGTAATCGCCGGCCTGCGCGATGCCTCGCGCACGCCGCCGGCGCTCGAATGCGCGCGTCGCATCGCGCTGGATGTCACGCAGCCGGCGCAGGTCGCGCAAGCCGCTGCGGCCATCGAGCGGCTCGATTGCCTGATCAACAACGCCGGCTATGCGTTGACCGGACCGTTCGCTTCCTACACGGCGGAGCAGATGGAGCGTCAGCTGCGCGTGAACCTGCTCGGACCGGCGCTTCTCACCCAGCAGCTGCTGCCAGCGTTGAAGCGCGCCGGCGGCCGCGTCATCAATGTTTCCTCGCTGGCCGGCGAAGCCGGATTGCCGATGATGGCGATGTACTGCGCCGCCAAACACGCGCTTGAAGGCTGGTCGGAATCGCTGCGCCATGAGCTCGCTGCCGCCGGCGTGCAGGTCGCGTTGGTCGAGCCGGGCGGGTTCCGCACCCGCTTCGCCGAGAACATGGAATGGGGCGCGAGGCCGATGGCCCCGGAGAGCGGCGAGGCCCGGCAGCTCGGGCGCTACCGCGCCATGCAGGCGCGGATGCTCGCGCGGCCTGGCAGGATTCCAAACCCCGTGATCGATGCGATCGTGCGCTTGGCGGAGATGAAACGCATGCCGCTGCGCACGCGTGTAGGCTCGGACGCGCGGCTCCTGCGCGGACTCAAGCGCTGGTTGCCCGAGCGCGTCTCGATCGGGTTGATCGGCGCGGCATTCCGCCGCCGGCTTGCATGAGCCATCCCGACGCAGACCGGACGAATGCCATGCGGCGCGCCGCGGAGCGGCTCATGCGCCGTGATGCGCCTCCCGCGAGCTCACCCCAAACGACCGTGCCGTGGGACGCGCAGTTCTTCGGACTGCCGCGCAGCGCCCGCTTTCGCTCGGCGGGGCAAGCGGAGCAGCGTGCCGTGATCGAGGACTGCGCTGCGGAGCTCCTTTCCGAGTCGTGGTTCATCGAGCGCAGCGGCGTCGTCTATTGCGCGCGCATGACGTTCGCCGCCGACGCCGACGACGAGCGGCGTCTTTTCGCCTTGATCGGCGCAGACGAAGCAACCCACTCGGCCTGGCTCGAGCCCTGGATCCGCGACCGTGCGGCGTCGGCGGATCCCTTTAGTCGCTTGATCGCCGGTCTCGTGGACGCGGGTGGCACGCAGCCGCTCGCCTATCTGCTGCAGATCGTGCTCGAGGGATTCGGCATCGCGCACTACGCTAACCTCGCCGCCGGCTGCCGCGATGAAGCGCTCGCCGCGGTGCTCAAGCGCATGGCGCAGGACGAGGCGGCGCATCATGCGGCCGGCCTCGCGGCTTTCAGCGCCGCTCGCCTAGGCGATGCGGAGCGCCGTTTTCTTGCCGACGCGTCCTACGCCTTCCTGCAGATGATCCGCATCGGACCGCAGGCCGTGGTCGGGGCGCTCGATCGCCACGTGGGCATCGGCGGGGAAGCGCTGATCGCAGGCGTCTTCGAGGATCTGGATGCCGGGGCTGCGGCGGACGCAAAGCTCCGGCACTTGCGCCGCCTATTCGCGCAGCCCGGCATGGAATCGCTGGTGGACGAGCTGGAGCAGAAAGGCGCGTTCAGCCCTTGCACGGCGGCGCAATGCGCGGCCGTCTACACCGGCGCGCGCTGATCGGCCGACAACTGCGCGCTGACGCGGCGCGCGTGCTCGAGCGATGAGATCAACGCCCGGTCCTTAATGTCGCCCGCTTTCATGCCGGTCGCGATCAGGGCATCGTGCACGGCGCGCCGAATGTCCGGCCCCCGCGTCGCCTGTACAGGATCGAGCTGACCCAGCAGCCGCGCTTCGCGATAGCGCAGGGCCTGCATCAGCGCGGCGTCCAAAGCAGGCGCGAGCTCCGGCCGCGGATCGTCGGTTAGGAGGCGGTAGTAGGGCCGCCCTCGCTCCGGCAGGATCGGCAGCAGGGTGCAAAAGGCGCCGGGCTGAGCAAGCGCATCGAGCGCTTGCGCAACCAGCGCCTCGTCCAGCTTTTCACCGACGAGATCCGCCACGCCGTCGGCACGGCCGGCAAAGCTGAAAAGGGGCGCGCCGCGATGAAAGCCGCTTACCTGCACACGATCGCCGAGCCGGTAGCGCAGCAGCCCGCCCGCTTGGGACAGCACGACGTCGTACTGTGCATGGAGTTCGGTCTCATGCAGCAGGCGCAACTTTCCGCCACCGGCGTCGAGCTCGAGGAACACCTCGTCCACGAGTGGCGCGCAACCGCCGGCAGCCGTTAGCGGAACGGTCAGCGGCGCCTCGGTCGCGACGAGCCCCTTGCCCTGAAGCTTCGCCTGCGGAAAGAGCTCCGCGAGGCGCGTCGCCGCCGCCGCCGCGGCGCCGTCGCGCCAGCAAGAGATGAGCTGCAGCGCGGGCCACACCTTGGTCCATTGCAGCTCGTCCGCGAGCGCGGCGCGGCGCGCAGGGGGCAGCGCGGGCGCCAGGCGCAGCCTGTGCTCCTCGAAGTGCTCGAGCAGGATAAGGAGATAGCTCGGATTCCAGACCGAAATGATCTCCAGATCCGCGCAGGCGACGAGGGCGCAGGCGAGCGCATCGCGCCACGCCCCAGGACTGCCGCCCGGCGCCAGCCGCGGCGGCATGATCAGGAAGCGACCGATCAGCGCGCGGGACAGCGGGCCGAGGTATTCCCGATCGTCGGCGAAGCCGCCATGGTCCTGCATGGGCGAGGACAGGCTCATGAAAGTTCTGCCGGACCTGGGCTGCAATACCTGCGTGAACAGATCGTGGGCCCAGATGGCGAAGAGCGCGCGAAACGAGGCGAGCATGGCGTCGTTGTAGGGAATACGTTTCGCCCGCCCCCCGCTGCCGGAGGTCGGCTCGTAACACCGCACGCGGCCCGGCGTCAGCACCGCGCCGCCAGAAGCGCGTTGCCGCTCGATCCACGGCTCGAGGGCCGCGTAGTCCACGATCGGTGTGCGCTCACGAAACTCGTCGATGCCCGTCTCGGGACCCAGCCTCAGCGAGCGGCCGTACTCGGTACGCGCCGACCCCGCCAGCAGCCGCTCCAGCACGCGCCGCTGCGCGGCCTGCACGTCGTCGAGGGCTTCAGCAAATGCGCTCGCGCGCCAGGCGGAGGCCATGCGCAGAAGCGCCGCGGCAGCTTTTCCAAAGGACATCAGACTCGCCGTATCCGCCTTCCCACGAAGACATCCGTGCGGCTCGCCAGCGCGACGCCGTCGTCGACGCGCACGCCGGGGCCGAGACGGCAGGCGAAGCCCAGCAGCACACCGTGGCCGATGCGAATCCGGCGGACGTAAAGCACGGTGCGCTCGCCCCGCCGCATGACGACGTGCGCGTAGCAGGCGACAAGGTGCCCGAAGACCACGTCGTTGCCGACTTCGAGGAGGCTGCGATCGCTGATATCGACGCGCGGCGTCCAATGCACCCGCCGGCCTATACGGCTGCCCCAGAGCCGCAGCCACGCGCTGTAGAGCCCCGGGACGAGGCGCAGTGCCGCCTCAAGCGCCGGGAAGGCGTTGTACATGACCTGGAACTGGTGGCCGCCCCACCACGGCGAATACTCGGGCGTGTCCAGGCGCGAGCGGCCTTCGACGAGCGGCCAGAGCCAGTTATGGATGCGGAAGCACGCCAACGGCAGAGCATAGAGCGCGAGGAGCAGCGCCGCCACGCGACCGATGCCCGGCTCGCAGGCGATCGCGAGCGCTGCGCCGAGCACTGCGGCGAGCCAGGCGGGCGGAAACCATGCAAAGAGGCGCGCCCGGAACGTCAAACGTAGAACTCGATCTCTTGGCTGAACGGCGGCAGTGCCAGAGGGTCCTCGCCACGGGCGATGGCGCTGCGGATCGAATCGACCAGGCTGTGGATCAGGTCGGCCGGCGTATCGCGGAACGCCTTGCCGTAGCGGCGGATGACCGCCATTTGCCCGCCGAGAACGTCGATGTCTTGATCGATGATGCGCTGGCCATGCGCGCGCACGAAAGGCGCGGTGAAGGCGTTCAGCACGCCGAAGGCATAGGTCAGGTCCGTATACACAAGTGTTTCCTCGTCGGTGACCGGCACCGCCTGCGACGTGATGCTGAAAGTCTTTGCGCCCATGCGATACACGACCGAGGTGACGTTGGGAGCGAAAAAGCTGTCCGTGTGCTCGATTTCGCGGCCGCGCGGATTGAGGAACCAGGCGTAGGTGCCGAGGTTCGCGCGCTCGTTGCGATACGTGACATGGACCTCGCCCCGCTCGCGCAACACGGTCGCGGTGAGTCTCTCTGTGCGACTCGAGCGGAAGATGCCGCGGTGCACGAACGCCGTATGCGGGATGTCGATGAAATTCTCGACGCAGTTCGCGACGTTGTTCGAGAAGCGGTTCTGCAGCCTGAGCGTGCACCAGCCGCGCTCGCCGAAGTGCGGCATGCGAAACGGTGCGATGGTTTCCGGCGCGTCACGCTTCAGCCGGACGTACACGTAGCCGTCGCGCTCGAGCACCGGCAACGGTGCGCTGCATAGGGCAAGCTTGCGCGTCGCGTCGGCGGCGAGCGAGGGAATCGAGACCACGCGCCCCCGGCCGTCGTAGGTCCATCCGTGATACGGGCAAGACAGGAGGCCGTCGCGCACGACGCCTGCCGAGAGCGGCGCGTTGCGATGCAGGCAGCGGTCGAAGAGCACCGTGGGCTCGCCGTCCGCGCCGCGAAAGCACGCGAGCGTCTGGTTGAGCACGCAGCGCGCGAGGGCGCGATCTTGGGTCAGTGCCCCCGATTCGGCGACGACGTACCAGTAGTCGTCGAACCCCACGCCTAACGCTCCCCCAAGCTCGCATTCTCGAGATCGGTGACGAGCATGTGCCCCGGCGCATGCGTGATGCAGAGCGTGGGCTTCGCCTCCAGCACCACCGACTGCGGCGTGATGCCGCAGGCCCAGAAGAGCGGCAGCTCGTCCTCGCGCACCTCGGTCGGGTCGCCGGCCCACGGCCGCGCCAGATCCTCGATGCCGATCAGGTCCGGCCTGCCGATGTGCACCGGCGCGCCGTGCACGCGCGGATAGCGCGAGGTGATCTCGATCGCGCGGATCGCGGCCGCGGGCTTGAAGGGCCGCATCGATACGACGAGCTTGCCGCGGAAGCGGCCGGCCGGCGCGGTGTCGACGTTGGTGCGGTACATCGGCACGTTGGTCCCTTCCTCGACGTAGCGCAGCGGCAGGCCGGCCTTCATCAGCGCTTCCTCGAACGAGAACGAGCAGCCGAGCACGAACGTGACCAGATCGCTGCGCCAGAGATCGCGCAGATCGGTCACTTCCTCGCTCTGCACACCGTCGCGGAACACGCGGTAGCGCGGCACGTCGGTGCGGATGTCGAGATCCTCGCCCAGCTCGGGTAGCCGCGGGTCGCCCGGCTTCGACAGGGCGAGCAGCGGGCAGGGCTTCGGGTTGCGCTCGCAGAAGAGCCGGAACTCCTCGGCGTACTCGCGCGGCAGGATGCAGACGTTCCCCTGCACGTGACCCGGCGCGAGGCCCGCGGTGTGGCCGCGGTGCCGCCCGGCCCGGATCGCGCGTCGCACCTCGCGGGGGTGGTTCATGCGCGGATGATAGCGGTTAAGATAGGTCGCCTGAGGAGGTGGTGGCCAGCATGCGCGAGTACGTCCCGGGCGGCGTCATTCCCGCCGTTCTGCTGCCGTTCCACGACGACCTGTCGATCGACGAAGCTTCCTATCGCGCGCATCTGCGCGACGTGGCGGCGGTCGATGGGCTGTCGGCGATCACCGTCAACGCGCACGCGTCCGAGGTGGCGTCGTGCACTTTCGATGAGCAGCGGCGCGTGCTGGAGATCAGCGGCGAGGAGCTCAAGCTGCCGCTCATCAACGGCGTCTACGCCGACGGCAGCCTCGAGGCGGCGCGCATCGCGAAGATGGCGGAGCAGGGCGGCGCTTCGGCGCTGCTGGTTTTCCCGCCGGCGATCTACGCGTTCGGCCAGCGCCCCGAGATGGCGGTGGCGCATTTCAAGCGCATCGCGGACGCCACGTCGCTGCCGCTGATCCTCTTCCAGTATCCGCTGGCCGGCGGCCAGGGCTACCCGCTTGCGACACTCACCAAGATTCTCGACGAGGTGCCCAGCGTTCGGGCGATCAAGGACTGGTGCGCGAACCCGCAGCTGCATGAGCGGCATGTAAAGCTGCTGCAGTCGCGCGCTAGGCCGGTGAATGTACTGTCGACGCACAGCTCCTGGCTCTTGAGCTCGCTCGTCGTGGGCTGCGCCGGTGTGCTCTCCGGCAGCGGCTCGGTCATCGCCGACCTGCAGGCGCAGCTCTTCCGCGCCGTGCGCGCCGGCAACCTGGCGGAGGCGCAAAGGATCCAGGCGCGCATTACCCCCACGGCGGATGTGTTCTACGCCGAGCCTTGGGTGGACATGCACAACCGCATGAAGGAAGCGCTCGTGCTGCTCGGCAAATTGCCGCGAGCCGTCGTGCGCCCGCCGCTCACGAAGATTTCGCCGCAGGAGATCGAGCGCATCCGCGCCGCATTGGTCGCGGCCGGCTTGCCGGCAGAGAACACATCACAGAGGAGAGTTGCATGAGGAGGAAGTGGCTGGTTGGCGCGGCCATCGCCGCGATGGCGGCGAGCGCGTCCGCGCAGAGCGTGAAGATCGGTGTCGTGACCTTTCTTTCGGGTCCGGCCGCGGCGCCGTTCGGCGTGCCGGCGAAGAACGCCGCCGAGTTCGTGGTCGAGCAGCTGAATGCCGGCAGTGGCCCCGCGCCGTACAGCAAGAAGGGCTTCGGCGGCGCGACGCTCGAGATCGTGATGATCGACGAGGCCGGCAGCACCACCACGCAGGTCACGGAATACAGGAACCTCGTGCAGCGGCACAACGTGGACCTGGTGATCGGCTACGTATCCAGCGGCAACTGCCTCGCCATCGCGCCGGTCGCCGAGGAGCTGAAGAAGCTCACCAACTTCTTCGACTGCGGCACGCCGCGCATCTTCGAGGACGGGTCCTATAACTACGTGTTCCGCACCTCGCCCACCGCGACGATGGATTCGGTGGGCGCCGCGCTCTACGTGAAGGACGCGAAGGGCGACGTGAAGTCGATCGCGGGGCTCAACCAGAACTACGCCTGGGGCCAGGACTCCTGGGCGGACTTCGAGGCGGCGATGAAGGTGCTGGTGCCGAGCATCGAGGTGAAGACCTCGCAGATGCCGAAGCTCTTCGCCGGGCAGTACAACGCGGAGATCTCGGCGCTGCTCTCGGCGAAGCCCGACGTGATCCACTCCAGCTTCTGGAACGGCGACCTCGAGGCGCTGATCCTGCAGGGCGGGCCGCGCGGCCTGATGAAGCAGAGCCTCACCATCCTCACCACCGGCGAGACCGCGATGCACAAGCTGGGCAACCAGATCCCGGACGGCACGGTGCTCGGCGCGCGCGGCCCCTTTGGGCCCTATGCGCCGAACAATCAGTACAACAAGTGGTTCCTCGGCGGCTACGTCAGCAAGTACAAGGAGCAGCCGAACTACGCCTCCTACCAGATGGCGCAGGCCTTCCTCGGCGTGAAGCTGGCCTGGGAGAAGGCGCAGGACGCGGCGAGCGGCAAGCGCCCGACCAACGAACAGGTGGGCGCTGCGCTCAAAGGCTCGACGTTCGAAGGTCCCGGCGGAACCGTGCGCATGGCGATCGGCAAGGGCCACCAGGCGATCATGGAGACGGTCTACGGCCAAACCAAGCTGGTCGGCGGCAAGATCACCATGGTGAACGTCAAGCGCTATCCGGCGGAGCAGGTGAACCCGCCCGAGGGCGTGAAGAGCGTCGACTGG
>Ga0137397_10001295_pt1 | contig 17518 bp, 16 predicted proteins | sample czorhiz116metaG_FD_106658 | JGI IMG/M metagenome (GOLD analysis project Ga0137397, IMG submission 106658) | Vadose zone soil microbial communities from Angelo Coast Range Reserve, California, USA - czorhiz1.16 metaG | ecosystem: Environmental > Terrestrial > Soil > Vadose zone | place: USA... | reverse complement strand
GATAAAAAATCCAGAATCGGGGCAGCATGACGTTGGCAGGGCGATATCGGGGAAAGGTATGGCGTGAATTCCGACTGCTGTACTGATACTTTTGGTGATCGGCCGTGCGAACCATCGCAAAACAAGACGGGGAATTGAAACTGGATGCCGTCCCCCTGGATGAATGCCGAGTTGATACTCTGTCCAAGGGGGTAGTCTCCGGTGTGTCGCAGAGTCTTATCAGATCTTGAGAATCTAAGGTGCCGACCAGTTCCACCATCATCGAGGACATCGACACGATGCGGAAATCTGGGCTGGCATCGCTCGCCATGTTTTATTGTGATTTTAGGGAAGAACAAAAGAAGGCCGTTCGTGGCCTGCTCTCATCTGTGCTGGTCCAGCTTTGTCATCAATCCGACACCTACTGCGGCTTTCTTTCCGAGTTATACTCGGAACACAAGGGCGGTTTCGAAAGTCCCAGTGATGGCAGACTTGTCCGTTGTTTGAAGGACGTACTGAAGGTTCCAAGACAAGCCCCGATTTTCCTTGTTGTGGATGCCTTGGATGAATGCTCCAATACACCTTCCCTATCGTCCCCCCGTGGGGAGGTCTTGACACTTTTGGAGGACCTTATCTACTCGCAACTCCCGAACCTGCGGATATGCGTGACTAGCCTACCCGAGGCCGACATCAAGGGTATCCTCGAGCCACTACAGTCCATTCCGTTTCCTTACACGTCGCGCATGGACAAATAGTGGATCTTGAGAACTTCATCAAATCGGTCGTCAACACGAATAGGAACATGCCAAGATGGAGACTGGAGCATAAGCAGCTTGTGCCAGTGTATTAACGGAACGTGCGGATGGCATGTGAGGCATTAATACCTTATTTTTTCACGACTCTCACCCGTACTTGTGTTAGATTCCGGTGGGCATACTGCCAGCTGGAATACCTCGGCAAATGCCTCCCAGGGCGTATCCGGCATGCATTGGAAGAATTGCCCGATACGCTCGATGCAACATATGAACGCACATTGCAAGAGATCGACGGCACAAACAGGGAATTTGCACGAAGACTCCTGCTATGCGTCGCTGTGGTTTCCCGTCCACTCAGAGTCGAGGGACTAGCAGAATGTCTCGCATTTGATTTCAACGCCGGACCTATTCCTAAATATCCCGAGGATTGGCGCTCCGAAAATCCCGTGGAAGCGGTGTTATCGACGTGCTCCACATTGCTTGCTCTTGTCAACGTCGACGATTCCCAGGTCATACAATTTTCACACTTCTCAGTCCTGGAGTTCTTGACTTCTTCCCGTTTTGCCGAAAAGGGCGCCGAGATCTCCTGCCATTATCATATTTCAACGACAACCGCTCATACCCTCGTCGCCCAAGCATGTCTGGGAATTCTATTGGACATGTCACCAGAGACGGCCTGTACAAATTTCCACTCGCTAAATACGCTGCAGAGCATTGGTTCGAGCATGCCCGTTTTGAGGGTGTGTCGCAAAACATGGTTGAAGGGATGAAAGAGTTCTTTGACGAGAGCAAACCACATCTTGCGGTTTGGCTCTGGATATATGACCCAACAGTGTACCCATGGGAACGACACGAATTAGCAAAAGTTCAGTTGCCAATGGCGCGCTGCATTGTGTGTCCTATCTGGGTCATATCAAGCTCGCACTGTTTCTGGTCCAGCACGGCGCCAACGAGAGACGTTATGTAGATTACGGCCCGATGACAGTACGCCAGTAATTTGTACATGACTCCTAAGCAGAATTGTGCACAAATCATCACACCATTTCACGAATTCCTACATGCCCGGTAACATGTGACGCGTGCGTACGTCATTTTGTACTCTCAGCCCATCTTTTCTATAGAACGCATACAAGTGTAGGGGTAACTACAATTTTGATTCCAGGAATTCCGGGTTCACACCACCCATTTCTATCTGGATGCTGTCTCGCTCTCTCTCCAAACCTACTCTCTCCTCCCGAGCGATTCCTGCAGCCCACACAACAGCCGCGCCGACCAGCGCGTCGAGCTCTTCCCGTGTATTTCCGGCGTGTAAACACACACGCACCCGGTCTGCGCCCTTTGGCACCGTCGGCCAAGTGATCGGACGCGCGTTGAGTCCGTGAGCGAGGAGGTGAGCGGACAGTGCACGGGCACGTGGCGTCAAAAGTGGTACGATCGGAGTCGGCGGCTGCGCCATCGAGTGATCTTGTCGGAGGGGCAGGGAGAGTATGTGCGGCGGGATGGACGACGCGGCGAGAGATGCGCAGAGGTGCTCTTGGAAATATGTAGAGTGCCCCAGGACTTGGGCTGCAAGCTTCGTGGCAACGAGGATATGGACGTGATTATCGGTTAAGTACGAGGCTTGATAGCGAAAGTGCGGAAAGGAAGCACGTACCTTTTCGGCCGTGCCGTCCTCGAGGAGGTCGAAAGAGCACGATGCGGCGATGATAGCGGCATTGCTGAGAGCAGTGGTGTAGATCAATGGCCGCGCGTAGTTGAGCAGATAATCCCGGATCAGAGTGCTCGTCAATAACACGGCTGTGAGTTTCGGCGGCGCCCACGAAAGATCATCAGCGCATGCATCCCCGCAGTTTTGGGAGCGCACACACCACCCGACGCGGCGAGGGCCTTTCCGAACGTGTGCAACCGTGCGAGCACACGGTCTTCCAAACCAAGCAGCGCGACCATCCCGCGTCCGCCAGGCCCATATATCCCCGTCGCGTGCGCCTCGTCGACGACCAAATGGGCGTTTCCCGCAGGGAACACCTCGTCCATCACACCCAACATCGCGCGAAGCGGCGCGACGGTTCCATCCATGCTATACACGCTCTCCACCGCGACGAACACGCTGCTCTCGCCGCCCTCCGAGTCCCTGAGCCTGAGCGCCGGACACTCGGCCCGGAGTTCCCGGAGCGCGGCGCGCAGCGCGCGCACGTCGTTGTGCGCGAACGGGCGGCGGAGGCGGGGCGCGACGCGCGATGCGCGCGCGCCGTCGTGGACTGAGGCGTGGATGGCTGCGTCGTAGAGGAGCGCGTCGCCCGGCTGTGGGATGCACGCGAAGAAGCCCGCGTTGGCGTCGAAGCCCGAGTTAAAGAGGAGCGCGGCGGGCGCATGGAAGGACCGTGCGAGGCGGGCCTCGAGGGCCGCGTGCGGGTGGTTGTAGACTAGGAGGCGGGAGCCGCCCGAGCCGAGGATTGAGGGTGCTGCGTTGAGAGCGGCGAGGAGGCGGGCGCGGAGGAGCGGGGAGGAGGAGAGGGATAGGTAGTCGTTTGAGGAGAAATCTGCGGGTGCTGCGGGGCGCGGGGGGCGTGTGGACTTATCGGAGGTCGGAGCTGCTGGTGTTGTTGTTGTTGTTGTTGTTGCGGACGTGGTGGTGGCGGCGGTGGACGTGAAGGCATCGGAACGGCTGATATCGGGAGTTGGCGGAGGAAGGGAGAGAGAAGGTGAGGGCAGACGCCGTCTGATGTCCCGATCTTCGCGAGAAGCGAGCGCAGCGACGAGTTTTTGTGCGAGAGCGGACATGCTCATGCTTGGAGAAGTCGGAAGTCTCTATGACTCTATCTGCCAGCGCCGTCAAGCGAAAGAAAGTTGATGGGCCGCGGTTGTTGCGTTATCGAGAAATGGCCCACTCTCGTCGCTCACAACTGACACTTTGAATCGGAGATCTGGTTGTCGTAGAGATGGTCGTGGTGGTACCGTAGTAGAATTGTACTGCAGGATTTCGCGAGGACGGACTCGTCAACTCCGAGTCCGAAAGCACCCGCTCGCCCCAAATGACATTAGCCGCGGGATATCTCCCGAGCGGCAATGCCCGTCTCGACTCAGATCTAGATGCACTGTCCGCTCACTTCCGCTTCCGATAGATGAGTTGATCGCGAGTTAAGTTACAACAGGATACATGGGCAATGGCATGTGAGAACCCAAAGACGTTTAGAAGAGCGCCGACAGGTCATGCGACTAGTGTATTACAAACAGACATCCCCAAGGGGTCCTGGCTACGTACGATAACGGGAGAATGACTACTAACGTACAGACGATGAGAGGCGATAAGCAAGATCGTGAATGGATGGGGGAGGAGATGATAAATGGAGGGTGCCGAGGAAGTCATGGAAAACGGGGGAACACATCAAGTGTAGTCTGCCATGAGAAGGAAAGGATGGACCACACAGTGACAAGGAAAATAACATGACGTGGACAAAATGGAAACCGGCGGCAAGGGACTGTCACAGAGTTCAATTCTTATTGATGTCTGCTCCGTCGCGACGTTCGTTAATCGTGCCCCAGGCAAGATACTGCGCGATCCTTGGTGACAGCTCGCAAACCGCGGACTAGACCGGAACCCGCCGTAATGGAAGTCAATGAGACACGTCAAAGTCGATCCACTCGACGTGGAACTGGTGCCAATCGTCATCCAGCCCGGACTCGTCATCCGACGATGACTCCGACGCATATTCCCAGGCCGTCACCTCCTCGGAGTCGAGAGAAGGATGGTAGGGGCGTTTGGGCAGCATCGTGTGCACGGGAGGCGTCTGTAGGGACACTCGGCGATCGCGCTGGCTCAGACGCGACAACGTGAGCGGCTGCAGAGGGGGAAGCTCGTTCTCCCACAACGAGGCCAGGTTGGGCGGTGCAACAAGGATCGATGTTCGAGCTACCTTCGGCGTGTCGACTGGGTCAACCTTGCCCAGGAAGGGATCCACGCATTCATCCTCCTCTCTGTAGATAAGATGACCCAAATCAGAGGGATGGAGGGATGGAGGAAAGTTAGGCGAAACTCACTCCAGGATAGTAGTCGCGTAAGATACGCGTGTACTCCAGTCCCGTATCCGCACGTCTAGTGTGGTCTCCTCCATGATTTCGCTCGGCATTGACCGCCGACGTGCGGGCTTGGCATTTGGGTCATTCGTCGTTGCTGGCAAGTTGGGTTCCGCGGATTCAGTCGTTTCATTCCGGGAGGATGGAAGGCGCCATAATCTCGTGGGGAACTGGAAAGTCTTCCAAGAAGAGGCGACTCTGGTTGATGCCGTGGGGAGGTGATCGTAATCGGCTGTGACAGTGGATGGCGAATTCGAAACGGGAGGGCAATGCTGATGCTCGGATGGCGATCTCCGGCCCTTACTCCGTGACTGGATGACGCGGAGTCCGGCGGCAAAGAGTTTCGAGTAGTCGGTTTCAAACACGTTCATGATAAGGAAGGTTGTTGATCAGGGCACGAGAGGGTTAGGCGTCCGGACGTCCAACTGGCGTCAATCAGCAAAGGGAGGACGAAGAATAGGAAAAGGCAGGTGGAAAGGAAAGGTGGAAAGGGGAAGGCGAAAGGAAGAGACAAGAAACCGTGGGTACTTGTAGTCTCACAAGGTAAAGGGACGGAGAAAGAACAATAAGAGTGATGGCTAGGTGCGCACTTGACAGGGGAATCCGAGGAGTCCTTATAACCATTATGGCTAAGCGCCGCAGCCTGTAAGTCTGTCAGGAGAAGCGCGGAAGACAATAGGTACCCATCAAGTCGAGATCTGTTTGAATCAACCGGTCATCGGCATCGCCGCGGCTACGGCTTCTGTTGCGTTGTCTAGGAGGACCGTCAGATCCGATCATTGGAACCTAAGTCTGTGCAAGATTCGGTACACCTGCACCGCTAGCATGATTGGATGCAGATTCGGTTGGCTGGCTTGTCAGCCATTACGGCGTAGCAGATAAGTCGTGACGTATGGGGTATGGTACGGAGCCACCAAATGAACGACCAATTCCAAAAGGGAAGAGCGCAGTATGATAAGAGATCACCTGAGGGATGGAAAATGGCAGAAACCTACCGGTTGAAGCGTTGTTGCGATATGGTCCAATTAGAAGGACGTGGATTGATGGCGGCAAGTGAGGCCGCCGTGCGTTGTCCACAAGGCGGCTTCACCTCACAAGCACGTGAAAACTTGATGCTAATCCCGCTTTTGCCGGCCACAGTATTCACCAGGAGGTCGTTTCCCCCATCGTAAACCGGCCATGGCGTCCTCGTTCAGGACATCCGCCCCATTATGGGAAAAGATACATCACTTTGCTTCGTTCCCTCAGACAGGCGGTGAGTTTTGGTTGTTTGGACGGCAACACGTACGGCTGATGGCACCACCTCGCAGTGTCCTTGCAGCAAATGGTTCAATTTGGTCAAAATCCTAGTCAAGGCACCCTCTTGAGGGCCAGTCAGTTCTTGCTCGGTACGCGTAGCGAAGCTCTTGTCCCCATCTATGCTCACTTCCACTTCCCTATTATGGACGAAAAGAAGAACTACCCGTTCGACTGGCGCACCGAGCTAAAGAACTTGACGAACTCCCGCACAATCTGAGTAACATGCAGTCTATTCAAAAGGTCAAGAACTGGTACGCGCAGTCCTTCGAGGTTCGCAATCACATTCATTTCCTCGGTCATCTCCGTCTGAGTTTAACCCACACACACGCGTCTCCCCTAGGAACTGATCAATTTCCCTCCAATCTCTCTCCCCCATGATATCCGCACCGCATTAAATCAAGCCGACATATCGCTCCCCATCTCGACACCAAACCCATCCTTCAAAGAAACCAGATACAGCCGTGGCGGGGATGGTAATGCGAACGTCAACGGAGCCAATCGAAGCAAGCTCCGGATACCAATTGAGAAGCGGTCGGCGATATCACTCCTCTTGTTGAAAAAACTGGCTGATGAACGCTCGCGGCCGTGGACCGTTGTAGGTATTACGCAAGGACTACGAATATCGAGTGGCCGCCAGAGATTCACGAGTACAACAAGCGTTTCACCAAGACGCTCGAGACCATCAAGAGGCGCCATGACCCCACTGTGACAACCGTTGCGCAGGGCGTGCTCGAGTGGAAGCAGAACCGAAAGACTCAGAACATCGGACTCGATGTCCAGGCTTGGCTCGATCGCTTCTATATGTCTCGGATCGGCATCCGGTTCTTGATAGGCCAGCGTAGGTCCACCATCCCCTCGCGACCGTACTCCGACCCTTACACCCCTGATGTAGACGTGGCGCTCAATACGTTGACCCCTCACTCAGACTACGCGGGGATAATTTGTACACGTGCCGTAAGTGACTCGCCGCACTACTCCCGCAGCTCCACCTCCCTCAGAATTTCATCACGGTCTGACAATAACCTGCGCGCGCTTATACAGAATGTGCACGATATTGTCCACGAGGCGATCGAGAACGCGCGCTATGTCTGTGAGGAGCACTACGGGATGTTCAAGGGCCCCCCGGTGCAGCTGATCTGCCCGAACGACCTACACTTTGCGTACGTGCCCGGACATCTGTCGCACATCTGCTTTGAGTTGCTCAAGAACTCGCTCCGCGCGGTCGTGGAGCGTTACGGGCATGACAAAGAGGACGCGATCCCGCCGATCAAGGTGGTCGTCGTCGAGGGCAAGGAGGACATCACGATCAAAATCTCGGACGAGGGCGGCGGAATTGCGCGCAGCGCGATCCCGCTCATCTGGACGTACATGTACACCACCATGGAGGGCCAACACATCGACCAGGACTTCCAGGCGAGCGACTTCCATGCGCCCATGGCGGGCTTTGGGTACGGCCTCCCGCTCTCCCGGCTGTACGCCCGGTACTTTGGTGGAGACCTGCGTCTCATCTCCATGGACGGTTTCGGCACGGACGTCTACATCCACCTCAACCGTCTCTCGAGCAGCCGGGAGCCTCTCCCGTAGCCCCTGTTTCATGGGTACTTGCACCGTAGTCCGAGGAGACCCGAGCGACTCTCGGAACTCCTCAATTGGACGCATTGCGCGCCGAAAGAGGGTTGAAATGAAGCCACATGTAACAAATATCGTTACACATATACACTAACCACAAAGTTTATTTGTCCGCCGTTTCTTGTGGCTTTTGCACTATAGGGCTAATACAGAAGAAATTTATTCCTGTAGCCGATTGAATCGACTTCCCACCCTTCTCCTTCTCTATTGTCCTTTTGATCGGGGCCGTGGGCGTGGGTGTGGGAACAATGCAAAACACATGAATCTGTGTGCACCTGTAATTAGGGTACCGTACGCGCAATAGGCTACTGTACGGCATCAGGTTGGTAGCACAAGGCTCGCACTGCTGCATGTGGGCCCACGGCTTATTGTACGTTCGTGACTTGAACGATCGAGACGCGGAGTGAGTCCCCCGATGCTCATATACCGGCGTCACTGTGGCACGCGCCGCTCATTGGCACGCGGCGGCCGGGTGTCCTTTTATCAAGAACGAACCGCCTCGCTAGTAAGCACCGCCCATTGTTATCGGCGAGGGATGCGCGTACATATATGATGGAGGAGGATCATCATGATGAATGGAAGATGATGCCATGATGGATTATGGGGGCGTCATCCGTCTATGGGTCGATGATGCATCGGTGATCATGTCCCTGAAATTCTATAGGCTGGCAGGTCCGCCGTCTAGCCATTTTCTATCATCGTCTCTTTTGTTTCTTGTTGCTTGTTGGGCGGCTCGTCCGCGTCGTCGGCCGCGCCCAAGGAGCGCCAGCAAGCCCGAGTAGGCCCGGGTGTCCTACTACGGCCACCACCCACGGCCACGTCTAGAACAGAAGCTCTCAGGCTAGCGCTGTCGGTGGAAGTCTCAGCTGGTCGTCCAATAACTGCACGCCGTTGAGTTACGTTTACGGCGCTTAGTATGTCGACCACTCACCCGGTTCAAAAATGTTACAAGTTGCAGTAAAAAAAAAGGTAGAAAATCCGAAACCCGAAATGTCAAGGCCCATAAAGTCCGACGCTGACGACGCGCAATTTGTTTTTTGCTGGACAGCCTGGACCCGTAGCGGTTCACGGTCGTATGTATCCAAGTTCTGTGAGTGTCTGTGTGTTTTTTTTCGGATGGATTCGTATTCTTTTCGAGTCACGTGTTTGTACGCCGCACCGTATGGTTAGTTGTCGGGGCTAGAGGAGGGTCCAACTCTCCTTTGCCGGCGGTTTCAATTGTAGCAGGACCATTTCCCGAAACTTGAAACTGTTGTACCCCAAACGTCTTTCCCATTCGTTCGGCGGTGAGTGTACGCAGAGCGCAGAGCGCACAGCAGTGTTTCAAGAATTGCCGAGTTACAACAGTCTGGTGTGTGTTTTAAGCCTTTTGCTTCGATCCCTCAACTTGCGCTCTTGGCGCGAAGGAGGACTACTAGGGCTGAGCAATAAGGCCTACAGTAGGCTTGTGTATAAACCATGAGCGCTTGAACAAGTGAACAAGCGAGATCTTCCCGTAGTAGTTGACGACTCGGACCCATCGCGTCGACTCGACTTGAAAAGAATCGCCGCGTCGCACCTCTCGCTCGAAAGGAGGTCAAGTCGTTAACGCATTTATCCAGAATTAGCGCGGGCGCCCGCGGCCAGCAACCGCTAATAGCTGCATGGCAGTTCGTAACTGACTGAAGTCGACTCAAAAACGTTAAAAAAATATACCAAGATCATCAAGCAACCACATGTTCCGAGTCGATGGTAATTGGATTTTTGACGGTCGTCGAGACTCAGAGATGGCAGTGAGGCAACCAACGACTACTAGGCGCTATTCATAGAACTATTTGTTTGGATATGCCCATGGGGCCCGTGCCATGGACGTGACCGCGTTCGCTCGGGCTCACCTACGTCCGTGACTCGAGCGGCGAGCCTGAGCCTCCGAGCCATGGAACGACTTTGCTTAATTCCGTGACGTAAAGCGCATAAAAGATCAAAGGTCGTTGGGACAAATTCGATCATGGGTCGTGTGCTGGAGATACCCTGGAGATACGACACCGACAGCCTGAGGTTGACGGTAGTGGAAAGAAGGCTCACTCGCATAAGTTAGGGCGCGTAAGCGGAACTGCACGGCGAATTGCTCGGGCCCGGCTTGATACTGTACGGGAGTCACTCCGTGTTGTTAGTGATTATGGCGATTAACGCGTTCCGAAGTGTTCCGACGCGGTTACGCTTGGGGCTACTGAGCGGGGAGATGATACCTCAGGCTGGGCTCTTTTGACCGGCCCATGGTCACGGTGGTACCCGAAATACGGAGATGCCCACTGGATAAACGATAGGCGGGCTGGGTAATCGCATCAGAAAAAAAAATTTCATCTTATTCCTACTTATTCCTTTCTTACCCCCAAAATAAGAGGTATAAGTAAGGAATAAGATGGAATAAGTGGAATAAGATGAATTTCTTTTTGCTGATGGCCGTCTGGTGTCACCGGGGTATGTGGCCTGCCGTGCTACGGTGGGATGGTCCTAAAGCGAAGCGCGAACGAGTAGATGGCACTGAGCAATGTCCCTGTTTCTGTCATGACGGATGATGTACTTCATCCCCTACTTCGCTTAGTGCCTCTGATAAGGTGCCCACTAGCACACTTCATCGAACGCCACCTGCGATGTAGTCTCTGCAAAGCGTTCAGCGGAGAATCAACATGTATAGTCTATTGAAGATATCTCGTCACCGTAACATGCAAATGACGGCGGTGCGGCTCTAGCCACATGCGTTATCAACTGGGTGACTCGAACTCGGAACGTCAACTGTGGGCATCAAGGGTTGGGGCCCGCGATTAACTCACTGACAAATGCCAGTGTGTAAGGTTAATATGCATTGCCGCGGTGCCCGCAGGAGTCCGGGGAGCAAATGATGCCAACTGCTGAGCCAATACGTTTAGGGTTGCCAGTGAGGAAGGGCCGACGGAAGGCGTCGCGGCGCCACCGTTTGTCTGATGTCTGACTTGCTATCGGGGGCTGAAGGTACTGAACTTACCAGTTCAGTACCCCTTGGTAGCACTGACAGTTACAATACTGGTGTTTTTCAGCCTCTCACGACGTGCCACTGGGCCATTCGGCGACCTTTGGGGAGAGTTGTGAGCTTCAAGCGGTTGGCCTATCCCCGGGATCCGGAACGGGTCACAGCATTTGTATGGACTCGCCGCAAGAAAGCGACCGGAAGAACTTGGGTGTGAGTCGGCGGGCTCTCGCCTCTTCGGTCTTGAGTTCCTCGGTACTACTGTACTCGTAGTTATGCGTACCGCACTCAGGCTGTCACGGTCAAGACAAGCCGCGAGTCGCGACCCTCCGACGTTTGATTGGTCCCGCCGCCGTCACCCACTTCAATCAATTGCGCTGACAGTGTGCATCGGTGCACTGCATAGAGTAAGTGTCGGCGTCCGATGTGATTTGCCGTTTTGGAGTAAGTACTCAGGATCGCGGGCGCATACCGTGCTGTAGGCTGCTGTGCCACAGATTCATCGCTTTTCGGGATTGATTGCTCCAGATCAAGGAGGGATAATGCATAATGCCGGATGGGATTTTTGTTCCGTAATTGGAGTCGCCACTGGCACACCCTAATAAATTTGGTGGGTTTCTTCGGACGGACTCTGTTTATAAATTACTAATAATCTTTCGCCCACCCAGGCCATGATGCCAGGATTGGTGCTCACCGAGGAAATTGGTTCCCAAGTTACCCGAAAAGAACCATCTTGATTGTGACAATGTTGCACAATAAGAAGAGACTGGGCAAAGAGCCTGAGAAGCTGTGGAATAAGTCGGCGCACTGCAATTTTTTTTTCCCCTTTTCATCGTGTCGTATTTTTGGTCCAGGGAATGGATGGATCGGGCTCCCCCCGCGGCTCGAGTACAGATTGCCGTTTTCGAAGCGAAGCGCTCTTCCGATGCTCGGAAAGGTTTGAGATGATAATAACGGACTTGAACGTTCACGGCCACGCATGGGCCGCGCGCGGACGTATGCGTCCCGGCATGAACAAATCGGTATTTGGTCTCAAGGTAGAAAAGGTATGCGGGTAAATGCACTGTCCTGCATATGTTCAGCTCCGTCCATTATCGTCTGTGGACGGCCTAGTCATCACTCCCCCCTGGCACCAGGCATGGGTTGACATCGACTCAAGTCATGCTGTGCTGCGGGATTCTAGCCCCGATCTGAAAAGTAAATGAAAGGGCCCGGGATTCCTTCCTCCAGGGATGTTCTTTGTACATCTCTGCTGTTTCCAGCGTAGCAACGCACAGCACCGTGGCATATAAGCACCGTATAATGGGGGTGGTCCACATCATTCGCGCAGCTGCAAGGGAAGCCGAGATAGCCCCCATAGAGAAACGCCGCCAACGCATGATTTTTACTTCAATGACCGATAAACGGGTGACCGGGAGTGAGGGAGCAATTTGCTTTGCTTTCCTGCATCGGCAGGAAGTAGATCGCTCTGATCGCCTAGTAGAATCAGAAATGTTATCAGATGTGACATACATGGGCATCCTCCAGAAGGATCCGAGTATATGAATATATCCTCAAGGAGGCATGACCATCGTATGATAGATGAGGAGGCAATGTCGCAACATACGACACTGAGTAGAGCCAAAAACCAAGAAGATAGCGCAAAAGCTCGTCTGCCCATCTGCCCAAAAGCGTCTGTAGAGTCGAGATCACGAGTACAAGTGGCAAACGTATTTTTCTCCTGCGCAGACTCTATTTTCACGGAAGATGGTTATTCCGTCGTTATCAAGGGGGCCGCTGTGTCATCGTGATCCAATCATCGAAAAGGGCCAGAGAAGGCGTCGAACCTTTGCGATGGCCATGCTTCCTTTATCAAGCTGGCGTAGGATAGCCTCTCTGTTCCCCATTACTTGGGCTGATTTCCCCGAAAAGCCCATGGCAACCTGCCGTGAGGACCCATCATGGTCGTAATCCCTGTAACGAGAAGAGGCGAGGAGTCGGAGATAATACGCTAGAGTGATTGGGGTACTGTAGACGAGGACAACGATTAGACTAGTTTGCATCAGAGCCGACCACAGCCTCGTGGGCTTGGCAGCCAGGGATCAGGCGCTCTTCGGTTAATCGTCTTAAACGCATGGTTCTCTTCGTTCCTAAGCTTTGCATGACAAAGATGTTGGGCCGAGCCATCGCACTGTGTGGAAGCACTCCGAAGGGATGTTTCAGAGTCATCGGCGAACGGGAGAAATCCAGGGAGATCTATTATACAATATCATATGACAAGAATACGATGTGAATGGCGGATGTGGCACGGTCTGCGTAGTTGCGTCATCAGAATCAACAAAGCCAATACGTGGAAAGCCACGCACATCCAAGTGAGCAGAACACCAAATGTCGTCGATGGACGATGTAAACCCTCGTCATGATCTTCTTGCTTCAGCAGCCTGAGCTGCAGCCTGGGCAAGCATTGGCTTTTGCTTCTCGGCTAATACGCGACGCTGGTTGAAATAGTCGATCTTTTCGCTGCGTTGAGATTGCGACGGAGATGATTCAAGGGGGCTGAAAGGCAGACTCACCCAACTCTTGGCACAGTTCTGCTCGTAGAGCTTTCTTTGCTCGGCGCACTTTGAGCCTTCGGTTCCCGCGACGACGACCTCTGCCGCATCTAAACAGGAAAAGTATGCGTCCCTGGCTTCCCAACACTTAGAGCGATCTTCTCTCGAGGTTGCATTGGGTTTTTCTGCCTTGCTACTGCCGAACCAGCCCATGGTTGCGTTGGATGTTCGGTTCGGAGACGAGACCGTCGCTTCGGAGGTGGCCGAGGCAGTCTCCGAGCGCCGGTGGTTGGCCACGTGCCACGGACCCTGACATCGGATGATTCGCGGTCACACTCGGTTGAGGTTTAAGCAGTCGCCTTTAGATGATATCGCACGCTTGCTTTCATGGCCTCTGCTTCTTCTTCGACAGCACAGGTCGCAACTCCAGTACATTCTCATCCTCTCCTAGCAGATGACCTTCCATCCCGTGGGCGTCGCACCCGCCCCGGAACGCGGCAGGCACTGGCTGACCCTCCCCATGCGGACAGTACCAATGCCCAGACACCCACCCACTACACGATCAAGGAGCGGCTGGACACCAACGCTCAAGTAGGCTCAAGGCATAATCATGCAAACTGGGATGGCAGCGTTCGTGGATATGGCAAGGCCGACCGTGCGCATACCACCCGCGACACCTCTGCCACCCGACAACCCTTGCCCACAGCCTGGGACCGGCCACCCATGTTTGTCGTTGGCTCTTCAAAAGATCGTCCCTCCACGAATGGCGTGGCACGGATTGCGGAGCTGGTGGAAATCGAGGGTTTACCGACCGACGTCACGTCCCGTATTCTCTCTAACCAATGGCACGACTACTCGGACGAGGCCATACAATCAGCCATTTCAGCCATCAGCGCCTCCGACACCCCGGCTTCCGTTTCTAGCCACCCCTACCATGCTGCCTTGCGGACGCTGTCATCCGCCGTCCACAATCTCACAAAAATCAGGAGAGAAATGGAAGAGAGTTTACGCCTGATCCAAGAGAAAGAGCGGGCCCGAAGACGACGTGCCGAGGAGTTGATGAAGGAACTGCCGTCGTCGGACAGGGACGTTGCTCGCAGAGTGATGCAGTCCTTGTTCACAGATGATGATGAGGGTATGCACAGGGTGGAGAGGAGCCAGAGTCATATGGTGCGGATCTCGTCAGCTTGACCTGTACCGGATAGTGAACGCATCTCACAGTCCCTTACCGACACCTTATCCGAGGCCATGGTAGATGCTGTCATTTTCCCTTCTTTCGAAGAACCCCGTGAACATGGCATAGCGACGCCAACCTCGTCTAAAATTGTCGTCATCCCGGCATCGGAGCGCGCGCAGTCCTCCGGTCCTAGTGCGCGCGAAAGTTCTCTTCCCCCTCAAGATCCTGACCTAGCCGATGTGATCAGCGTCCATTCCACAGGCAAGCTCAGCCACAGCGCGCCGAGCTTTGAAAGTACCAAATCCGATCGCTCTTCGTTGGGTGATTGGATGGGGTCATTGTGGGGCAAGCCTCGACACAAGCATGTACGGCCGCCTCTCCCGCATAGTGAGGACGGGATCTCAGAATCAGACCCATTTCCTCCCGAAGATCTTTCTCAGGACGTTCCACCTTCCTCTCCAACAACCAGTAGGCCTGGACGACGCAAAGTTTCGCGCGGTGTATTTGGCACACTAGGATTCTCCATTCTGAATCCTGGACCCACAACGCCGAGAAAGAGGCGCCGCAATCTTTCTGTGCCGGATGCCACCACCGCCTCTCAGCCTCCGGCTGCTGATGCCGACGCACCAAAACTTCCTACAACCGTTAGCTCCCCGATCTCCTCCACTTTCACGCCCGCGATGCTCGCAGCCCCGAGTCTGACGACAGAGCTACAGCACTCCGATGTGTCAACACGAGAACCTTCTCTGCATTCTCTTCGCGCAGCACTAGAGAGACCGCCTCAGGGTTCTGCTCTACCGGCGATAGTCAATGCGACGCGTGTCATGACTTCTGGTCCCAACAGCGTGCTCGTTGAGCACGGAGTCGGGACGAGTGAGCTCATCGCTAAGCTTGCTTTTGAGCTGGTGAAGAGAGCACGGGAGGAAAGGATCGAGATCCGTGCACCCACCAGGGAAAAACGTGACCGCAGGCAGGACCGTGAGCACGATCAGAACACCAACCCCAAAGCGACGATAGTAAAGAGCACCAACATAGACGTTGCGACGACGCTCAGCCGGGCGCTGAGCGGGCCTGAAGATGGACAAACCGTCAAGGCCAAGTCGCGTACGGCAACGTTTGGATCCCCTCTACTCGGTTCATTTCTTCAACAGCAGCAGCGACGGCCAACCGTTAATGCTGACCGTAACCCACGGCACAACTCTAACTCTACCGAGTCCTCCCAAGTTATCCAGGGTAATGCCAGTTTGGTCCAGCCCGTTATGCGACAAAACGCATCCGTCCCCCTCGAGTCCATCATACCCGCAACTTCGAAGCCGCCGACAGAATACCTCTCCCGTACCTATACCCCCCTCACTGCTCGAGACTTTCGTCCCCACATGGTGGGTCCTGTCGCCCTGCCGCCCCTCCCGACGCACCGTGCGGACAGCGAGCCGTTGATGGACCGGTTCGGCTTTATGTACGACGTCGCGTTGTATGATGTGCTCCTTCTGGTGCGTGCACGCACGTGCCGCTGCGCCGCGCCTGCCTGCCTCACTGGCGTCAAGATCGCCGACCGCACCGAAGACGAGTGGTCGGACGAGGAGGCCAGCGGAGCCGTAGTTGAGATCGTTAAAGAATCCTGCCCATGTACCGGCGAGATTGAACTACTCGCCCGCCCGCAATCACGGACGTCATCGCTCGACGGGCGTAGACTCTCAAACGCCGCGTCCGGTAGCGGGGACGTGCCAGCTAGCAACAGCAGTACGAGCAACGCTAGCAGCATCAGCACCAGCAAGCCTGCTCCAGGCGCGAGCGAAAGCACAGCGATATTAGCCGTCGGCCCAGATACACCGCGGCACGTCTGCGCGAACGTGCTGCGGTGTCTGCTCGAAGAGCTCACCGTTGTCCACGACGAACGACAAGCGGCACAACGCAAGGAGTGGGACGCCTTTGTGCGCGCGCGGCGGCGTTCCCGGGCGCAGGCGTTGGCGACGCCTTCGCCTTCGGGCGGCGGCAGCGGTAGTGGTGGCAGCGGTGGAGGCGGCGCTGGCGCCGGTCCTGCCAAAGCCCCATCGGCTGCGGGCGGTGCAGCGGCGCTGCTGGGTCTCGAAGGGCCAGTCGCCGAGGACGAGCTGGCTCACAGCGACGGGCTGATCGGCATCGCGCATCTCGGGCGATCCGCAGCGCGCGAGGAGCGCCGGGAGTTCGGCCGGCTCCTCCGCGGCGGGGTGCCGCTCGCGTACCGCGCCAAGGTGTGGCTCGAGTCGAGCGACGGACTCGAGATGCAGGAGCCCGGCGTGTTTGCGGAGCTTCTGGCGCAGACGGACAGTGATGGTGGCGTCGTCGTGCGGGAGATCGATAAGGACGTCGGGCGGACGATGCCGCTCAACATGTTCTTTGGGGGCGACGGCGTCGGGGTGCAAAAGCTGCGTAGAGTGCTCATCGCGTATAGTCGGTGCGTCCGAGTCCCTTCTCTTTTGCACTTTCTCTGTGGGGATCTTGTTGATGGCGGCGGTGGTATAGACGCAATCCTGCGGTCGGGTACTGTCAGGGTATGAACTTGGTCGCATCGACGTTGCTGCTGGTCCACGCAGACGAGGAAGAGGCGTTCTGGGTGCTCGCGGCGCTCGTAGAGCGCATCCTCCCAGAAGGCTTCTTCTCGCCGACGCTGTTGCCCTCGCGCGCATGCCCGCTCGTCCTGCTCGACTACGTACAAGAAACCATGCCGAAGCTCGCGGCGCACCTCGCCGAGCTCGGCATCGACCTCCCCGCGATATGCTTCTCATGGTTCCTCTCCCTCTTCACGGACTGTCTCCCCGTCGAGGTACGTACGCCCGCTCCCACGTGCGTTGACGCCGTTTTCATTGTATTTCTTCAGACGCTTTTCCGCGTGTGGGACGTCTTGCTCCTCGATGGACTCGACGTCCTGTTCCGCATCGCGCTGGCCGTGCTCAAAAGCCACGAGGCGGAACTCCTTCGCTGCGAGTCGATACCTGCGGTGTACGTCGCGCTCGAGAGCCTGCCGACACGGATGTGGCAGCCGGACAAGCTCCTTCAGGTGAGTTTTCGCCCCGCTGCGCCACGCCCACCGATGTATTACGTGTGCGGT
>Ga0137397_10001290_pt1 | contig 17549 bp, 13 predicted proteins | sample czorhiz116metaG_FD_106658 | JGI IMG/M metagenome (GOLD analysis project Ga0137397, IMG submission 106658) | Vadose zone soil microbial communities from Angelo Coast Range Reserve, California, USA - czorhiz1.16 metaG | ecosystem: Environmental > Terrestrial > Soil > Vadose zone | place: USA... | reverse complement strand
TCGTTGGTGAAATTGGTCGCGACGATGACCTCCTTCACTTCTCCTCCCGCCAGGCGGCGCTGCATCACGTCCAACCCGATCTCCCTGGGGCCGATGCCGTCGAGCGGCGACAGACGCCCCATGAGCACGAAGTACAGCCCGCTGTAGGCGAGGGTCTGCTCCATCATCAGTAGGTCGCCCGGGGTCTCGACCACGCACAGCTGCGAGCCGTCGCGCTTGGGCGAGGCGCACAGCACGCACAGTTCCTCCTCGGCGAAGGTGTTGCATTTGGCGCAGCGGCGGATGCTGCGCAGCGCCTTCACCAGAGATTCCGCGAGCTTGCCCGCGCCCGCCTTGTCGTGCTGCAGCAGGTGGTAGGCGGTGCGCTGCGCCGATTTCGGCCCGATGCCTGGAATGCAGCGCAACGCCTCGATCAGGTCTTCGAGCGTGCCCGGTGACTTCATCGTGAACGATCAGAAGGGCAGCTTGAATCCGGGGGGAAGGCCCATGCCGCCCGCGAGCGAGCCCATCTTTTCCTGCACCGCGGCCTCGACCTTGCGCGCGGCATCGTTCACCGCGGCGGCGACCAGGTCCTCGAGCATCTCCTTGTCGTCGGCGAGCAGGGACGGATCGATCTTCACGCGCTTGACGTCGTGCCTGCAGGTCATCGTCACCTTGACCATGCCCGCGCCCGACTGCCCTTCCACCTCCACCGACGCGAGCTCTTCCTGGAGCTTCTTCATGTTCTCCTGCATCTGCTGGGCCTGCCGCATCAACCCCGCGAGTTGTGCCTTCATCTATCGGTCTCCGCTATACGTTACTGTGCCGGCTTGATCGACGATTCGACGATGGTCGCGTCGAAATCCTCGACCAAGTCGCGGACGAAGGCGTCCTGGCTGATCGCGGCCGCGGCGCGGTCGCGCGCGGTATTGCCGCCGGTCTCGCCGACGCGCACCGTCAGCCGCATCGGCTTGCCGAAATGCTCCTGCAGTGCCGCGCGCAGCTTGTCCTGGAAGTTTTTCTCGGCGAGGTGCTTCGCCGCCGGCGGCACGCACAGCTCCAGCGACTCGCCGTCGAAGCGCTGCAGCTCGCTCGCCTGGGCGAGCTGCTTGGCGACCCCGCCGAGGTTGAGCGCGTTGGCGAGCTTGGGCCAGTCTCCGTCGAATCGCGCCTCGCGCGTACCGCCGGCCGGGGCGGCCTCCGAGCGCTTGCCGCCCGCGGCGCCTTTCGCAGGCTCGCCGGCGCTGCGCTCCTCCGTCGCGAAGGCCAGCATGCGCAGCAGCGTCATGGTGAAACCGGCGAATTCGTCGGGGGCGAACGGCAGGTCCTGGCGGCCGTGGATCGCGATCTGGTAGCACAGCTGGACTTCCTCGGGATCGAGAGCCCCGGCCAGAGCGGCAAGCCGCTCGCGCAGACTCCCGGGTGCGTCGACCGCGTCGGGCGCGGCCTGGGCGAGCGCGATCCGGTGCAACAGCGATCCGAGCTCCTGCAAGGCGCCGTCGAAGGCGACGCTGCGCGAGCGCATCTCCTCGGCGACGGCGAGCAGCGCCTTGGCATCCCGGTTCGCCACGGCCTCGAGAATCGTATACAGGTAGGCGTCGTCGATCGCCCCGAGCATGGCGCGCACCCCCTGCTCGGTGACCCCGCCGCCGCCGTGTGCGATCGCCTGATCCAGCAGCGACAGCGCGTCGCGCATGCTGCCGTGCGCGCAAGCCGCCACAAGCCTCAACGCCGCCTCCTCGGCCGCGATCTTTTCCTCGCCGAGAATCGACGCCAGATGCGCCGCGATCACGGGTGCCGGCATCTGCTTCAAGTTGAACTGCAGGCAGCGCGACAGCACCGTCACCGGAATCTTCTGCGGATCGGTGGTGGCCAGGATGAATTTGACGTGCTCGGGCGGCTCCTCGAGCGTCTTCAGCATCGCGTTGAAGGCCGAAGTCGAGAGCATATGGACTTCGTCGATCACATAGACCTTGAAGCGTCCGCGGGTCGGCGTATAGACCGCGTTCTCCAGGAGCTGGCGCATCTCGTCGACCTTGGTGTTGGTCGCTGCGTCGACCTCGATCAGGTCGATGTACCGTCCCGCATCGATCTCGAGGCAGGCGGAGCACTTGCCGCACGGGCGCGAGCTGATTCCGGTCTCGCAGTTCAGGCACTTGGCGAAGATCCGCGCCAGCGTCGTCTTGCCGACGCCGCGCGTTCCGGAGAAGAGATAAGCGTGATGCAGGCGTTTCTCGTCGAGGGCGTGGCGCAGCGCGCGGACGACATGCTCCTGGCCCACCAACGACTCGAAGTTGCGCGGGCGCCACTTGCGCGCCAGGACTTGGTAGGACATGCGGCAATTTTACCAGCCGCGAAAAACGGCGACCTGCCTGTCAGGAATTCCCGGACAGACGCCGCTGCGGGATCGGTGTAGAGTCTGCCGGAATATGGCGGTGTCATGCCATAGCCCGGCGAACAACCACAAAAGCCAGTGCCGGGCGCCAACCTTCCTGGAGGGGGAGAAAGCATGTCGCAGGGCACGCGCACCAGTCCGCCCTCGAATATCGGCCGAGTCCTGCCGGTGTCCTGGCTCGGGCCGGCCTCCCCGAAACGATGGCTCGTCGGGCGCGCTCCCGATGGCTGGCGCGCCGCATTGCTGGTCGCGACGGCCTACTACCTGGGCGCCAAGGTCGGGTTCGCGTTCACGTTCCAGCCGCACCCGATTTCCACGCTGTGGCTCCCGAATTCGCTGCTGCTGGCCGCCTTGCTGCTGTCGCCCGTGTCTTCATGGCGGCTGCTCGTTGCCGCCACGCTGCCCGCGCATCTCGCGGCCGAGTTGCAGAGCGGCGTCCCCCTGGCAATGGTTCTGGGATGGTTCGCCAGCAACAGCACCGAGGCCCTGATCGGCGCGGTGTGCATCCGGCGCTTCTGCGCCGCGCCGCTGCGGTTCGATTCCTTCCGGGATGTCGGCGTCTTTCTGGTCTTCGGTACATTCCTCGCCCCCTTGCTGTCCTCGTTTTTCGACGCGGCACTGGTCGCGGCCATCGGCTGGGGGCAAGGCAGCTATTGGCAGCTCGTGCGCCTGCGCTTCCTGTCGAACGTCCTCGCGGCCTTGATCGTGGTTCCCTTCATCGTCACCTGGGCGTCGGGCGGTCTCGCAGCCGTACGCGGAACGCTTTCCCGCGAGCGCGCCGAAGCCGCGCTGCTGGCCTCGTGCGTGCTGGCAGTCGGCATCGCGATTTTCGACCGCCAGGACGCGGGGTCCGGTACCCCTCCTGCCCTCCTCTACGCGCCGCTGCCGTTTCTCCTGTGGGCGGCCGCGCGTTTCGGCCCGAGAGGGACCAGCACCGCGATACTCGTGCTGGTCCTGCTCGCGATCTGGGGCGCGGCGCACGGCCAGGGCCCCTTCGTCACCAGCTCCCCCGAGGAAAACGCGCGATCGGCCCAGCTTTTCCTGATTGCGGTCTCCGTGCCCATCCTGCTCCTCGCGGCGGCGCTCGAGGAGCGCCGCAAGGCGAAGGATGCGCTGGCGGGGTCGGAGGAGCGCTTAGCGACGGCGTTCCGCTCCAGCCCGGACCCGATGGCGATCGTGCGCCTTGCCGACGGCGCCATTCTCGACGCCAACGCCCGCTGGGAGGTGATGTTCGGTTATTCGCTCGACGAAACCGCGGGGCGCTCTGCCGAAGATCTGAATCTGTATGTGAACGACGAGGACCGCAAAGCATCCTTCGAGCGCATCGCGAAGCATGGCGGCATCCGCGACTTCGAGGTCGACGTGCGCGATCGCGCCGGGACGGTGCGCCAGGCGGTGCTCGCCGCCGAGACCGTGGCGGTCGGCGGGGTGCCCTGCTACATCGGCACCTTCCACGACGTTACCGCGCAACGGCGTGGGGAGCGCGAAGCGAAGGAGCAAAGCAAGCAGCTTACCCACCTCACCCGGGTCGCGCTGCTCGGCCAGCTCTCCGGGGCGCTGGCACACGAGCTGAACCAGCCGCTGACGGCCATCCTCAGCAACGCGCAGGCGGCGCAGCACTTTCTCGCGACCGATCGCATCGATCTGGGCGAGCTGCGCGAGATCCTGGGCGACATCGTCGCCGAGGACCAGCGCGCGAGCGAGGTCATCCGCCGGCTGCGCACTCTGTTCAAGCAGGGCGAGACCCAGGTGCAGCCCCTCGACGCCAACGACCTGGTGCGCGAGGCGCTTGCCCTGGCGCACGGGGATCTGATCGCGCGCAACATCGAAGTGGTCACCGAGCTCGCCTCCGATCTTCCCGCGGTGAAGGGCGATCGGGTCCAGATGAACCAGGTGCTGCTCAACCTCCTGGTCAATGCCTCGGAGGCGATGAGCCCGAACGAGCCCGGGGGATGCGAGCTGACAATCACGACCGCCCTGACCGCCGAAGGCGTGCAGGTTTCGGTCGCCGACCGCGGCCCCGGCATTCCGGAGGACCGCCAGCGGAGGCTCTTCGAGCCCTTCTTCACCACCAAGCCCCAGGGCCTCGGGCTCGGGCTGTCGATCTCGCGCGCCATTGTCACCGCGCACGGCGGACGCCTCTGGAGCACCAACAACCCCGATCGCGGCGCGACCTTCCACCTGGCGCTGCCGGGGCACGCCGAAGGACGGCCATGACCCGCGGCGGCACGGTGTACCTGGTGGACGACGATCCCGGCGTCCTCAGGGCGCTGACCCGCCTGCTGCGCTCCTCGGGACGGGAAGTCCAGGCCTTCGCGTCATCCGAGGCGTTTCTCACCGCGCACGACCCGGCCGCCCCGGGCTGTCTGGTGCTCGACGTCGCCATGCCGGGAAAGAACGGGCTCGAGCTGCAGCGCGATCTTGCCGCCGCGGGAGTCGACCGAGCGGTAGTGTTCATCACCGGCTACGGGGACATCCCCACCAGCGTGCGCGCCATGAAGGCGGGCGCGGTCGATTTCCTGAGCAAGCCCTTCGAAGACAGCCAGTTCCTGGCGGCAGTCGAGGCCGCCATCGACAGGGACCTGGATTCGCGCCGCAGCAGCGGGGAGCGCCGCGCCGTCGAGCAGAAGGTTGCGAGCCTCACCTCGCGCGAGCGCCAGGTCCTCGAGCATGTAGTCGCCGGGCAGCTCAACAAGCACATCGCCGCGGACCTCGGTACGGTCGAGAAGACGGTCAAGGTCCACCGCGGCCGCATCATGCGCAAGATGGGTGCCGGTTCGCTGGCTGAGCTGGTGCGCATGGCCGACCTGGCCGGCGTCCGGCCCACCCCCGCCCAGCCTCGCGCGGCCTGACCCCGTCGGCATGGGACCATGGTCCATGAGACCATGGTCCAATTCCTCGCCGGCTGGCGAACTGGTTCAATTGGCCGATGTCCGTCCCTGCCCTGTTCGTCGCCATCGTCGACGACGAAGAACCGATTCGCAAGGCGCTGGAGCGCCTGCTGCGCGCCGCCCATCTGGAAGCCAAAGTCTTTGCCTCGGGGGCCGCGTTCCTGGATTCCCTGGCGGCCAGACGCCCCGATTGCCTGATTCTCGATCTGCACATGCCCGGCATGACCGGGCTGCACGTGCTGCGGCACCTCAAGCAGTCCGGCATGGAGCTGCCCACCATCGTGATCACCGCGCACGACGAGCCGGAAACGCGCGTCCATTGCATGGCCGCGGGGGCTAGCGCCTATCTTCGCAAGCCCTTCGAGGGGCAGATCCTCCTCGATGCGGTAGCGTCGGCCACCCAAAACCGCACGAACGGAACGCAATGATTTCCCTTTCCCCGAGGTACTCATGATCGGCAGAAAACTCTTTCCATTCGCGCTCGCGCTCGGCCTCGTGCTTCCTTTCGCCGCGCCGGCGAGCGGCCAGACCGGCGCCCTGCAAAAGATCCGCAAGCAGGGCGTCGTCACCCTGGGCTACATCGACGGCGCCGCGCCGTTCTCCTACGCCGACGGCAACGGCGACCCGCAGGGATACTCGGTGGATCTCTGCCGCGCCGTCGCCGAGGGGCTGCGCACCCAACTGAAGCGCGAGAACCTCAAGACGCGATGGGTAAAGCTCACCATCCAGAACCGCCTGGACGCGGTGCGCCGCGGGCAGGTGGACATCGAGTGCAGCACCACGACCTGGACGCTGGGGCGGCAGGCGCTGGTCGACTTCAGCCTGGTGACCTTCGTCGACGGCGCGAGCATTCTCGCCAAAGCCGACACCGAGGTGAGCCGTCTTACCGACTACAACGGCAAGCGCATCGCGGTGATCTCCGGGACGACCACGGAAAAAGTGCTGCGCGAAGCGCTGGGGCGGCGCCTGATCCGCGCCGAGGTGGTGCCCGTCAAGACGCGCGACGAAGGGCTTGCGCTGCTCAATCAATCGCAGGTGGAAGGGCTCGCCTCCGACCGGACCACGCTGATCGGCGTGGTCGCGAAAAGCGCCTCCGGCGGCGTGTTCAAGTTGCTCGACGAAGATTTCTCGATCGAGCCCTACGCCCTGGTGCTGCCGCGCGGCGACTATGATTTCCGTCTTGCGGTGAACCGGGTGCTCGCCGGCCTGTATCGCACCGGCGAGATTCGCCCCATCTACGACCGCTGGCTCGGGCCGCTCGGTCCACCCAGCTTGCTGCTTTCCGCCGGCTATTTCATCCAGAGCCTGTCCGAATAGCCATGGCGTCGACGGAGCGCTTTGTCGCGCCGGCGCAGCGCTGGGCGGGCCTCGCCCTCGCCGCGGCGTTCCTCGCTGCCGCGGCCTGGGCGCAATCGGACAAGCCGCTCGACCTGCACCTGCCTCAGCCCGGCGCCGCGGGAAGCTCGGTGTGCAGCGTGTGCGGCGAGATCCGCTCGATCCGCGAGGTGCACATCGGACGCGCGCCGGGCGCGCAAAGCGGGGTTCCGACCGGGACGAATCTAGGCGCCGATGAGTGGCGCGTCGTCGGAGCGGTCGCCTATCTCCCGCTCGACGCGACCAAGAACAACGAAGGCTGGCGCTTCGGCGCGGTCGGAACGCCGGAGATGCAGGGCCAGTTCGGAGAAAGCTCGTACGAAATTACGGTGCTCATGGACAGCGGCGACCACCGTATTCTCCAGCGCCGCGACGGCTCGCGTTTTCAGGTGGGACAGCGCGTGCGACTGCGGGAAGGCGAGCTCGAGACGATGTTCCCATAGGCAAGACGCGAAGGGGAGGTGCGCATGAAACTGACCACATGGATTTTCATCGGCATGGTGCTGGGCATATTCGTCGGCACCCTGTGCCACGAGCTGCTGCCCACGCCCGAGATGGCGAAGACCACCGCCGGCTACATCTCGCTTTTCACCGAGATCTTCCTGCGCCTCATCAAGATGATCATCGCGCCGCTGGTGTTCTCGACCCTGGTCGTCGGGATCGCGCACATGGGCGACACCGCATCCATCGGGCGCATCGGCGTCAAGACCATGGCGTGGTTCATCAGCGCTTCGCTCGCGTCGCTGCTGCTAGGCCTGGTCATGGTGAACCTGATGCGCCCCGGCGACGCGCTCAACCTGCCGCTGCCGGACGCCTCCGCCTCGACCAATCTCAAGGTCGCTTCGCTGTCGTTCAAGGAATTCGTCACCCACCTGGTGCCGCGCAGCGCCTTCGAGGCGATGGCCAACAACGAGATCCTCCAGATCGTGGTGTTTTCGGTGTTCTTCGGCTCCGCCGCCGCGGCGCTCGGCGACAAGGCGAAGGCGATGATCAACTGGGTCGAGGAGCTCTCCCATATCATCCTCAAGGTCACCGGCTACGTCATGGCGCTCGCCCCGATCGCGGTGTTCTCCGCCATGGCCTCGGTGGTGACGACCTCGGGGCTGGGCATCCTCGTCACCTACGGGAAGTTCACCGCCGAGTTCTATTTCAGCCTGCTGCTGCTGTGGGGACTGCTCGCCTTCGCCGGTTACCTGGTCCTGGGCGGCCGTGTGGTTGCGCTGCTGCAAATGATCCGCGAGCCGCTGCTGCTCTCGTTCACCACCGCCAGCAGCGAGGCGGCGTACCCCAAGACCCTCGAGCAGCTCGAGCGCTTCGGCGCGAAGAAGAAGATCGTCAGCTTCGTGCTGCCGCTCGGCTATTCGTTCAATCTCGACGGCTCGATGATGTACTGCACCTTCGCGGTGCTGTTCATCGCGCAAGCCTACAACATGGAGCTGACCCTGCTGCAGCAGGTCACCATGCTGCTCATCCTGATGGTCACGAGCAAGGGCATGGCCGGCGTGCCGCGGGCGTCGCTGGTAGTCATCGCGGCGACGCTGGCGACGTTCAACATCCCCGAGGCCGGGCTGCTGCTCATCATGGGCATCGACCAGTTCCTCGACATGGGGCGTTCGGCGACCAACGTCATCGGCAACAGCATCGCCACGGCGGTGGTCTCGAAATGGGAAGGCGAGCTCGGCGCGGGCGAGCCCGCGCCCCGGTCGCGGCGGGCCGCGGCCGCCGCCGCGGCGTGAACGCCGCCATGCCGCGCGCGCTGCCGGCAATTCTGCTGGCGTGCGCCCTGCTCCCCGCGCCGGTCCCGGGCGAAGAGCTCACCGGCACGCTGAAGAAGATCAAGGACAGCGGTCGCGTCGTCATCGGCCATCGCGACAACTCGATCCCGTTCTCCTACCTCGACGTCCGTGGCCGGCCGATCGGCTATTCGATCGATCTATGTCTCGAGATCGTCGAAGAGATCAAGGACACCCTCGGCGTCGACGAGCTGAAGCTGGAGTTCGTCTCCGTGACCCCGGAGAACCGCCTGAACATGGTCGCCTCCGGAAAGGTCGACCTCGAATGCGGTTCGACCACCAATAATCTCGAGCGGCAAAAGCAGGTCGCCTTCTCCCCGGTGATTTTCGTGAGCGGCACCAAGCTGATGGTGCGGCGGCCGGTCACGATTCGCTCGTACTTGGATCTCAAGGACAAGACCGTCGCGGTGACCGCGGGCACGACCAACGAGCGCGCCGTGAAGACGCTGTCCGACAAGCGCAAGCTCGGTATCCGGTTCGTGGTCGCCAAGGACCATCGCCAGTCTTTCACTCTGGTGGAACGAAGCAAGGCAGACGCTTTCGCGACCGACGACGTGCTGCTCTACGGATTGATCGCGAGGTCCGGACGCGCCCGCGAATTCCAGGTGGTCGGCGAGTTTCTCTCCTACGACCCCTACGGCATCGTGTATCGCAGGAACGACCCCGATTTCGACGCGCTGGTCAAAGAGACCTTCGAGCGCCTGGCGAGCTCGCGCGAGCTCGAGCAGACCTACAACAAGTGGTTCCTCGCGAAGCTCCCCAGCGGCGAGCGCCTCAACCTGCCGATGAGCGCGCAGCTGCGCTCGCTCTTCGAGATCCTCGGCCTGCCCTAGCGCGTCGCGCCTACTTCTTCCCCGCCTTCCAGGCGGCCACGTACTCCCCGGCCGATTTGCGCATGGTGTCGCCGATCTGCGCGTAGTCCTCGTCGTTGAGGTTGGCGAGCGAGACGCGGATCGACCACTTCGGCCCGCCGAAACCGCCGCAGTCCATCAGCACCACCGAGGACTTCTCGGCGACCCGGAACAGGAAGTCGACCGGCTCGTAGTTGGCTGAAAGGTAGTCGAAGAATTCCTGGCCGTAGACCTGCTTTGCCCACACCTCGAGATCGAGCTCCACGTAGTACCAGGCGCGCAGCGGATCCTCCGGCGGCAGCGCAATGCCCATCCCCTTCCACAGCAGGTCGCGGCGCTTGTGGCAGATCTCCATGGTGAGGCGCTTGTAGGCGTCCTCCTCGTCGAGCAGGTGAGTGAGGCCGAAGAAGCACATCTGCACCTGTTGCGGCAGCGACAGGCCGGCGGTATGGTTGAGCGCGACGCAGCGGCTGTCGGCCACCATGCGATCGATGAACTTGATCTTCTCCGGCTCCATCGACAGCGGCGCGTAGCGTTTTTGCAGGCGTTTCTTCCACGCCGGAGGCAGCCTGGCGATCATGCGGTCGTAGATGTTGTCCTGGTGCACGCTGATCACGCCGAGGCGCCAACCGGTGCAGCCGAAGTTCTTGGAGAAGGAATACACGCAAATGGTGTTCTGCGGCAGCTCGGCCATGAGCGAGCGGAACCCCGGGACGAAGGTGCCGTAGACGTCGTCGGTGACCACCATCAGGCTGGGGTTCTTGGTTGTGACGGTGCCGACGATCTTCTTCAGTGCATCGGGCGACAGCGCGACCGAAGGCGGGTTGCTGGGATTCACCACCGCCACCATCTTGATCTTCTTGTCGGCAAGCTTGGCGAGCTCCTTGTCGGTGTAGTGCCAGGTGTGGCTGCCGTCGGCGCGCAGCTCGTCGGCGTTGATCGGGACGATCTTGAAGCTGAAGCGCTCGAGGTGGCAGATCTCGATGTAAGGCGTGAAGGTCGGCAGGAACAGCGCGATGGTGTCGCCCTTCTTGAGCAGCCCGTTCTGCATCAGCGAGTCGAAGATGTAGCACATCGCTGCGGTTCCGCCCTCGACGGCGAACAGGTCGAACCTGCCCTTCGGCAGCCTGCCGTCGCACATCTCCTTCATCAGGTAGTCGTGAACGACCTGCTCGACGTGCACCAGCATGCGCCCGGGCGCCGGGTAGTTGTCGCCGATGATGGCGTCGGCCAGCTCGTGGATCCAGGCGTCCTTGTTGAAGCTCTTTTTGTGCACGCCGTAGTCGAGCACCCGGCGCAGGAAATCCGCCCCGGACTCGGTCTTGTTCAAGTCGAGGAACAGCTCGAAACGCTGGCCTATGCCCTGCTTCGCGGGCATACCCGCGAGGATCTTGTCGTCGCGGATGCGCCGGCATTCTCCGAGCGCGAACCTGCCGAGCAGGAAGAACGCCTCGCGCGGCTGCGTGGCGATCCAGTTCGGGTTGCCGCGCCCCGCATTGAGCATCGTGTCGGTTGACTGCTGCGCCGTCTCCTTCGCCAGATGGATGAGGTTGTCCTTCAGCTCGAAGGGCGAAAGTTGCTTCGCGAGCGTTCTTTGCGTGGCGCGGCTGGTTTTCAGCTTGAGGACCATGTGAGGCTCCAATGCTCCGGATCTGCCGGAGGCGTCACACGGGTTTCATTTTCCTTCCCTTTTCGGCGGAGCCGCCAAGGGATCGCTCAAGTCCACCCAGCCCCCGCCCATCGCCTTGTAGACGTTGATCAGCTGGGTGTAGCGGTCGGCCAGGGTGCTCACCGCCGTGAGCTCGGCCGAGAACAGGTCGTTCTCGGCGATCAGCACCTCGACGTAGCTCGAAGCGCCGTTGTCGAACCTCAGCCGCGAGAGCCGGGCGTAGTCGCGCAGCGCTCGCACCCGCCGCGCCTGCGCCTCGGCTTCCTCGCGTTTCTTCATCGAGCCGACGAGGGCGTCGCTGGTCTCGCGAAAGGCGTTGAGGATCGTCGAGCGGTAGAAAAACATCGCCTCCAGCTGGGCCGCCTCGGCCGTGCGCACCTGGCCGCTGATCGCGCCGAAGGTGAAGATCGGCCCGGCGAGGTCCGCGGCCACCGTCCAGGTCCGTGCCGGCCCGGTGAGGAAGCTGCCCGCCGCCGTGCTCAGCGAGCCGAACAGGCCGGTGATCGAGATCGAGGGGAAATAGAGAGACTTGGCCACGCCGATGTTGGCGTTGACGGCGACGAGGTTCTGCTCGGCCTGCACGATATCGGGACGGCGCTCCAGAAGCTCCGAGGGCAGGCCGGCGGGGATAGCCGGAGGAATCAGCTCGTCGATGGACTTGCCGCGCGGGATCGCGCCCGGATTGCGGCCGAGCAGCACCGAAATCAGGTTCTCCTGTGCGGCGATCTGCTGCTCGAGCGACGGAATCGTCGCGAGCGCCAGTTGGTACTGCGATTCGATCTGGGCAAGCTCGACTTCCGAAACGACGCCGCCCTTGAAGCGCAGCTGAAAGAGATCCTTGGTGTCGGCGTAGTTCCGCGCCGTGGCGAGGGCGATCTCGAGCTGGCGGTCGAGCGAGCGCAGCACGATGTAGCTCGTCGCGGTCGTGGTGACGAGCGACAGGATGACGCCCCGCCGGCCCTGCTCGCTCGCGTACACCTGCGCCTGTGCCGCCTCGCTTTGCCGCCTGACACGGCCGAAGAGATCGATCTGCCAGGACGCGTTGAGCGAAGCCTGGTAAAGGGAGTAGCTCGGGTTCGTGCCCGAAGGAAGCGGAGTGGGCCCGACCTGGCTCGCGCGGTTGCGGCTCGCCTCCCCGCTGTAGCCGAACTGCGGGAAGAACTGCGATCGCGTCGCGGTGAGCGCGCCCAGGAACTGGTCCACGCGCGCCGCGGCGGCCTGGAGGTCGAGGTTCTCGCGCAGCGCCATCTCGACAAGCTGGTCGAGCGCCGGGTCGTCGAACTGCTGCCACCACTTGGTGTTCGCGACCTCGGCAGCCTTGGGATAGTCGATTCGCCACTCGCCCGGCGACTCGATCTTGGGCCGCTGGTAGTCCGGGCCGACGGCGCAGGCCGACAGCAGCACCCCTACCGCGGCGCACAGGGCTGACGCTCTCACTTCAATCGCCCTTCCGTTTCTCATGCGCGGACGCCTTGGCCGCGCCGCCGTGCGCCTTCTCTCCGCCGAAGCGCTCGCTCAGCGATTCGAGCATCCAGAAGAACAGCGGCACGAAGAAGATCGCGATGAGCGTGGAGAAAAGCATGCCCCCGATCACGCCGGTACCGATCGCCCGAAGGCTGTTGGCCCCCGGCCCGGTCGCGATCGCGAGCGGCACGCAGCCGAGGATGAAAGCGAACGAGGTCATCACGATCGCGCGCAGCCGCAGGCCCGCCGCCTCGATTGCCGCCTCCCGCGGCGCCATGCCGTGGTGCACGCGCTCGATGGCGAACTCGCAGATCAGGATCGCGTTTTTCGCCGCGAGGCCCACCAAGGTCACCAGGCCCACCTGGAAATAGACGTCGTTCTCCAGCCCGAGCACCCAGGTGAGGGCGAGCGCGCCGAGCACGGCGAACGGCACCGTCAGCACCACCGCGACCGGCAGCGTCCATTTCTCGAATTGCGCGGCGAGCAGCAGGAACACGATGATCAGGCCGAAGACGAAGGCCGAGGATGAGGTGCTGCCCGATTCCTTCTCCTGCAGCGCCTGCCCGGCCCAGGCGTAGGCGAAATCGCCCGGTAGCGTCTCGGCGGCGGTCTGCTCCATCGCACGGATCGCCTGTCCCGAGCTGAAGCCCGGCGCCGGGTCGCCGGTGACCTTGACCGCCGGGAAGCCGTTGAAGCGCGTCACCAGCTTCGGCGAGGCGACATAGCGCGTCGTGATCAGCGCCGACAGCGGAATGTTCGCCCCGTTGGCCGAGCGCACGTAGACCTTCTGGAAATCCTCCGGATTCGCGCGGTAGTCGGCGTCGGCCTGGACGATCACGAACCACACGCGGCTGAACTGCGAGAACTGGCCTGCGACCTGCGAGCCGAAGTACGCCTGCATCGCCTGGAACACGTCGCCGACGTGCACGCCGAGCACCTCGGCCTTGTTGCGGTCGAGGTCGACGAACAGCTGCTGGCTGTTCGCGCGGAAGGTGGTGCTCACGGCCTGCACCTCGGGCCGCTGCCGCACCTTCGCCAGGAACGCCTGCAGCGCCTGGTCCGTGGCGCGCGGCTCGCCCGAGCCGCGGTTCTGGATGTAGAACTCGAAGCCGCCGGTCGTGCCGAGTCCCGGGATCGACGGCGGGTTGACGGCGAAGGCGACGCCGTCGCGCCGCCCGAAGAACTGCATGTTCAGCCGCTTGAGCGTGTCGAACGACAGCAGCTTCGGATCCTTGCGCTCCTCGAACGGTTTGAGCAGCCCGAACATGATCGCGGCGCTGTTGTTCTGCTGGCCGTCGATGAAGCTGTAGCCATTGACCGTGCCGACGTCCTGCACCGCCGGGTCCTTGAGCAGGATCTGCTCGAGATTCGCGGTGAAGCGCGCGGTCACGCCCAGGCTCGCCGCGTCCTGCACCTGGGCGACGACGAAGAAATAGCCCTGGTCCTCTTCGGGCACGAAGCTCGAGGGCAGGATCCGGAACATCAGCAGGATGCCGGCGATCACCGCGGCGAACGCGCCCAGGAACACCGGCCAGGCGCCGATCACCCGCAAGGCGCCGGCGAGGTAGACCTCGCGCACTCGCTCGAAACCCGACTCGAAGGCGCGGAAGAAGCGATTCTTCTCGCCGTGGTGCGCCTTGATGATGATGGCGGCGAGCGCCGGCGACAGGGTGAGCGCCATCACGCCTGAGATCACCATGGAGATCGCGATGGTGATGGCGAACTGCTTGTAGAGCGTGCCGGTCACGCCGCCGAGAAAGGCCACCGGCAGGAACACCGCGAGCAGCACCAGCACGATCGAGATCAGCGCGCCGGCGATCTCGGTCATCGCCTGCTTCGCCGCCTCGAGCGGCGAGAGTTTTTTCGAGGTGATGTTGACCTCGACGTTCTCGACCACGACGATGGCGTCGTCGACCACCAGGCCGATCGCGAGGATCATGCCGAACATCGTCAGCATGTTGATCGAGAAGCCGAGCAGGTGCATGCCAACGAAGGTTCCGATGATCGAAACCGGCACCGCGAGGATGGGGATGACCGTGGCGCGCAGCGATTGCAGGAAAACGAACACCACCAGCACCACCAGGATCACCGCCTCGAAGAAGGTATGCACCACCTTGTCGATCGAGTACAGCGTGAACTGGCTGGTATCGAGGACGATCTTGTAGTCGAGGCCGGTGGGAAACTTGGCCTTCAGCTCCTCCATCTTCTGGCGCACCAGCTTGGCGGTGGCGACCGCGTTGGCCCCGGGCTGCTGGTAAATGCCGATCGTGGTGGCGGTCTTGCCGTTCATGCGGCTGGCGAGCGAGTAGTCGCGCTTCGCGAGCTCGACGCGGCCGATGTCGCGGATGCGCACGCTCGCGACGCCCTCCTTGGTGGCGCGCACGATGATGTTCTCGAACTCCTCGGGTTTCGTGAGCAGGCCCTGCGCGGTGACCACGAACTGCTGCTCGGTGCCGGAGCGCGCCGGCGGCGCGCCGATCTGGCCGATGCCGAACGCCTGGTTCTGGCTCTGGATCGCCGCGGTCACTTCCTGGACGTTGATGCCGAGCTGCGCCATGCGGTCCGGGCGCAGCCAGACGCGCATCGCGATGTCCGGGGAGCCGAACACCGAGGAACGGTTGGCGCCAGGCAGGCGCTTCAGCTCCTCCAGCACGTACAGGTTGCTGTAGTTGTCGATGTAGGCGGCGTCATAGCGCTCGTCCGGCGAGTACACCGAGACCACCATCATGATGCTCGGCGACTTCTTCTCCACCACCAGGCCTTGCTGCACCACCACCTGCGGAAGCACGGGCGTCGCCTGGGAGAGCTTGTTCTGCACGTTGACCTGGTTGATGTCCGCGTTGCTGCCGGGCCGGAACACGACCACGATCTCCGAGTTGCCGCTGGAGGAGCTGGTCGAGTAGTAATAGAGCAGGTTGTCGAGGCCGTTGAGCTGCACCTCGATTGGCGCTGCCACGTTGTTGGCGATCACCTCGGCGGTGGCGCCCGGGTAGATGGCGCTGATGGTGACCTGCGGCGGCGCCATGTCCGGGTACTGCTCGATCGGCGACACCGACATCGACACCACGCCCGCGAGCACGATCAAGAGGGAGATGACCGACGAGAGGATCGGACGGTCGATGAAAAAATGGGTGAACATGAGGTCGGCAGTCTATTTTTTCAGAAACCGTATCCCATCTTGAGATAGACGCCGTAGTTCCCGTCCTTGCCCGCGGCGTACTCCAGGTTCAAGACGATCCCTTCCCGGCGCTTGAGGACGTACTGGACCCCGACGCCCCAGTCTGGATAGATATTCGCGTCGTCCGAGCAACTACGCCCGTCCCCGTACAGACACGCGACACCGACGAACAAGGTGGCGGTCCACTTCTCGGCGATGCGATACCGCTCCTCGGCTTCCACGGAGGACATGTTCTTGCCGAGGTATTGCCCCATCTTGTAGCCGCGAAGAGATACCGAGGGAAAAGCACCGGCCGGCGCGCCGTCCGTCCACTGGTTGTTCTGGCGCACCGCGAACACGTTGCCGCTTCCATGCGACCAGAAGCTTCGGAAATCCGCACGGTAAACGTCGAAGTTCTGCGACCCGCCCATCCATTCGCGGTAGGCGATGTTGTTCGCGTTGAGGAGCCAGCCCTGGGTCGGGCCGGCTTCGATGTCGCGCGAATCGTGGTAGGCGGCGACGCCCACGCCCCCCGACTTGAAGCCCGTGACCCCAAGGACGTTCAGAATCTGGTCGTCGATCGGCGTCTGTCCGAAAGTCGTGTAGTTGGTGTAGACAGCCTGCACCCCGCCAAACCAGTCGTCCTTGACGCGGTAGAGATAGCGCGTGGCGGCCGCACGCAACTCGTCCTCTGACTTGAGGGGCTGCCCGGTTCCGAGATAATCGCTGTAATCGTTCTTGATGTTGCCGCCGACGAGCGCTGCGATCAGGCGCTGGCGATCCTCATCGAAGGACGCCTTGGCGAAGGCGCCTGCAACCATCGAGCCCGTCGAGGTGTACTGGGCTGTGACGCCGAACATCGAGACCTGCGACTTTTCGTCGAAATAGTGCAGATAAGCGGCGAGCACGCCCAGCGACGTGCCCAGCTTCGGGTTGATGGAAAAGACGGGGACGATCAGCCAGGGCGAGTCCTTTTCGGACTTCTCCGCCATGGTTTGCGCCGCCGCCGCCCCTCTTCCCGGAGCTTGTGCGAGCGCTTGTGAACAACTCATCGCCAGCACGCTCAGGAGCGAGATGACCGATGAGAGGATCGGCCGGTCGATGAAGAAGGGGGTGACCACATCTACTTCTTCGCCGCCTCGCCGCTTGTTGCCGCCTTGTCGGCGCCGGCTTCCGCTTTGCCCGCCGCCCCCGGCTCGCCGATTTTCACCGGCTGCCCCGGGACGACCTTCAGCGCGCCGTCGACCACCACCCGGTCTCCAGCCTGCAGGCCGCTCGCGATCAGTATGCCTTTGTCGCCGGAGTAGTCCCCGACCACCACAGGCCGGAGCTCGGCCGTACCGTCCTCCTTGATCACGTATACGAGATGCCCGTTGGAGCCCTGCTGCACCGCGAGCTGAGGCACGATGATCGCGTTCGGCCGAGTGCCGCCCTTGACGTTGGCGCCGACGAACATCCCGGGGCGCAGATCCCTCTTCGGATTCGGTAGCACGGCGCGCACCTGGAACGAGCCGGTGTCCTGACTGAAGGTCGGATCGGCGAAATTGACCTTGCCGGTCTGGGGATAAGGCTTGCCGTCGGACAGAATCAACTCGACTTCAAACTCCTGGTTCTTCGGCAGGACCAGCTCCCCCTTCTGCGCCAGCTCTCTCAGCTTTGCCAGCTGGTTTTGCGACACGCTGAAGATCACCCACATCGGTTCGACCGCGGCGACGTACGAGAGCTTGGCGCTGTCGCCCACGGCGTTGATGTACGCGCCCTGGCGCTGCAGGGCGCGGCCGGTGAAACCGGTCACGGGCGAGCGTATCGTGGTGTAGCCGAGGTTGATCTCGGCCTGCTTGAGTTTCGCCTGCGCCGAGAACACCGCGGCCTTGGACGAGTCGAACTCGCCCTGCGCGCGGTCGAGATCCGCCTGCGACATCGCATTCTGCAGCGCAAGGGGCTTGATGCGGTTCAGGTTCGACGCCGCGGTGGTG
>Ga0137397_10001288_pt1 | contig 17553 bp, 18 predicted proteins | sample czorhiz116metaG_FD_106658 | JGI IMG/M metagenome (GOLD analysis project Ga0137397, IMG submission 106658) | Vadose zone soil microbial communities from Angelo Coast Range Reserve, California, USA - czorhiz1.16 metaG | ecosystem: Environmental > Terrestrial > Soil > Vadose zone | place: USA... | reverse complement strand
GGCGCACGCGCAGCGCGCCGAGCGCAGCGGGAAGATCCTGGTGGCCCCGAACGGGCCGGTGTGACGGACGAGCCAGCCCGGTCCGGTCTCAGCCGGGCCCAGCGGAAATAGCGGCGCCGGCGGCCGCGAGGGCTGTCGCCGGCGCTTGTGAAGGGGCGCGAAGCTAGTGGTCGTCCCTCGTGCGGATCTGGCCGCGTATCTCGCCGCCCGGTGACAGGTTCGTGTGGACATTCGCGTAGGCGACACCAGCACGAATTGCGGCGATCACCTCGCTGAGCTCACCGGCGCCGAGTTGCTGGGGCGCCATGGAGCCGGCCACGACATCGGCGGCAGTGACCGTCCTCGGACCAACGGTGCCGGACGGCGGGCAGGCGGGCGTCCCGGCAGGGCCCGGGAGCGCCGTCGTCCCGCAAAGCCAGATGACGATGCTGCCGTTCACGCCGCGCTGCGCGACATGGATGTGGGCCTGCTGCACGGTCCCCTGGAGGCCGCTGTACGTGAGCTCGTACTCGATGCTCTGCTCGTCCTGGGCGATCGTTGCCGTGAATTCGCCGCTCGCGACGGTGGAGACCGACGGGACCTCGTGAAACCCGGTCAGCCTGGCGCGGAGTTGGCGACCGCCGTTACCGCCATGGTGGTCGTCGCCGGCCATGGCCGGCACCGCCACGAGTGGCAGGAGGAGGAGGAGAGGAAGGAGTCGAATTCGTCTCGCGTGTGGCATCGTGGTCTCCTTTTGGACGTCGGGGCTGTGACTGGACCCTGAAATCCTCATCGCGCCTTACCTCCAATCGGGTTGTAACACGGTTGCGTTGCCTACAGCCAGAGCCGCCTGGGTAACGTGCGATCCGCCCGCAGGGTTCCCGAGCGTTTCGCGGGCTCTTCCGACCTTTGTCCAGGTCGCCCGGCACCAAAGGGCGACGCCGTGTATCATCCTGGCCTCAGGGCCATGCGCATCGGCGTCGCGTACGCGTGAGGAGGAACATGATGAAGATCAAGCGCGCTGTCCTCGTTCTCCCGGCTCTCCTGTGCGCCATCGCGCTGCCGCTGCCGGCGTCGGCCCAGCCGGACAGGCTCGGCAAGGTCACGTTCCCGACTTCGTGCGACTCCAGAGTGCAGGCGCAGTTCGAGCGCGGCCTGGCGATGCTGCATTCGTACTGGTTCACCGAGGCGCGCCGCGCCTTCGACGCGGTCCTCCAGCAGGATCCGAGCTGCGCCGTGGCGTACTGGGGACTGGCCGTCAACTACCTCGGGAACTCCCTGGCGGGCGCGCCGTCGCCGAAGGACATCACCGCCGCGTCCGAAGCTCTGGACAAGGCGCGTGCGGTCGGGGCGAAGACCCAGCGGGAGCGCGACTGGATCGAGGCGATCGGCACCTATTACCGCGACCACGACAAGATCCCGCTGGGCGCGCGGCTCTCCGCCTACACCCGGGCCATGGAGCAGATGACCCAGCGCTACCCCGACGACTTCGAGGCCTGGACGTATTACGCGCTGACCCTCCAGGCTTCCGCACCGAAGAACGACAAGACCTACGCGAACCAGCTCAAATCCGCGGAGATCCTGGAGCGCCTGTTCAAGCAGAACCCCGACCACCCGGGTGTGGCCCACTACCTGGTCCACGCCTACGACTACCCGCCCCTGGCCGACAAGGGCATCGCGATCGCCAAGCTGTACGCGCGCATCGCGCCGGCCGCGCCCCACGCCCGGCACATGCCGTCGCACATCTACTCGATGGTGGGGATGTGGGAAGAATCCATCGCCTCGAACCGGTCGGCGCTCGAAATCCAGCCCGACTACTACCACGCGACCGACTTCACGGTGTACGCGCATCTCCAGCTCGCGCAAGACGCCAAGGCGAAGGTGCTCGTCGACGCCATCGCGGCCCTGCCCAGGCAGGACTACCCGAACATCGCCGGGTTCACGGCGGTGGCGGTGATCCCGGCGCGTTACGCCCTCGAGCGTGGAGACTGGGCCGGCGCGGCCGCGCTGCCGGTCGTTTCAACCGGACGTCCGCAGGCCGATTCCCTCGTGCGTTTCACACGCGGGCTCGGCATGGCCCGTAGCGGCGATCTGGCCGGCGCCAAACGCGAGATTCAGGCGATGCAGGATCTGCGAACCGCGCTGGAGACATCGAGCCAGTCCTACTGGGCCGACCGCACCGAAGAGCAGATGCTCGCCGTGTCCGCCTGGGTCGCCTTCGCCGACGGGATGCGCGAACAGGCCGAGAAGCTCATGCGCGCCGCCGCCGACGGCGAGGACGGAAGCGTGAAGCACGTCGCGATGGAGAACCGGCTCTATCCGATGCGCGAGCTGCTGGGCGAGCTCCTGCTCCAGATGGGGCAGGCCGGCGCGGCGCAGCGCGAGTTCGAGGCCTCGCTCAAGGAGAACTCGAACCGCTATCGCGGCCTCTACGGGGCCGGGCGTGCCGCCGAGATGGCCGGGGACCGTCAGAAGGCCACCGTGTACTTCGAGAAGCTCGTCGCGCTCACCGGCAAGGCCGATACCCCGCGCCCCGAAACCGCGCGAGCGAAGGCGTTTCTCGGGCAGCGTTGAGTCGCGAAGCCCGACGCGCTGTCGCTGACACGCGAGACGGACTGCGCTGGCGGCGGTCGGCGGCCGGACTCGTGCTGGCCGCCGCCATCGCCGCCGGCCAGCCCGCGCCGGCGCTCGCCGACCCGGCGGAGACCAAGCCGGATGCCGCGGCGCACGATGTGGATTACGCGGCCGGAAAGCAGGCGCTGGCGCGTAGGGACTGGCGCGAGGCGATCACGCGCTTCACGCGGGCGGCGGCGCGCGATCCGGACAACGCCGATCTGCAGAACTATCTCGGCTTTGCCTACCGGAACGCCGGCCAGCTCGATTCCGCATTCACCCACTACACGCGCGCGCTCGAGCTGAATCCACGCCACCGCGGCGCGCATGAATACGCGGGCGAGGCCTATCTCATGATCGGCGATCTCGCGAAGGCGGACCAGCATCTCGCGGCGCTCCGCCGGATCTGCCTGCTGCCGTGCGAGGAGCTGGCCGACCTGGAGCGTGAGATCGCGGCGTACCGCCAGAGGACGGGCACGGGCCGTTCCCGCTGAGCCGCCCTGAAGGAGGACACGATGGCCAACTTCACCCTGAGGGTCAACGGCGACACCAGAACGGTGTCGGTCGAGCCGGACGCTCCACTTCTGTACATCCTGCGAAATGATCTCGAGCTGAACGGTCCGAAGTTCGGCTGCGGCCAGGCGCAGTGCGGCGCCTGCACGGTGCTGCTCGACGGCACGCCGGTGCGTTCGTGCGTGACTCCGGTGTCCGCGGCCGCGAAGGCTCGCGTCACGACGATCGAAGGCCTGGGCACCATCGACCGCCTGCACCCGATCCAGCGGGCCTTCATCGAAGAGCAGGCGTGCCAGTGCGGTTTCTGCGGCAACGGCATGGTGACGTCGGCCAAGGCGTTGCTCGACCGCAATCCCCGGCCGAGCGATCGCCAGATCAAGCAGTCGCTGAACGGCCACCTCTGTCGGTGCGCCTCGCACAATCGCATCGTCCGCGCCGTGCAACGTGCCGCCAAGGCGATGCGGTCGTGAGCGGCGCCACGTTCGCTCGAAGCGTCTCCCGCCGCGACTTCCTCAGAGCGAGCGGCGGGCTCGTGATCGGACTGGCACTCGCTCCGCGTCTCGCCCTCGGGCAGGACCGACCGGCTCCGCTGCCGGGCAGTCTCAACGCGAACCGCATGCTCGACGCCTGGCTGCGCATCGCCCCCGACGGCACCGTCACGATCTTCACCGGCAAGATCGAGCTCGGTCAGGGCATCGGCACCGCCCTGTCACAGATCGCCGCCGACGAGCTCGACGTGGACCTCGAGCGCATCGCGGTCGTCAGCGGCGACACCGCGCTCACTCCGAACGAAGGGCAGACCGCCGGCAGCCTCTCGGTGGAGCACAGCGGCACCGCGCTGCGCTTCGCCTGCGCCGAAGCGCGCGACATCCTGGTCTCGGCCGCGGCGGTGAAGCTCGGGGCGCCGGCCGCCGACCTGAGGGTGAGGGACGGCGCCGTCGCCGCGCCGAGCGGAGCGAGCGTCACGTACTGGGACCTCGCGCGCGACACGGATCTCAGGCGGGAGGCCACCGCGAAGGCGAGGCCCAAGCCGGCCGCCGAGCACCGGTGGGTCGGCAAGAGCATCGCCCGCCGCGACATTCCCAGGAAGTTCACCGGTGGCGCCGCCTACGTGCAAGACGTACGCCTGCCGAACATGGTCTTCGGCCGCGTCGTGCGTCCACCCTCACCCGGCGCGCAACTGCTGTCCGTCGACGAGGCGGCGACACGCCGCTTGCCGGGAGTCGTCGCGGTCGTCCGCGACGGGAGCTTCCTGGCCGTGGCCGCGGAGCGCGAGGAGCAGGCCATCCGTGCCCGCGAGGCGCTCACGCGGAGCGCACGCTGGAAAGAGACCGAGTCGTTGCCGCCCGACGGCGACGCGCTGTACCGGCACCTGATGAGCTCGCCGGTGGCGGGCCAGACGGTGGTGGACACGACGTCTCCGGTCGTCGCAACGCCGGTGAAGACGCTCGAGGCCCTGTACACGCGACCCTACCAGTGCCACGGCTCGATCGGGCCGTCGTGCGCGGTCGCCCAGTGGCAGGACGGCGTGCTCGCCGTGTGGACCCACAGCCAGGGGGTGTTCCCGCTGCGCGCGGAGCTCGGCAAGGTCTTCGGGGTCCCGCTGCAGAACATCCGCTGCATCCACGCCGAGGGCGCCGGGTGCTACGGCCACAACGGCGCGGACGACGTGGCGCTCGATGCGGCCCTGGTGGCGCGGGCCACAGGCGGCCGTCCGGTGAAGCTCCAATGGATGCGCGACGACGAGTTCATGTGGGAGCCCTACGGCTCGGCCATGGTGATGAAGTTGTCGGGCGGTGTCGACGCGCAGGGCAACGTCGTCACCTGGTCCCACGAGATCTGGAGCCACCCGCACAGCATGCGGCCAGGCTCCTCGGCCGGCGTCAACCTGCTCGCGGCCCGGCATTTGGCCCAGGCGTTCCCGCCGGTGCTCCCGGCGGACATTCCCCAGCCCGCCGGCGGTGCGGCCCGCAACGCCGTCCCGCTGTACGACTTTCCCAACGTGAGGGTGATCAGCCACTTCATCGCCGAGGCGCCGCTGCGCACCTCGGCGCTGCGCACGCTCGGCGGCTACGCGAACGTGTTCGCGCTCGAGTCCTTCGTCGACGAGCTCGCGGCCGCGGCGGGCGCCGATCCGGTGGACTTCCGTCTCCGCCACGTGAAGGACGCGCGGGCCCGCGGCGTGATCGAGGCGGCGGCGCAGCGGGCCGGCTGGCGGCGGCGTGTCCCGGCCGACGGGACGCACGGTCGAGGGTTCGCGTTCGCCAGATACAAGAACCTCGCGTGCTACTGTGCGATCGTGGCGGACGTCGAGGTCGATCGCAAGACCGGCCGGGTGAGCGTCACGCGGGTCGTCGCGGCGGTTGATGCGGGGCAGATCGTCAACCCCGACGGCGTCGTCAACCAGATCGAAGGCGGCATCATCCAGTCCGCGAGCTGGACGCTGAAGGAAGCCGTGCGCTTCGATCGCACGCGGGTGACGACGCGATCGTGGACCGACTATCCGATCGTGCGCTTCACCGACGTCCCGGAGGTCGAGGTCGTGCTGCTCGACCAGCCCGCGGAGCGCTTTCTCGGAGTCGGCGAGGGCGCACAGGGCCCGGCGGCCGCCGCGATCGCCAACGCGATCGCGAACGCGACCGGCAAGCGGCTGCGCGCGCTGCCGTTCACGGCCGAACGGGTGAAGCAAGCCCTGGGGTAAAGCTCCATGATCGGCCAGTCACCCCGACGCAAGGAAGACGAGCGCCTCATCACCGGGCGGGGCCGCTTCATCGACGACATCGTCCCACCCGGCGTGCTCCACCTGGCCCTGGTGCGCTCGACCCACGCTCGGGCGCGGATCATCGCGGTCGACGCCGCGGCGGCCCGCGCGCTGCCGGACGTGTCGGTCTTTCTGGCCGCCGCCGCCGGCGACCTTCCCGAGCTGGCCGAGCCGCTGCCCGCGGCGCGCGCGGATCGGACGAACCCCTACGTTCGTCTGGACACGCCACGCCCGCAGCGGCCGCTCGCCCACGGCGAAACTCGCTACGTCGGCGAGCCGATCGTCGCGGTCGTCGCCCCCGATCCGTACCAGGCGGCTGACGCGGCCGAGCTGATTCGGGTCGAGTACGAGGCGCTGCCCGCCGTGGTCGACGCCGGGGTCGCGATGACCGCGGAGTCTCCGGCCGTGCACGCGGGTATGAGCAACGTCGTCGGGCAGGTCGGCAAGGTCATCGGCGACGTCGATCGCGCGTTCGCCGAGGCCGAGGTGATCGTCGAGGATCATCCGGCGCACGGACGCGTGTCTTCGATGGCGATCGAGACGCGCGGCCTGTGCGCCCAGTTCGATCCCGTCACGCGCAGCATGACGGTGTGGGCCGGCCACCAGGGGCCCTACCACCTGCGCGGCGCCGTCGCCGCGCGCCTGGGGCTGCCCGCCGAGAGCGTGCGCGTCATCGCGCCCGACACCGGCGGTGGGTTCGGTCCCAAGGAGGGCGTCTACCCGGAGGACCTGCTCGTCCCCCTGCTGGCGTACCGTCTGGGCCGGCCCGTGAAGTGGATCCAGACGCGCACGGAGTTCATGTCGAGCTCGCACCAGGCGCGCGAGCAGTCGCACCACGCCCGGCTGGCGGCGACGCGCGACGGGCGCATCCTCGGCCTCGACGTGCGCATCGTGAAGGACGTCGGCGCCTATCATTACTTCTCCGTCCACGAACCGACGAATACGATCAATCACCTGCCCTCTCAGTACAAGGTGCCGGCCTTCCGCGCCGAGGGCTTCTCGGTGGTCACCAACAAGGCGCCGAGCGCGCCCTATCGCGGCGCCGGCCGGCCCGAGGCGATCCTGGTCGTGGAGCGGCTGCTGGACCGACTCGCGGCGAAGCTCGGCCTCGATCCCGCCGAGGTCCGGGCCAAGAATCAGATCGCGCCGGAGGAGATGCCCTACCGCCCGGGCCTCGTGTACCGCGACGGCGTTCCGGTGAGCTATGACGGCGGCGACTACCCGCTCGAGCTCCGGCGCGCGCTCGAGCTGCTCGACTACGCCGGCTGGCGAAAGCAGCAGGCCGACCTGCGCGCGCGGGGCCGGCGGGTCGGCCTCGGGATCGCGGGCTACCTCGAGGCCGGCGGCAGCGTCCGTCCCGGCGAATGGGCCACGGTCAAGGTCGACGAGGGCGGCCACGTCGAGGTCCTCATCGGCGTGTCGGGCTCGGGCCAGGGACACGAGACGGTGTTCGCCCAGGTGTGCGCGGAGTTCCTCGGCGCCCCGTTCGACGACATCCGCGTGCGCGGCGGCGACACGACGCTGGTGCCCTACGGCTACGGGACCGGAGCGAGCCGCGTCGCCGTCAACACCGGCAACGCGGTGGCCGAGGCCGCGGCCGCCGTGAAGGTCAAGGCGTGTCGAGTCGCCGCAGGCCTCCTCGAGTGCGCGGCGGACGACGTGCGGATCGAGGACGGCCGCGCGTTCGTCGTCGGGGCGCCCTCGCGCGCGATCCCCCTGGCCCAGCTCGCCCGGGTCGCGCTGCGCGACCGAGGCCTGGTCGACCTCGGAGGACCGGGGCTCTGGGCCACGACTTTCTACTCGCCGCCGACCGTGACGTGGTCGAGCGGCGTCCACGCGGCGGTCGTGGAGGTCGACGTCGAGACGGGCCGCGTCACGATCATGCGCTACGTCATCACGCACGACTGCGGCCGGCAGCTCCACCCGGTGATCGTCGACGGGCAGATCGTGGGCGGCTTCGCCCAGGGTCTCGGGGTCGTGCTCGGCGAGCAGGTCGTGTACGGCGACGACGGCCAGCTGCTGACGAGCACGCTGATGGACTATCCGGTTCCCAGGGCGACCGACATGCCGCCGCTCGTGATGGAGCATCTGCGCTTCGCGACCGACCACAATCCGCTCGGCGTGCGCGGGGTCGGCGAGGGTGCGACCGGGCCGCCGACCGCGGCGATCGCCAACGCGGTGGCCGACGCCTTCGAGGGGCGGCTCGATATCCGCAGTCCGGTCCTGACACCGCACCGGGTGTACACGTTGCTTCGAGAAGCGGGCTTCGCACTCGACTGACAAGGAGGAACCCATGGCAAGGCTGACACCGATCACCAGCAAGGACCAGGTCGCGGCCAAGGACCAGGCGATCGTCGACTCGATCGTCGCCAGCCGCGGCGCTCTTCAGGGGCCGTTCACCATGTTCCTGCACTGTCCGGAGCTGGCCGGGCGCCTGGCGCACCTCGGCGCCTTCGTCCGCTTCGAGGGCTCGCTCGACATGCGCGTGCGGGTGCTCGCCGCGATGACGGTCGCGCGCGAGCTCGAAGCGGTGTACGTCTGGGGAGCGCAGACCGGCGGCGCGCGGCGTCTCGGCGTGCCGGAGTCGACCATCACGGCGATCCGCGAAAACCACAGCCGCGGCATTCCCGCCGAGGATGCGCAGATCGTCGAATTCACGCGCCAGCTCATGCGCAAGCACCGGGTCGACGACGCCACCGTGAAGGCGCTCGTCGGGCGGTTCGGCAACGACGGGCTCATCCAGCTCACCGGCGCGATCGGCTACTACGGCATGCTGTCGATGACGGTCAACGCCTGCGAGCTCGAGGCGGCGCCGGGCGCCGAGGTGCTGAAGGTCTAGTAGAATAGCGCGGCGTGCCGGCGCCGCGCGACCGGCTTGGAGGATCTATGAGGCCATACGAGGGGATCAAGATCATCGACATCACGCACGTGCTGGCCGGCCCGTTCGCCGCCTATCAGCTGGGGCTGCTGGGCGCCGACGTCATCAAGGTCGAGCATCCGAAGGACTACGACCAGAGCCGCGACTCGGGCGGCGACCGCGCCCTGAACCGCCAGCAGATGGGCACCGGCTACCTCACCCAGGCCTCGAACAAGCGCGCGATCACGCTGAACCTCAAGCACGAGAAGGGACGCGAGATCTTGAAGAGGCTCGTGAAGGACGCGGACGTGCTGGTCGAGAACTGGCGTTCCGGCGCCTTCCCGGCCCTGGGCCTGGGCTGGGACGACCTGCGCCCGCTCAACCCGCGCCTGATCTACTGCTCGATGACCGCCTTCGGGCAGGAAGGTCCGCGCGGCGAGCAGACCGCCTACGACCAGCTGATCCAGGCCACGTCGGGCATGATGGCCATGACCGGCACGCCCGAGGTGAACCCGATCAAGACCGGCGCGCCCGTCATCGACTACGCCACCGGCACCATGTGCGCCTTCGCGATCTCGGCCGCGCTCTTCCAGCGCGAGCGCACGGGGCGCGGCCAGTACATCGACAGCGCGATGCTCGACGTGTCGCTCATGCTGATGGGCTCGCACATCACGTCGTACCTGCGCACGGGCCACGAGCCCAAGCCCAAGGGCAATATGATGGACCGCGCCAGCAGCCAGCTCTATCAGGCCAAGGACGCGCCGCTGATGATCGCCGCCGGCAACCGCGGCCAGCACGAGCGGTTGTTCCACGCGGTCGGACGCCCGGACATCGCCGCGCAGTCGAGCCACGACGAGCGCGAGCAGCTGTACGAGAAGCAGACCGAGGAGCTGCAGAAGGTCATCGGCCAGCGAACCGCCGACGAGTGGGAGCAATACCTCCAGGGTCGCCACGTCCCCGCCGGCCGGGTGCGCCGGCTCTCGGAGTCGTTGACCGATCCGCAGCTGAAGGCGCGCGGCGTGCTGCATCAGCATCACCAGATCGAGGGCATCGAGGGCCCGGTGACCGTGCCGCTGGCCGCGTTCAAGTTCGCCGACGGCGGGCCGAGCATCGAGACGCCGCCGCCGCGCCTGGGCCAGCACACCGACGAGGTGCTCGCGAGCCTCGGCTACTCGAACGCGGAGATCGTGACGCTGCGCGAGGCAGGCGCGATCTGAGCTGCGGCGGGCGATGACGCTGCCGCTAGGGCAGCAGGTCGGCCACGGCGATCTGGCCGGGCGTGAAGGCAAGCGGCGCGATCACCGCCGGTGGCGCCAGCGCCCTGACGGATCGATATCGCCATCCGTAGATCGCCCGCGGGTCGGCGCCCTCATCGCGATAGACTTCGAGAACGCGATCGACAAGGTTCACGATCCAGTACTCTCGAATTCCTGCCCGGGCGTAGAGGCTGCCCTTGTGTTCGCGGTCAAAGGAGAGGCTCGAGTCCGCCACCTCGACGGCGAGCGCGGGGCGCTGAGGGTGCGCATGGCGATAGTCGGCGGGATTCCCCGGTACCACGACCAGATCAGGCTCGGGCTCGGATTCGTCGTCGAGCGACACGGGCAGCTGGATCCTCACGATCCAGCCGGGCGGCAGGATGGCTCTCACTGCGTAGTCGACGGCGCTGATGGCCGAGGCATGATAGGTGCCGTGCGGCTCCGCGACGACCAGCTGGCCGCCGATCAGCTCGAGCGGCTCGCCCTCGAACACGCCAAGATCTACGAGCCGGTCGTACTCGATTCGCTTCCAGCGCCGGAGCGTGAGCGGAGCTTGCACCATGTCCTGACTCTAGCGGGTCCCGCTGGCGCGATCAACGTCGAGCCGTGGATACGCCGAGGACGCTGTATCATCGCCGGGGACGCTGAAAGGAGAAGCTCGCCATGACTTCCCCGCTGCGACGGCTATCGGTGGTCCTCGTCGGCCTGGTCCTGATCTCGCTCGCGGCCGGGCCCGCGTCCTCTCAGGCGCCGGCGCGCGGTCACGGCGCCGAAGCGCGCGACATGGAGCTGGTCGGCCACGACGATTTGCAGGGCCGCTCGGCCTATCAGCCGACGATCCATAAGCAAGGCGGGCGCTTCATCGCCTACGTCGGCCATCACGGCGGGCGGGCGCGCAACCCGCTCACCGGGACCGACGAGGACAACGGCACGTCGATCGTCGACGTCACCGACCCGGCGCGGCCGCGCTATCTGGTTCACGTCCCCGGGGCGCCCGGCGGCTCCGAGCAGGGCGGGGCGCAGATGGCGCGCGTCTGCGACCGGCAGGGCAAGACGTATCTGCTGCGGACGCTCGGCAACTCGGTTCCCAACTCGGGCCACGAGGTCTGGGACGTGACCGATCCGACGAAGCCGAGCAAGGCGAGCACGGTGGTCTCCGGGCTCACCTCGACGCACAAGAACTGGTGGGAATGCGATACCGGGATCGCGTATCTGATCTCGGGCGATCTCGCCAAGGCCGATCCGCTGCAGGTCGGCCCGTCGGGCTGGCGCACCGGTCGCATGACGAAGATCTACGACCTCGGCGACCCCGTGAAGCCCGTGTTCGTCCGTGACTTCGGGCTGGCCGGGCAGGAGCCCGGCTCCACCGGGCCGATCCCCATCGCCCAGGGCGTCCACGGGCCGATCGTGGTCGGCAACCGCGTGTACTTCGCGTACGGGACCAGCGCCGACGGGGCCCTGCAGATCGTCGACCGGCAGAAGCTGCTCACCGGTCCGAAGGAGCCCACCGCGGCGAACCTCAACGCGCCCGAGATCAGCCGGCTCTACATGTCGCCCAGCTGGGGCGGCCACACCGCGTTCCCGGTGTTGGGCATGACGATCGGCGACTGGGCTTCGAACACCAAGGGCAACGTGCGCGACTTCGTCGTGCTCGTCTCGGAGGCGATCGCGAACGAGTGCCGCGAGTTCCGGCACGCCACCTTCATGGTCGATATCACGGCCGAGACCCGGCCGTTCTCGGTGGCCACCTTCCAGGTGCCCGAGTCTCCCGGGGGCTTCTGCCGCCGGGGCGGCCGCTTCGGCCCGCACTCGAGCAGCGAGTCGTTCGCGCCGATCTTCTACAAGAAGCTCGTCTTCGTCTCCTACTTCAACGCCGGCGTGCGGGCCGTGGACATCCGCAACCCCTACGCGCCCCGGGATGCCGCGTTCTACATCCCGGCGACGACGGAGCGGACGGCCGAGCGCTGCGTCACGAACGGGACCCGGAGCTGCAAGGTGGCGATCCAGACCAACAACGTCGAGGCGGACGAGCGCGGCTACGTCTATCTCGCCGACCGGGCCAACACGGGACTGCACATCGTGCGGCTCACCGGTGACGCCGCGAAGATCGCCAAGTAGCTGGACGCGCAAGTAGAGCGAAAAAGATAGACAGCGCTCTACCGGATCAGGCGCGAGCGGCGCAGGACGCTAGAATCCGAATGAGAGTTCCGGAAACTCGACGCCGGAGGGGATGGAAGATGAGCGGGAGGTCCCTGAGCTGGAGACTTCGCGTCTGGTCGGAATGGTTCGCCGCGACGGCTGATGGTGCGCTCGCTGCTCCTGCTCGCGCTGCTCCTCTCGAGCTGCGGATTCTCGACCTTCAATATCTCCGACGTTCTCCAGGAGAAACAAGACGGCGGGGGCACCGCGCGGGTCTACCCTCTAACGATGGAGCAGGCATGGTCAATCGCTCGCACGGTTCTCCGCTGGGAAGGTGCTGGAACTATCGAGGAGCATCGCGCCGCGGGCTGGATGATCACCTCGGGCTCTGATGCCGTCATGGGAGTCTGGATCGAGGATGTACCCGCCGGCGGGGTGAGGGTCACGTTCGTCTCAAACGGCAACCGCTCCTTCGTCACCCCCCATCAGCGATTCGTCCAGGCGGCGGGAATGGTGAAGGATGGGAAGACTCTACCGACTGCAGCCCCACCACCGCCGCGAGCGCCCTAGAGTCTAAGCGTCTGCCAGGGGCACGAGGGCATAGAGCCGCGGCTGGTTGCCGACGACGCGGGTGATGTGGCCCTGGCCGGTCAGGTCCTCGGCGAGCACCACGTCGCCGGGGCCGACGCGGGCGACCGTACCGTCACCGACCTCGATCTCCGCGGTGCCCGACAGCGAGATCGAGTACTGCCGTCGCGGCGCGCAGTGCCAGTTGAGCACGTAGCCCGGCGGCGCGACGCGAAACGAGATCCCGCTCGCCGACTGCATCGGTGTCCCCTCGCCGTGCGCGCCCTCGACGTCGGCGAAGGGCTTCATCGCCATCGGCACCTCGGCGATGTGCGACTTGCCGTCCGAGCCGCTGTACACGCGCCATATCTTCGACATGTCAGCGCGCCGCGGCGATCCCGAGGTCGCGGTACTCCATGAAGCTGCGCAGGCCGGTCTGGTACACCGCGTCCTTGGCCAGGTTCGCGCTGAACAGCTGCTTCTGCTCGCTCATCGTTTGACCCTCCCGTGACGTGTCAGTTGGGCGCCGCGAACTCGAACGTGGTGCCCACGGAGCTGGCGGTGAACCGCCCGGGCATCCGGTGGGCGACGGCACAGATGGCCTCGATGCCCGTGCAGTGCTGCGGGACCACGTGCTCGACGTCGAGGCCGCGGAAGGCGTCGACGACCCGCGTGATGCGCGCCTCGTCGAGACCGCTCAGATGGAACCCGCCGATGACGGCGTGCACCCGGGGGACGCCCGTGACGCGCACCGCGTTGCGGCAGATGCCGACGATCCCGCGGTGAGAGCACGACGTCACCACCACCAGGCCGCGGTCCCGCACGTTGGCCACCAGCGTCTGCTCGCCGATGAACGTGTCCTGGATCAGCTCGCCGTCCTCCTCGACCCGGAGATTCGACGGAATGGTCTCCCACTCCTCGGTGGCCTGCATCTCACCGGAGAGCCACGCTCCCTCGACGAGCGGCGTGGGCTCGGCCACGAGGCTGACGGCGACCTCGTAGCGCTCGATCTCGTCGCGGGAGAGCCGGCCGCTGTACACCCGGCGCTCGCCCCGCTGCTGCCAGCGGGCGCGGAAGTGATCGACACCGCCGTAGAAGGGCAGCTCGCGTCGGAGGCGCCGCCGCCAGGCATGCAGGAAGCCGGTCAGCCCGCCCCAGTGGTCACGGTGACCGTGGGAGAGGCCGAGCGCGTCGATCGACGTTGGATCGATGGCCAGCTCGCGGAAGTTGTGGTTCAGCGTTTCCGGCGTGAGCCCGAAGTCGAGCGCCATGGTGAAGCGGTCGCCACCCCGGGTGATCTCCACCAGGTGCGCGAGGCCGTGCTCGGCGCGAAGGTCGGGCATCTTGCCGGCCACGAACGCGCTGTACCGGCGGGCCACCGCGTCGTCCTGCCGCAGGTTGTCGATGTAGTTGTCGACGACGGTCGTGACACGGATGCGGTCGACGGCTCCGGCGGCACTCATGCCGGGGCCCTTCCCCCCACGGGGAGCAAGTCGGCGACGAGGATCGTCGCGCCCGGCGCTGCCAACGGCGTCACCGTCCCGGGTGGGCGAAGGATCTCGGCGGCTCCATAGACCCAACCGTACGCGGAATCCGGCGCCCGCTCCGGCTCGCGATGCACTTCGAGCGCACCGTCGACGAGGTTGACGATCCAGTATTCCTGGAGCCGCGCCCGCGCATAGAGACCGGCCTTGAGCCGGCGGTCCAGTCTCAAGCTCGAATCGGCGACTTCGACGACGAGGGCGGCGGTCGACGGGTGCGCGCCGACGTAGTCGCGCGGCTCGCCGGTTACCATCGCTACATCGGGCTCCGGCTCCGAGTCGTCGTCGATGGCAAGCGGCGAATGGAGGCGCGCATGCCATCTGCGACCGAAGGCCGCAGAGAGCACGTGACCGACGTGAGCGACGATCGCCGCGTGGGGGCTGCCCTGAGGCTCTTTGACGACGAGCAGTCCGTCGAGCAGCTCGAGACGCTCGCCGGCAAAGATTCCCAGGCCGACGAGCCGATCGTACTCCGCGCGCCGCCATCGCCGGGTCTTCAGGTAGGGCTCGGTGGCCGCGGCCATGGGCGTACGGTAGCGGGTCGCCACCGGATCGTCAACGTCGTCGAGTCGAGGAGTCTAGCGCGGCGGCTTGAGCTTCAGATCCTCGTACGGCGCGGAGTAGGCGAAGCCTTTGATGTGGTCGACGCACGCCTCCTCGACCCGCGGCCCGATGCCCCAGAGGAACGCCAGCTCGTAGACCGGCACGTGCATCGCCCGGTCGTACATGATCTGCTGGATCTGGTGCAGGAGCGCCTCGCGTTTCTTCCGGTCCAGCTCCCGGCCCTGACGCTGGTAGAGATCCTCGATCTCCGGCACCACGCCCGACGCGTAGATGCCGCTCTTGGTCACGTACACCTCGATGCGCGTCGCCGCGTTGCCGGCCGGCGCGCCGAGCCCCATGATGACGCCCTTGATCTTGTGCTCGCGCCACGCCGTGAGAAACGCGGCGCGCTCCATCGTGCGCATGCGCGTACGGATCCCGATCTCCTGTAGATAGTTGCCGATCGCCTCGGCCAGCGAGAAGAACGGCGGAAACGGCGTGAGGTCGCCGGCGTCGAAGCCCGAGGGATAGCCGGCCTCGGCGAGCAGCTTCTTCGCGCGCGCCGGATCGTAGGCGGGCGGCTCGTAGGCCCGCGCGAATTCCAGAACGCGCGGAATGAGGCCGCCCGTCGGGCGTGAGAGCCCGAGGGTCTCCGCCTGGTTGAGGGCGCCGCGGTCGAGCGCGTGGCCGGCCGCCAGGCGCACGCGCCGGTCGTGCCAGGGAGACTTCGGATCCCACTGCTCCGGGAGGTCGAGGAAGACGACGCCGGGAGGCATGGCGGCCGCCAGGCGGAGGGACGGCGTGCGCTTGATCTCCACGGCCACCGGCCCGCTCAGCAGATAGACGATGTCGACGTCGCCCGCCTTGAGGGCGGCGACGCGCGTGGTCTCGTCGGGCATGCTCTTGAACACCAGCCGCTTCACGCTCGGGGTCTTGCGCCAGTAGCCCTCGAAAGCCTCCATGACCAGCTCGACGCCGGGATTGAAGCTCACGAAGCGGTACGGCCCGGCGCCCACCGGCGCCTTCTTGAAGGCGTCTTCGCCGACCTTCTCCACGTACTTCTTCGGCACGATCCACGCGGCCCCGGTGGCGGAGGTCCCGTAGAAGGTCATGAAGTCCGGCCACGGCTCCTTCAGGACAAAGCGCACGCGGCCCGCGTCGACGATCTGGATTTCTCGCACCCGGTCTTTGAGGAGCTTGGCCCCGGCGCCGTGGTAGCGGTCGAACGAGAACTTGACGTCGTCCGCGATCACCGCATCGCCGTTGTGGAACTTCAGGCCCTTGCGCAGGACGAACTCGTAGGTGAGCCCGTCCTTCGACACCGTCCACGATTCGGCCAGGCTCGGCGTGTTGTCCCCGGCCGGCATCGGCTTCACCAGCGCGTCGTGGATGGCGTACAGCACCATGAACGGCGTGATGAACGCCTCGGTGTCGCTCGGGTCGAGCCAGCGCGTGGCCAGGGTGACGTGCACGCCCCAGGTCAGCGTGCCTTCGGGAGCGGCGATGGCGGCCCCGGAGAGGGCGGTGAGCAGCAACGCCAGCGCGATCACTGAGCGGACGAAGCATGGACTCATGGAGCCTCCCAGGCGACACCGAGATCGTGAGCGACCTTCAGTAGCCTGCGATCCATCGTCCAGAGGCGGGCGCCGGCCACGAGGGCTGCTGCAAGAAGACTGACGTCCACCCATCCCAGCCCACGCCCCCAGAGTCGGCGTTGCGCGACAAGCGTCATCGCCTCGTCATGGGCGACCGGGGAGATGCGTGGCAGGGCCCGCATGAGCGCCAGGACCTCATCGCGGCGAGGCAGCGTGCCACATGCCAGCTCGCCGAGGACGCAGTCGTGGCATTCGGCGTCGCCGCGCTCGAGGGCGTCGACGAGGGCGGAGTGCGGGCGGTGAAAGTGGTCGATCCAGACGGACGTGTCGACGAGCATCAGCGCGGCCGCCTCGAGCGGCGGCGGGGCGGGGCCTTGGCCGCCGTGAGCCTTCCCCCGAGGGCCGCGAGCCGGCGAGCGCTTTCCCGGGTGATCAACGCGCGCAGGCCCTCGTGAATCACGTCGGTTTTCGCGTGGAGTCCGGTCAGGCGCCCGGCCTCCCGGATCAGCTCGTCGTCGATGTTCAACGTGGTTCTCATATGCAGACGATTATGCACGAACAATGCATACGATCAACGAAGATCACCCGCGGGCCCGCGATTCGGTATCATCGCCCGCGGAGGCGACGAGATGAAGATCAAAGCGCTCGATACGTACTTTCTGTCCGCGCCCCTGCCCCGGCCCGTGCGCACGTCCACCTCGACGATCGGCCGGGTGAGCGAGCTCATCGTCAAGCTCACGACCGACTCCGGGCTCGTCGGGATCGGGGAGGCGCACGGGCCCTTCCTGGCGCAGGGAGGTCCCGAGGGCATGCGGGCCGTGAACCAGATCCTCGAGCGGGTCACGCCCCTCGTCGTCGGCCAGGATCCGTTCGGCGTGGAGCGGATCTGGCAGGATCTCTTCGCCCTGACCTACACGAGCGTGCGGGGGATCCCGACGCTGGCGCACCAGCGGCGGCAGCTCGTGACGGCCATCAGTGCCATCGACATCGCGCTCTGGGACCTCATGGGGAAGGCGACGGAGCGACCGGTCCACGCCCTGCTCGGCGGGGCGCTGCGCTCCCGCGTGCCGGCCTACGTCACCGGCTTCTACTACCGCGACGGTGAGCGTCCGGACGATCTGCGGCGCGAAGCGGCGCTCTACCTCGAGCACGGCTATCGCACCGTGAAGGTGAAGGTGGCGGGCCTGCC